>Ga0070741_10003784_pt1 | contig 36569 bp, 26 predicted proteins | sample Coa_R1_4_FD_66440 | JGI IMG/M metagenome (GOLD analysis project Ga0070741, IMG submission 66440) | Surface soil microbial communities from Centralia Pennsylvania, which are recovering from an underground coalmine fire - Coalmine... | ecosystem: Environmental > Terrestrial > Soil > Unclassified ... | reverse complement strand
TAATTCGCGGGAGGACGATCGTCAATATAGCGGGCATCCCGTGGTTGTGCTCAGTTACGACTATTGGGCGAGGCGGTTCGCGCGTGATCCCAAAGTACTAGGCAAAAAGATTCTGGTGAACAACTACCCGATGACGATCGTCGGTGTTTCGGCACCGGGATTTGCCGGGCTGGATCCGGCCCGCTCTCCTCAGATCCGCGTACCGATTCAGATGAAGCCGGTGATTATGCCGGCTCAGAACTGGTTTTCGGTCGGCGACCGGCGCACGCGATGGGTGCAGGTATTCGCGCGGCTGAGACCGGGTTACACAGTCGAATCGGCCAGGGCGCCGCTGCAGGTTCTCTTCACGCAGATCCGGCAATATGAATCGACGCTCCCGGCCGCGAAAGACTGGACCCCTTATGCTCGCGAGCAGTTTCTGAAAGGCACCATCCAGATCGAGCGGGCAGCAACCGGGTACTCGCACCTGCGGAATAGTTTTTCGACCGCGCTCATTATTCTGATGTGCATGGTGGGCCTGGTTCTGCTGATCGCCTGTGCCAACGTCGCGAATCTGCTGATCGCACGAGCTGTAGCGCGTCAGAAGGAGATCGCAGTGAGGCTGTCGGTCGGAGCGTCGCGCGGCCAACTCGTTCGGCACTTGCTGGTGGAAAGCATCGCATTGTCTTTCATCGGCGGGATCGGCGGCGTGGCCCTGGCGATGTGGCTGACCCGAAGACTTCTTACACTGATGCCTGCCGAGGGAAACCCGCTGCTGCTGAAACCGGAGCCTGATCTTCGCGTTCTGCTCTTCACATTTTGTCTGACCGCCCTAACGAGTCTGATCTTCGGTCTTGTACCGGCGCTAAAGGCCAGCCGTCCGGATCTCTGGAGCACGCTGAAGGACGCGGTCGGGTCGATCGCCGGCCTCGGCGGCTCAGTGTTTCTTCGAAAAGGGCTTGTGACGGCGCAGGTGGCCCTCAGCTTCCTTTTGCTGTTCGGCGCCGGGTTATTCGTTCGGAGCCTTCAGAATCTCAAGGCCACCAATACCGGTTTCTGGGACCCCGACAACTTGGTGACGTTCCGAATCTCCCCGGCGCTCAACGGATACACAGCCGAACGCGTGGTGGCCTTCAATCAGGAGTTGCTCGAGAGTATTCGTACCGTGCCGGGCGTAAAGGCTGCGGGATATGCCTCGGTTTCGCTCTTGAGCGGGGATGAATGGGACAGCACCGTCTCGGTGGAAGGGCATCGAGCTGCCGATGGCGAGGACATGCAGGCCTTTATGAACTCGTTATCGCCCGGCTATTTCGCGGCGATGGGAATTCCAGTCCTGGAGGGGCGTGACTTTGACCGCCGCGACATGATGCGGGAACCTAAGGTGTGCATCGTCAACCGCAAGTTCGCCCGCCACTATTTTGGGAGACAGAGTCCGATCGGGCGGCATGTGGGCCGCGGAGGCGGTCCCAAGGCCAAGCTCGATGTCGAGATTGTGGGAATGGTGGAGGATTCGCTCTATGAGGGACCGAAGGAAGGCGTGCGGAGGCAAGTATTCGTTCCAAACTGGGGCAATCAATCCGTTGCCTTCTACGTGCGAGCACAACGGGACTCCGCGGCGCTTTTTGCGGCGATGCGGAGAGAGGTAAAGAAACTCGACGCCGCGATGCCCGTCTACGAAATGAAAACGCTAGAGGCGCAGCTTGATCAAACGCTGCTGACGGAGCGGTTGATCGCCATGCTTTCGGCGGGTTTCGGCGCCCTGGCGACCCTGCTCGCTTCGGTGGGACTTTATGGAGTGATGGCGTTTGTGGTCGCGCGCCGGACAAAAGAGATTGGCGTGCGGATGGCTCTCGGTGCGCAGCGCGGCGCTGTTCTGTGGCTCGTAATGAAGGAGGTACTGCTGCTGTTCGGCATTGGGCTGGCGATCGGTGTACCCGCCGCCATCGCGCTCGGCCGGTACGTCTCCTCGCAACTGTATGGAGTTCAGGCGCACGATCCGTGGGTCGTCGGCATAGCGGTTATGCTGCTAGCGGCTGTCGCCGCCCTGGCGGGTTTGGTTCCAGCGCAGCGCGCTAGCCGCATCGATCCGTTGCTAGCGCTCCGCTATGAATGAGCTCGCTCGGGGAAGGTGTCAGCCGCAAGCTCACGGCCGGGCTTCGTAAACCAAGTTAAACGGTGTCTCGGCCGCTCTCCGGAAGCGTGTGAAACCGCCTTCGGTCACCACTTCGCGCATTCGGCGCTCTCCGGCTTGGGCGCCGAGCGCCAGGCCCACCTCTTGCGACAGCGAGGCCGGCGTGCAGATGACTGTCGAGGCGGAATAGAAGATCCTCCCGACCGGATTCAGGTTGTCTTCCACGCGGTCGCCGGCATACGGCTCGACGATCATCCAAATGCCGTCGGGCGAAAGAGTTTTTAAAACATGCCGAGCGGCTCCTACCGGGTCGCCCATATCGTGTAGGCAGTCGAAAAATGCGACCAGATCGTAACCGCCTCCGGGAAATTCCTTGGCCGGCGCGACTTGGAAAGTGATTCTCCCGGCTAAACCCGCCTCTTCGGCCAGTTGCCGCGCCCGCTCGATAGAACCTGGGTGATAATCGAAGCCAAAGAACTGAGAGTTCGGGTAGGCTTTCGCCATGATGATCGTCGAGGTGCCATGACCGCATCCCACATCGGCAACCTTGGCGCCCTGCTTCAGCTTCGCCTCCATGCCGTCGAGTGCCGGTATCCAGTTGGATACCAAGTTCGCGTTGTAGTTCGGCCGGAAGAATTTTTCCGTGCCCTCGAACAACAGCGGGTCGTGCTCGTGCCAACCTACACCCTCGCCGGTCCGGAACGCGTGAATGATCTTCTCCATGTCTCGCGCAACGGAGATGGCGCACAGGAAAGCGCCCGGCAAATAGGCGGGGCTGTCTTCGACAGCCAGAGCGAACGCCTGTTCGGGCGGCAGCTCGTAGCGGCCGGCCGCCGGGTCGTAGCGGATGTAACCGGCGGCCGCCTGCGCGTTGAGCCATTCGCGAACATACCGCTCATGAGTGCCGGTCCGCGTGGCGAGCTCTGCCGAAGTAAGCGGGCCAGCCCCCGCCATTGCCTTATACAACCCAAGTCTCTCACCGATGGCAATCAGCACGGCGCTGATCGCCGCGCCCATGTCCCCGATCGCCTTCCCAAGGAATTCGTTCAGCCTGCTTTCGTTCACAGCAGCTGCAGCCATCTTTAAACCTCCTCGGGCAGAATCCTACCCGAATGATGCAGACGGCTGCAAGATGTATCACCAGCCGGCGGAGAGGTTCAGATTACTATTACCTCACGCTGCTTACTATTACCTCACGCTGCTATGGAGTGTACATATCCTGCATGCGGAAAGTGCGGTACTCGGAGGCGCTGGTGGTCTCAACAAGATAGGTGATTTCCCCGGCGGGGGACACCTCGCTGGTCTGAGAAATGGCTGTGCTCCCGATGGCGCCGGAATCGAAGCTATAACTCCCGCTCGGCAGTCTTTGCGCGCTGCCGATTCGATCGGAGTAACTATGCAGGTCTGCGTTCAAGATCAGCGTAGCTGTCATCGTGCTCTCGTCCAAACGATAAGCCTGCCCGCGGCTGTTTGCTCCTGGATAAAACATGCGCCGCGTATTCCCGTTGTCGAAGAGAGAAAGAATCTGCGTGCCGCCGAGTTCAAATTCCGCGTCGTGCTGGTGCGAATTCCACGGATACGGATCTGCGGAGTTGATCCTGAAGTCGCCGTCTTTGCCGAGACGCCAGATCACATTGCCGTTGCCGGCGCCGTTTGCATAATTCACCTTGATGACCCAATCCTGATGGCGCATCGAAATCAGAAGATGCCCATCCGCTGTATACGATATGGAATTCGAGTGAGTCCAGTCGTTACCGCTCGGGGCATTCACCACAACGCAGCCGCCCGCACATTTTTCATCCAGTATGGCTTTGCGCCTCACATCGAGGTGATCGAAGCCGTTCCAATACCACACGACCTCGAGATTCCGGTCCAGGACAACGACGGCATCGCCGACAATATCAATCGGACCCGGACCCTGCACGTCTGTAAGGATCCTCTCGACTCGGGCCAGAAAAGCGGTGCGGCCGTCCGGCAGGCGGATGACGTCATGGTGGAACGAAGTAATCTTCTGGTATCCAAGCGCCCCAAGCTTGTCGTTTACGGCGTTAAGATTCGTTTCTCTTACCATGTAGCCGGCCAGATCCACCTCCCGCACAACATCGGGTGCGTCCGAGCCCAGGAACGTTCCGCCCGGCACAGGCCGCCAGAGGCTGGTGGGCGTTTTGTTGAAATACCAGACGACTCGTCCGGAAAGGTCCGTCGCTATATAGTTTGCGGCGCTCCGGAATAGGATCGGGTAGTCGAGGCTATGCGGCGGGTCGGCGGGATTCAGTACTCGCACCACCGGAGCCGGTATGCCCAGCGCACCGGTTCGAAACGACAGCGCCGGTCCCGAACGCACTAACGGGCCGGAAAATACGTCATGCCGCATCACATAGTTCGTCGAGGCATACATGCCCGCAATGTAGAAATTCGCGCTAACGCCCGCGATGCAATTCTTCAGCGGCGTGCTTTGCCACGTCGTCGCGCCCTCCTGCTGGAACCGCACCCGGATCGTGCTCCCGGCCGGACACGGCGGCGAGCTGTATAGCGCCACCAACGGGTGGCGCGTCGGCGAGACCACCGCGCTCGATCCCGTCACCCGCGACGAGATCGTGTAGCTGGCCACCATCTGCGCGGTCGCATTGGTAGACCGGTTCCGGACTGTCACCAGCACTTCATAAATGCCTTCCCGCTCCGCAGGAGCCCACTCATAGGTCACCTTACTGCTGTAATCCTTCAACACCGTGAACACGCCACCCGGAGGGCGGACGCTGAACCGGTACACGAGCTGGCCGGCAGCGGCGTCCGTCGCGGCAGCGGTCCAGATGATCGGCGTTCCCACCGGCTGCGGCGGACTAAGTGACGGAGTAAGCTGCGATATTACCGGCACGGCGCGCGCTTCTGATGCTGTTACGAGAACCAGAATCAGAGCTGCCGCAACGGAAGCAAATCGCGGACACATCGCAACCGAAACACGCGAAACCAGCCGTTCAATGCGCACGATGTCCTCCATTTCGTCCGCAAGAGACGCAAACATCAACAAGTAAATGGATAGGCCGGCGCCTCAGTGGCGCTCCAGCGGTCGAGGTTTATTCTTTAGATGCTCTACCTAAATCAGGCTAAACCTCGCGGCATTTGCAAGCTCTAAATTATGTCAAGGAACCGGCACATGCGCCTAGACTTTTGTTAAGATCGGCAGGCATTAAATGCGAGAATCCTCACAAAATGCCGGCTTCTAAAATGAGCACGACCGGCACGACTGCTTAGGGCGTCTGTTCGCCATGTTCCGACGCGCGGCCTAAGTGCGCATAGAATCCAAGATCGCGGCCGGTCAGCAGCTTGGTGGCGAAGATGATCTGGCCGGTGTGCTGCGCGAAGTGCTCGACAACGTGGTAGATGGCTTCGAGCACCGTGAGATCGTACTTCTGAATGACCACGCGCTCGCCCAGTCGTTCGGCCGGCAGCGCGTCAAGCACACCGACGGCTTCGTCGAGCGTGGTCCGGAGCCGTTCGAGAAGATCACGTGCGGCGATTTGGCCCCGCGCCGAAAATTCCCGGTCGCGCACCCTCACGTCCGGCTTTCCACCCAACCCCGAGACGATCCACTGCCGGACATTGCCGCTCAGGTGCAGCAGCAGGTTGCCGACGGCATTCTGCTCCTCGCCAGAGCGCATCCAGATCTGCTCTTCGCTGAGCTTACCGGCACACTCGGAGATGCGGTCGAATAACTGGCGGAGTTTTCGTCCCGAGAAGTCGAGAAACAGGCGGTCGATTGTTTGTGCCATACCAGGCGAGGATACTACGCCGCGGCGCGGAACAGCCGGATCAGCTCACCCACAACCCGCGGCTGCTGATCGCATTTCTGAAATACCAATCCGATTTCGCGTTTAAAGGAGTGGTCCCGAATACGAAGATAGTGCAGTTCGCCGCGCGCCGCCTCGGCCTGCACCGCGCGAAGCGGGATGATCGTAATGCCCAGATTCACGGCAACCAGCGGCTTGATTGTCGCAACGCTTTCCGATTCCATCGAAATGCGCGGCACGATCCCCGCTTCATGAAAAAAGCGGTCGATTAAAATGCGCGTGGTCGCGCCTTTACTGAAGAGAATCAGCGGATATTGCGCGATCTCCGCTGCCGGAAGAGACCGTCTTCGCGCAAGCTGCGGATGTTTTGGGCTCGTCACCACAACCATCTCTTCAGAGCAGAACGGAATCACATCCAGGTCGGGATATTGGATTGGCAGGGTAAATACGCCGATATCAAGTTGATTGTTCCGGATCTGGGATAGCAGGCTCTCGGTCGGACCGGTGACGACGTCCGGCTCGACGTTAGGATACAGCGCTTTAAACTTCTCGAGGATCGGCGGCAGCAAGTGAATGCATGCCGTCATGCCCGCGCCGATGCGAACTCTTCCGCGATTGAGATGCGCCAGCTCCGAGACTTCGATCGCTGCGTTGCGCAGATCCAGGAAAACGCGCCGGGCATAGCGCGCGAGCGTCTCTCCAGCCGGGGTCAGGTGCACCCGCTTATTGACTCGCTTGAACAGCGGCTCGCCCAGCTCGTGCTCGAGCAGGCGGATTTTCCGGCTGATCGCCGACTGCGCCACGTGGAGCTCGTGTCCGGCAACAGTAAAGCTTGCCAGATCGGCGACCGCCAGAAACATTTCCAATTGCCGCAAGTCCATTCCGTTTTCATATCATAATTCGATCGATATCATGCAATCCTTCTGGTTGACGCATGAAAATAGCCGCTGGTAGAGTTGCACCGTGGCACTTGGTATTTCCCGGCTCTGGGCGGCCGCCCTGGCGCTGTGCCTGCCGGCCGGCGCTGAGATTTCACATCTCCGCGGGACTTCCCCGCTCCAGCTTCCAGCCGACATTCAGACGGCGCAGCGCAAGCAGATCGAAGCGTATCTTCTGAACCAGATCGCCCGGACTCCCGGTATTCGCGATCGAATCTGGCAAACAGATTTCTCCTCTCCGGAGGCGTACCGGCGCTCCATAAGCGGGCGCCGCGAACACCTGCGGAGCATGCTGGGGCTCGTGCCGGAACGTGATAACCTGCAGCCGAAATCCGAGGTTCTGGACGACTCATCTGCAATGCGCATCGAAGACGTCACGGTGCCGATTGAGCCTGGATTCGACGCCAGAGCTCTCCTGCTTATCCCGAAGTCAGCCGGCCGTCATGCTGTACTCATCGCTATTCCACCGGAAACGCAAAGCCGGGAACAGTTCGCCGGCTTAATCGCCGGAGCGGAACCGCCGCAGTGGCTCCGGGCGCTCCTGGCGCGAAACACTGCTGTTTGCATCCCGATGATGGTGGAGCGCACGATGGACCATCCGCTCTCAAAGCAGGTGCGCGGAAAAGACCGCCGCCATATCCTTCACCGTTTGGCATTCATCGTGGGCCGAACAACCGTAGGGCTGGACGTGCAGCAGGTTATTGCGATCGTAGACTGGCTTTCCGGCCGCAAGGATGTGGATGCCGGGCGCATCAGCGTAGCCGGTACCGGCCAGGGTGGAATGACGGCGCTCTACGCGGCGGCAATGGACGAGCGAATCTCCGAGGCCACGGTATCCGGGTATTTCCGCAAGCGCGAAAACTGCTGGCAAGAGCCGGTGGACCGCACGCTCTACGGCCAGTTAAACGAATTCGGAGATGCGGAAGTTGCCGCCCTCATCGCGCCGCGCCCTCTTCGCATTGCCTACACCGGCGAAGCACAAAGTGTACTGCCGGAAGTCGACCGCGCACGACGTTTCTATCGCGGCTTTGCGGCAGAGGACCGGCTAACTACAGTTGAGGAGCCATGGGAGCGCTTGTTCGTGAACGCAGAGCAGTCGCCGGAAATCTCGTGGCGCATTGCGCCTGAAGCGGCGGAACGCGCGCGCAACGCTCATTTCGAGCAGTTGCACGATTATCTCCGCCGCCTGTGCGAGGCCAGTGACGCCATCCGCCGCAAGCGCTGGCAACTTGCCTCGGGGCCGTGGGACCAGAAGAAGACCGAAGCGCTCCAAGCCGACTTGCGGCAGTTGGTGGGCACAGCCGAAGGCGAGCGCCTGCCTTTGAACCCGCGCACCGTGCTCATCAAAGTGACGGATCGTTACGTCGCTTATGACGTGCTTTTGGATGTGGTTGAGGGCGTGCAGGCGTATGGGCAGCTCTTGGTGCCGCGCCGCCATGAGCGGCGGCTTGCCGCTGTTATCTGCCAGCACGGGCTGGGCGGCAAACCGAAGGATATCACCGGCGCAGGTCCGAACCCGGACAAACCGTATCATCTTTTTGGCGCCAGACTCGCCGAGCGCGGCTACGTGGTTTTTGCTCCGCAGGTCACGGTTCCAATTCCTCAGGCAGAGCTCATCAACCCGATTGTCCGCCAGGCCGCCGCGCTCGGAAAAATGCGCACGCATATCGAGGTCGCTAAGCTACAGCGAATCGTCGATTTCCTCCAGAGCCTCCCATTCGTGGACGGCCAGCGCATCGGATATTACGGGCTTTCCTACGGAGGGTACTCCGCAATTTGGATGGGTCCGCTGGAGCCGCGATTGGCCGCAGTAGTAATCTCCGGCCACTTTAATGACTGGCGGGCCAAAATCACCAATGAAGAAAAGACCACAAGCTACCTGCTGCACCCGGACGAGGATTTCTATAACTGGGACGTGCTGCACCGCTTCACGCATTCCGAGCTGATCGCCGCGATGGCTCCTCGGCCGGTCTGCGTGGAGTTCGCCGAGCGCGATGCGACAACTACTCCGGGATGGCACGCGCGCGCTTGGAGCGAGGTGAGCGCAACCGCCCACGCATGGAGCATGGACGACCGCGTGGTTCGGGATCACTTCGATGGCGTCCACGAAGTCCACGGTATTGGCACATTCGATTTTCTCGACCGCTGGCTCAGACCCGAACTGCCTTCCGGGCGCGACTACTCTTATGACCTCACGCCCACGCGCAAGAACCTGCCCGGCCTTGGCGACAATTCGGATGAAATTCAGCCCTTTGTCCGGTACCTGCTAGGCGGTAAATCCGGCGCCACAGTGCGTGGACGGTTTCGCGTATCGCCGCGCGATCCGATATTTCGTGGACTTTCCGTGAAGCTGTCGCGCGCTGGAACCGGCGGCGACGTGGTGCTCCGCTTCGCCGCGCGCGAAGGCATGGCGGATATTGGCGAAGCGCGCATCCCCGGTGAATCTGTCCGGCCGCTGTTTGACCTGTGGTATGAGGCGCGAGTCAAACCGGTGAAGCTCGATCCAGCGAAGGAATACTTTTTCGAACTCCTAGCGCCGAGCGGGCAATTCATTGTCTACGGCCCAAAGCCGCTCGGCGGGACCGACTATGCACCGTACTTTCCGCTGGCTTACACTGTGGGCGCTCCCCCTCCGCGCCGGCCGTTTGAGTTCGTGCGCAACTACGCCGCGGACGACCCTGGAGGGCCTGCGGCGCAGCGCGAGAATGCGGCTCCGCGCGCGGCCGGAGAAATTGAAATTAACGGCAACTGGATGCTCGACAGCCGGGCAGCGGACGAGACCGTCGAGACCGCCGCCGCGGACCTGGATGCATTCCTACGGAAGTCCTGGGGCCTCGCGCTGAAAAAAGGTCGCGCGCATCGCTCAATTTCGTTGGACGTCGCCTCAAACGTGCCCGGGGTCACGACGCGCGAAGGCTATCGCCTTAACGCGACAAAGGCCGGCATCTCCATCACTGCGTCCCGTCCGGAAGGAGTGCTGCGCGGAGTGTTTGCGCTGGAGGATATGCTGCGGCTCCGGCGCGCACCGCTCGTCGCCATGGGCGAGCGGGTTTCCAATGCGCGGTTCGAGCGTCGCGTGACCACCTCGATTCTGCCCGGGGGAGACCGCTACACCGAGACATCACGCCCGCTGCTTTATACCGACGGGCTGCTCGCCCGCATTGCTCGCGACGGCTTCAACGCCATCTGGGTCTGGCTGAACACGGAGGAGGCTACCGCCGATTCTGCAATCTTTCCCGAGCTGAATGATCCGGAAGCTCCTGCGCGTTTCGCGCGCCTGCAGGACGTAACAACGCGCGCCCGGCGCTTCGGCATAAACGTCTACATCTATCTTGCGAATGGCTACAACCATCATCTGCCGGCTTCGTTTTTTGCGAAACACCCGGACGTAAGAGGCTATGGCTGGGGTCCGCCCATGTGCACCTCCGTCGATAAGGTCCGCAAATACTATGCGGAAACTGTTCAGCATATCTTCCGCGCTGCTCCGGGCCTGAAGGGCATGGTGGTTATTTATGACAGCGAAGGATTCTTCTATTGCGGAAACACGCAGCGCAACCGGCAGCAGTGCCCGCGATGCAGCAAGTCCACGAATGAGGCGCTGGCAGCGCAGATCCTGACGACGCTGAATGACGCGTTGCACGCTGCCGGCGGTTCCGAAAAAGAACTGATCGCCTGGAATTATGGTACTGATTACTCGTGGCTCCTGAAGTTGATACCGATGCTGCCACGAGACATTCTGCTGCAATCCGATTTCAGCAAGGGAGGACTCGTCGAGCGGGATGGTATCCGCCATTACACTGGCGATTACAATCTGACGCTGGTCGGGCCGCCGGATCATTTTGCAGAGCAGTACCGCAAGGCGCGCGAATCCGGCTCGCGCTTCGTCGCGAAGACGGAGCACGCGGTCAGCCAGGAATTTATCTTCGTTCCGTACATTCCGGCTATGGAGCAGTGGTACCGGCGCATCGCCAAAATCCGCGAGTTCCAACTGGCGGGCTGGTTCGGTAATTGGTCGCATTACGGCTACACACCGTCAATTGCGGCTCAGCTCATCAACCTGATGTCCTTTGATCCGGCTCCGTCCGGCGAAGATGCGCTGCGAATTGTTGCGGAGCGTAATTTCGGGAGCCCGGCAGCGCCCGCGGTGGTTCGTGCTTGGCACCATTTCAGCGACGGCATTCGGCAATTCCCGTATTCCGACGCCGTTTCGCGGCTGCCCGGCCCGCTGCAAAAAGGACCGAGCCACCCGTTGTTCGAAGATCCCTCGGTGCCGAACTTCGGATTGTGGCGTTCCTGGCAGAACGATCTGAAGTGGACTCGGCCCTGGGGGCCGGATATCACTCGAAAGTATCTTTCGATTGTTGAAGGCGAGTGCGGCAAGGGTCTCGGCGAGCTCGAAGCTGCGCGCAGCGCCGCGCATGGTTCTGATCGCGAGCGTGTAGATGCGGAGTGGCGCGTTGCCGCAACCATACGTGCTGCGCTGCGCACCACACTCAACCTGATCGACTGGATTGAAGCGCGCGACCGCTACTTAGCTACTAAGTCCGCCGGGGCCGCGGCCCGCATGGAGTCGATCGCGCTGGCCGAGCGTGAGAACGCCGCGGGTATTTTGCCGATCCTGGAGGCAGATTCCCGGCTGGGCTATGCTTCCGAGGGCGGCGGCGTTGTTCGCGCAGGCTTGTTCACCCCCGAGCTCGTGCAATGGAAGCTCGGTGATATCGACGATCTGCTGATTCGAAGGCTGCCGGCTTTGACCGGCCGCCCCGCCGCTTTTCTTCCCCGCGATTTAGAAGACCTGGCTACGCAATGAAGATCACCGGCATCAACACGAGGATTGTGAACCTTGATTTCCGCAACTCCATTCTGGTCACAATCGAAACGGATGAAGGCATCACCGGAATCTCCGAGACGGTGATGAAGCGGAAGACGTTTACGATCGAGCAATCGATCCTGCAGCTCCAATCGTACTTGCTGGGCAAGGATCCCACCGAGATCGAAGATCACTGGGAGAAGATGTATCGCGATTCGTTCTGGGTAGGCGGCCCTATGCACGCCACGGCGATCAGTGCGATCGATTGCGCGTTGTGGGACATCCTGGGCAAGAGCTGCGGCCGGCCGGTGCATAAACTGCTTGGCGGCCCAACGCGGCGCCGCGTCCTCGTCTACTGCCATTGCCCCGGGGGAAATTCGCCGCAGGAGTTCGCGCGCAATGTAAAGGCGTGCAAAGCGGCCGGGTACCGCGCTGTGAAAACCACTTTGCCGCTATTCTACGGAGCGCGCAATCGGGGAGAGGCGGGCTATTCGGGCACCAATGGCGTGATTGACCGGACATGGAAAGAAACCGAATACCTGGACGGATCTTTGTTCCGGCAGATCCGCGAATTTTTTGTGGCAGCGCGCGAGGCGGCAGGTCCGGAGATGGGCCTTGCCGTCGATTGCCACGGCCGATTGAACCTGAAGGCCGCCGTGCGGCTCTGCCGCGCGCTCGAAGACCTGGACCTCATCTTCGTCGAAGAGCCGGTCCCCCCGGAAAACGCCGGCGTGTTTGCGGAGATGCGTCGGTCTACCTCGATTCCGATCGCAGCCGGCGAACGCTGGGCCACCATCCATGGTGTTCGCGAATTTCTGGAGAAACAGGCGGTAGACCTGCTGCAATGCGACCTGGTGAACTGCGGCGGCATCACCGGCCTGAAGAAGATCGCCGCGATGGCGGAAGCTTACTATGTGGGCATGGCTCCGCACAATCCGAACGGTCCGGTGGCCACTGCAATGAATCTGCAGTTCGCGGCGTCTATCCCGAATTTCACGATTCTCGAGACCGTGGGGTCGGAAGCCGACCGGCATTTGTGGCGCGAGCTCCTAAACACGCCGCTACAGTTTGAGGACGGCCACCTGGTGTTGCCTTGCGCTCCGGGACATGGAGTAGAGCTTGACTGGGAAGCCGTCGCCAGGCACCCCTACTCGCCGCGCGAAGGGCTCCGGTAGTGGCATGATCCCGACGACCGGGCACGTTCCGGCCAGCGGCTGGTCACGCAGACGGACCTGGTGGATCTGCGGCCTGCTGTTTTTCGGTACCGTGCTCAACTACCTGGACCGCCAGGTATTGGCGCTCACGGCCGAGCGCGTCATCGCAGAGTTCCACCTCACCAAGGAAGGCTTCGGCCATATCTTGGGTGCGTTCCGTTATGCATATGCCATTTTTCAGCTTGCCGGGGGCTGGTTAGTGGATGCATATGGCGCACGAACCATCTACCCGGCGGCGGTGGGGCTTTGGTCTGCGGCCGGATTCTGCACGGCGTTCGCGGGCTCGCTTGGAATGCTGGCCGGACTGCGATTTCTGCTGGGTGTTGGAGAAGCGTTCAACTGGCCCTGCGCGCTGAAGGTAACGCAGCGGCTGCTTCCGCCTTCCGACCGCGCCCTTGCCAATGGACTGTTCAACAGCGGCAGCGCAGCGGGAGCGATGCTCGCGCCTGTGATCGTCACCTTTCTGGCGCTGCGCTTTGGTTACCGTTCCGCATTTACCGTGACCGGGACGCTAGGGCTGATCTGGGTTTTAGGGTGGTTCTGGTGTGTGCGCGGCGGACAAAGTATCCTGGCCGGCAAACCCGTTCGCATGTCGCATGTATTGCGCATCATTGCCCGCATTGTGGCGATGCGCAATTTCTGGATGCTGGCCGTCTCCGCCGTAATCATAAACGGCGTGAACTACTTTCTCGCGGACTGGATTCCGCTGTATCTCAAAACGGAACGCGGTTTTTCGTTCGGGCTTGGCAACGCGCTATCTGTGATCGTCTATGCGGGGCTCGACGCCGGAAACATTCTTATGGGGCTCCTGGTGCGGGAGCTCATGGCTCGCGGCCTGGGAGCGGAAGCCGCGCGCAGCAGAGCGCTGGTTGCGAGTTGCGTCTGTATGTCTTCGGCTGCGTTGGTCGGATTCATCCCGCAACGCGCCTTGGCAATCGTGCTGTTGGTATTTACGGCGATCGGAGTCGCCGGCTTTCTCGTAATCTATCTGACATTGGTTCAGGATCTCGATCCGGAGCACGTGGGAGCCGCTGCGGGACTGCTCGGCGGCCTCGGGAACCTGGCATATGGCGCAGTCAGCCCCTATATCGGGCGGCTCTCGGATCTGCATGAGACCACCTGGACGTTCCTTCTCGTGGGATTGCTGCCCTGGCTGGCGCTCTCCGCTATTCTGTTCGGATCCAAAAGCAGAATTTATGCCTTATCCTCTTGAACAATTTCGCGGAATTTTCCCGGCGGCGCTCACCATGTTCGATCGCGAGAACCGCCTGGACGAAGAACTGACTGCCAAACATTGGGACTGGCTGATCCGCCAGGGCGTTGACGGGCTTGTAATCGCGGGGACGAGCGGCGAATTCATTGCACTCGAAAACCCTGAGCGTGTCCGCCTGTTTCAGCTCGCCAAATCCGTAAACGCCGGGCGCGTGCCTCTGATCTATGGCGCCGGCCACTACAGCACAAAGCTCACACACGAGCTTTGCGAAGCCGCCATGGCCAACGGCGCCGACGCCGTGATCATCATTCTGCCCTATTACCAGAAACCTTCCAAGCCGGCGGTGATTCGCCATTTCCGGGAAGTGCGCCGCGCCGTAAATGTCCCTGTAATGCTCTACAACAATCCTTCCAACACCGCTTGCGTGGACTTGAATCCGCGGGAGGTGGCGCAGTTGGTGGAGGAAGACGTGCTGCACATGGTCAAGTCCACGTATGAGACGGTGGTGCCCGTACATGATCTCAGCTATCTCGTCGGCGACCGCATGGCGATCTTCTATGGCTCTTTTATGGCCGCTTTTGAGGCGCTCGTGGCGGGCGCTCACGGCTGGGTCAGCGGCATTCTCAACGTGGCGCCTCAGGCCGCGCGGGAAATGTATCGTGCCTGCGTGCTCGAAAACAATGCGCGCCGTGGCTTCGAGATCTGGAAAAAGATCCTCCCGATCGTGCACCTGTACACGTACCAGCAGATCGGTCCGGTGAGCGACCTCGCTACCTACCGCTCGATTCTAAACATCTGGGGCCTGAAGGGCGGGTACTCGCGGGATCCGTTTTTTCCGCTTTCCGCAGAACAGGAGCAGGCCCTGCGGCGCAAGCTGGAAGAATCGGGTTGGATTGAGCCCTACTCATGCGCATCGGCATAATCGGTTACGGCGCGGTCGCCTCTGTGCACGCGAGCGAAGGTGAGCTGGGGGCTGTTTACGGCCCCGATGCCGGGAAGGCGAAGGCGTTCGCCAAGAAGCACCGTATCCCGGTCTGGACCACGGAGCTGCCGGAGCTGTTTTCACAGATAGACGCGGTGCTAATCGCGTCCCCTTCCGGCGCTCATTTCAGCCAAGCACACGCAGCGCTCGAAGCCGGCGTTCACGCGCTGATAGAGTTGCCGCCGTGTGAAAGCGCCGAGGAAGCCGAAACTTTGCGCGCCCTGGCGGCACGGCGCGGGCTGGTTCTGCGATGCGCGCACACCAGCCGATGGCTTGAGCCCTACCGGCGCATTCGCGAGTGGATCTGTGAGGGGCGGCTGGGGGCAATTCGCCAGCTTGCATATATGCGGCATCTCATTCTGCGGCAGCGGAGCTGGACCGACGACGCGCTGCTTCATCACACAGCTCATCCGCTCGACCTAATTCTGGATTGGTTCGATGCGGCGGAGATACAGGCCTGCACCGCCGATCGCAGGAACGTAAGCGCGTTGCTCATCCTGCCCGGCAATGCGGCGGCCTCGATCACGGTCAGCTACGACTCGCGTCTTCCGCAATCCCGGCTTCTCATCCTGGGCGAGCACCACACAATTGAGACCGACGGATTCAGCTATATCGGCTCCGATAAGCCCGCATTCGAATTCCGCGCAGACGGCGATGAAAGCTACCACGGGGCCATTCGCGACCAGGACGCTTCCTTTCGCCATGCCTGCGAGGGCGCCCCCGGCGGCGTCGGCTGGGAACAAACTGTTCGGCTGATGCGTCTGATCGAAGATCTGCGCCGCCGGGCCTCTGTCCGATGCTAGAATCTTCGGTCTGATGAGAATCGCCGTCCTGGGATTGGGCTTCATGGGAAGCACGCACCTGAAGGCTTACCGGAACGTGTCCGGCGCGCAGGTGACCGCCGTCGTGAGCAGTGATGAAAAGAAGTTGAGCGGCGATCTTTCCGGCATTCAGGGCAACATCGGCGGGCCCGGCGAGAAGATGGATTTCTCCGCTCTCAAGAAGTACCGTACGGTCCGGGAAGCGCTCGCAGATCGCGACATCGATGCCGTGGATATCTGCCTGCCCACCGATCAGCACGGACCAGTAGGCCTGGAAGCGCTGCGAGCGGGTAAGCACGTGCTGGTCGAGAAACCCATGGCGCTTGACGGCGAAACGGCCGACCGGATGGTCGCTGAAGCCCGCAAGAACGGCGTCGTGCTGATGACCGGGCAGGTGCTCCGGTTCATCGGAAGTTATCGAAGTGCGAAAGAACTGATCGCGAGCGGAAAACTCGGTCCGGTGCGTGCTGCCATTTTCCGCCGCCGGTGCGCGGCGCCTGCCTGGAGCCGATGGCTCGGCAACGCCGCCCAAAGCGGAGGCGGCGTCTTCGACCTGTTGATTCATGACATCGATTACTGCCTCTACATCTTCGGCAAGCCGTCAGGTGTGGCCGCGGAAGGCTACGAAGAAATGCCCAGAGGCATCGACTGGATTACGGCGCGATTGCACTATCCGGGTATTGGCGCCGTCATCGTGAGCGGCGGCTGGCATCATCCCAAGGCCTTCCCCTTCTCCATGGAGTTCACGATTGTAGCGGAAGAAGGCACGCTGGAATACAACTCATCCGGAACGCCGCTTACACTCTACGATGCGCGTGGAGAAGCTTGCGTGCTCCCCGTGGTGGAGCGCGACTTTTTCGAAGCCGAGCTTGAGTACTTCGTCCAGTGCGCGAGCGAACACCGGCGCCCCGAGCTCTGTCCGCCCGAAGAGTCCGCAGCAGCCGTGAAACTGGCGAAGCTCATGGTGGAATCGAGAAGCAGAAACGGAGAAACCATTCGATGCAGCTTTTGAGGAATCTGGAGATCGGAGTTATGTTTTGGGGCGGGAAGGATCCCGCCGCGACCCTGGCAGACGTCAGATCCGTAGGCGTTCGCTGCGGGCAGATTGGCGTTCCGGGCGAAATGCAGCTTCACGGAGCTGCGGCCCAATGGAAGAAGGCCCTGGAGGACGCGGACGTCACTCTCGTGACGGTCTTCTGCTCGTATACGGGTGAGAGCTATGCCGATATCCCCACCGTGAAAAATACCGTCGGGTTCATACCCAACGCTACCCGCGCTGAACGTGAGAAACGAACGCTCGAGGTGAGCGACTTCGCAGCCGAGCTCGGTGTCCCCGGAATAGCCGCTCATGTCGGCTTTGTCCCCGAGGATTCCCGTGATCCCGACTACGTTGCCGTGCGCGAGGTCGTCCGGCGCGTCTGCGATCATGCCGCCAGGCACGGCCAGACATTCGCGCTGGAGACCGGACAGGAAGCTGCCGATACGTTGCTCGACTTTTTCCTCGACGTCAATCGCGATAACCTTCGGATCAATTTCGATCCGGCCAATATGATTCTGTATGGCACGGGAGATCCGATCCACGCTCTCGATACGCTTCGGCAGCACGTCGTTACGGTGCATTGCAAGGACGGGGACTGGCCGCCCAAAAATGTTCCGGGAGCTTTGGGCGCCGAGAAGCCGCTTGGGCAGGGAGCCGTAGGGATGGACCGCTTCGTAGCCAAACTCAAGCAGATCAGTTATAAGGGCCCCCTCATCATCGAACGCGAGGGGACCGAGCGCGAGCAGTGGCTTAAGGATGTTCGCATGGGCGTAGAACTGCTCACCCGGCTCTCAGCCTGAGGCCTCCACATCCGGCTCCAACATTACTCCCTGCTGGAGCCACGCATGAATTTCGGCGTGCTGCGAGCCGTGGGTGTAGTGCTGGTTTCGCTCGGCGGGTTTGGATTGAACAGCGGAAACGTGATGATGTTGCTTACAAACGTAGATTGAGCAATTGTCAATTGCGTAAACGGGTTCGTCGGCAGGTCTGAGTTCAACTCCAGTTGCACCTCCCAGGTGCCGATCGTGCCTTTTTTCAATCCCGCAAAGAGCACGTTGGCGGTCTTGGCGCCGGCGAGCGAGGAGACCGACTCGGTGGGCTGGTTATCGGAGCCCTCATAGACCGTTCCCGTGTTCACTTCATCTTTCGGATTCGGAAGGCCGAGCCCTGTCGCATACACGAGAATCGTTTCCCCGGGGACAGCCGGGTTGCTTTCTGTGACGGGAGCGCCCGCGGTATTCGCGCAGCAGAGGGCTGATCCTGTAGCCGTGAGAATCACCTGGGATCCGTCGTTGGTAGAGGCGCTGTACGTGATCCCGTTGCCATCCGGCCCTGGCTGGCGCGCCCGCAGCCGAATGCGCGTGAAGACGCCGGCGGCATATGCCTCCACCTTGGGATCCTGGTTTATGGCGTCAATCAGATGATCGCGAATGGTCGCCAGCGTATCGCCATCCACCACTGTGTAGGTGTAGGAGCGGTCTTCAATTTTCACAGTGCCTACATCGCCCGCTTTGACACTGCCATCTACGGACACCGTACCCGTGGCATTACTGGAGCCGTGCAGCACCACGCCGGGGCGCGGATCGGATTCACCACCCTGCGTGAAAATGCCCGGGTTCTGCGGGACCATCGTCACAGCGACCGGTGTAGAGACGCTGACGCTGCCGTCTTTGTGCTTCACCCGGACGTACGCGTTGATGCTGGTTGTATCGAGGAATTCGTATGGGATTTGAGCGTTGATCTGTTTGGGGGAGACGAAAAACAGAGGTGCGGCAACGCCGTCGAAGTAGACTTGCGCACCGGCGAGCTCGGTTGGCAAGGCTTGCGCATCGGCCGGCGCAGAAGCAGTATCGTCGGCAAGTCCATCGCCGATTACCGACACAACCGTTCCCGGAGCTATTTGCGCGGCATCCTGTCCGCCCTGAAGCGTCGAGCCCGATGTCGTTGCGGTGATGGTCGAATTGGCGGAGGTCGTAACCGCAATCGACACATTATTGCCATCGGAGCCCGCGGCGCGCGCTGTCAGAATAATTCCGCCGACTACGGTGTTCGGAGTTGCAAAGGCATTCGGGTCGCCCGCACCGGCATTGATCAGCGCTACCAGCCCGTTCACGACGGCGTTGATATCGTCTCCGCTCTTTTCCGTGTATTTATAATCGGTTCCGTTGATTGTAACCGTTACAGTCTCGTTCTCTTTCGCAGTTCCGGTGAACGCGACCGATCCCACTGCGTAGATTTCGAAGCTTGCCGCATTGCGAACGCCGGTATAAGGAATCTTGTGATCCGCCGGCGAATAAATGGCCACCCGACGGTTGTAGCAGTCGCTGACAAACAAATTGGTTCCGTTCCAGGCCAGCGACATGGGCGAGCGGAGGGAATCGGCCGCATCGGAGGCTTGATTGATCAGCCCCCCCAATTGACCGATGACATAATCGGCAGCCTCGCCGCTCTGCGTTGGAACGTGATTGAATACCAGCACGCGGTCGTTACCGCCGTCAGCGATGAAGAGCCGCGAGCCGTCCGACAGAGCGTAACGCGGAAAGCTCAACGTGGAGTTGCAGCGATCCGGAAAGGTCGGCTTGCCGTCAGAGTCCGTACCTGTAGCGTCACACAAAACCTTCGACCTGTTGCCGCTGCTATCGGTGCTGAAGGAATTGTTGGAGATTGAGCTATTCAGATCCGGCTGACCGATCGCCAGATCCGCCGGCGCCTGGTTCGCGGTAGGTATGGTGTTCCATACCAACACGCGGTTATGCCCCAGGTCGCTGACGTACAAGCGAATACCGTCCGATGTTACCGAGACGGGATTCAGCAGGTTGTTCGGTTGCGCGTTCACCTTCGCCTGCGAGATGTCGGGCTCCACGAAGGTCGTGAAATTCGGTTGACCGAGCACCACATCGGCCGCGGCGCCGTTGCTGGTCGGAATTGAGTTGTAGATCAGCACGCGGTGGTTCTGCGTGTCCGCTACATACAATTTGCCATTCTGAATCCAGACGCCCTGCGGGCCGCGCATCGAACTGGCAGTCGGAACGTTGCCCGAGGGCAGCGCAGCCGAAGTGAAATTCGGCTGTCCTACGACGACATCCGGCGCAGCATTGTTGCTCGTGGGAATGCTGTTCCAGATCAGTACGCGGTTATTGTCGGTATCGGCTACCACCAGGTGCTGGCCGTCGGTCGCAACGGCGGTCGGCGTCCGCATACCTGTGCGCGAAGGCGTAACAGTATTCGTTAAATCCGGAACCGGCGTAGTCGAGGTGAAGTCCGGCTGTCCCAATACTACATTCGCCTGACCGACGCACACAGGACATCTCTGGGTATAGAAAAGCTGATCGGTTGGCGCCGGAAGCTGCTGCGAGAGATTCTGGAAAATCAGGACCCGATTATTTACCGGAGTGGAGCCGACGCGATTGGCGTCCGCGACAAACAACGTATCATTCGCGTATGCCAGGCCGCTGATGCCTCCCAGGAGAGTGGCGCTGGCGCCGTCATCCTGACGCGTGAACTGTGGTTGGCCGATGATCAGGCGCGCCGCTTGGCCTGTATTAAAATCTGCGGCAAACATCGCTCCCGCAGCGAGCAAAAAGACAAGGGTACCCTTCATGTGATAACTTGCGACGCGGAACGTATCTGAATGTCCTTCCGATTATAACAAGCGTGTGAGACGATACTTTGCGCTTCCAGGTTTCAGCCCGATTGCGGGAATTTTCAGAACAGCGGCGCCGGAGGAGCCCTCAGCCGGTGAGCTTACGGCGCACTGTTTGGGGACCGGCGATGGCGCCCGAATCGAAGATTGCAAGGCTGCGCGCCATCTGCTCGATGTCCGCCCCTTCTTCGATTGTCACCTCCCGCTCGATCCAACTGGATAGCGGGATGTTCCGAAAGAAAATGCGTTCTTCCAGCACCAGGCTCCTGCGGTGCATGAATAATAGCTTGCGTTCGCGCGTATAGTGGCGCTGTTCGATACGGATGTCGCCCAGGAATTCTTCCATCGCACGGCGACGCCCGGTGTCTTCGGCGTTCTTGATCGCCTCCGCCAGGAGTTGCCGTTGGACTTCGAGCGCTCCCCGCGCCTCTGCCAGGGCCGCTTGTTCCTTGGCAATGGTCACCTGCATCTGCGAGCGGGCGATCAGATACACTGCTACGGCCGAAGCAGCCGCGAATGCAACGGAGATCAGCACCCACAGAAAAACGTCTGCCATCTTATTGGAGATCCGCTCGCAGTGTCAGCCCTGGGTTCCGTCTATCTTTTGCCCAGGGATCAGGTACTTTGCCTCGCCCAGCTTCAAACGCCCGATCGCCTGAAGCGTAAGCAACAGACGGGAGCGCAAGCCTGCTATTACGCCCTTCCGTTTCCCAAGGAAGACGGAAAGCCCGATCTTGAAATCTGCCTTCCGCAGGTTCGACTCTATGCTTCGCCCGTGATGAATGGCTCGCGCAGCGGGCACAAGCACAATCTTTTTGCCAGCCCGCCGAATTTGAAAAGCCAACTCCGCGTCGCTGCCGAACTGCCCGTAGCGCTCGTCGATCTGCCCGAGTCCCTTCACGAAAAAAGCCCGCAACATCAGAGCGGCTCCTTTCGGATACAGAACCGGATACGCTTCCTCGCGCTCTTCGGCCGGCTCGAACCTCTCATCCGGTGGAAAGCCGCCCAACTGCGGAGCCGGTTTGCCCTCGGCCGTCAGCAAGCGCGGACATGCCGCCGCGGCTTCGGTGTTGGCATCCAGTTCTTCAACAAGCCTCCTTACCGTGTCAGGAAAAACCTCGGTATCTTCGTGCAGAAGGAAAATGTATTCTCCAGAAGATGCTCGGACGCCGATATTGAGGGCCTTTGTCAAGCCGAAATTTCGCGGCAGCCGGATGAACCGTACATTCGCGAAATCGGATTCGAGCGCCGGGCTCCCGTCCTCAGATCCATTATCGACGGCAATAATCTCGATCGACTCTCTCGCTTCGGACTTCTCCAGCGAAGCGAGACAACGCCGCAAATAATCGATTCGGTTGTGGGCAACCACGAGCGCCGTCACCTTCGGCGGCTGCGGTTCTGCGACGGCGCTCGCCTCCGGCTGCTCCGCAGTGGTCACAGATTGTCTTTCGGTAACGCGCCTGTCGGCGCGCGCTCGGATCGGCATTCAGCGTCTCAAAGGCAATCAATTTCACCTCCTAGAATATCGCTTTTCGCCGCCCATTCCGCTGCGGCCGCGTGTGGCACTCCGCCCAGTTGCCGGGCGCGCGCGCAGCAAGGGATGTCTTTCCCTCAGGATGGGCTATCGGCTTTCCCTGGCTGCCTCTCCGGAGCGGGGGCCCACCTTAATGGCTTCGGCCTGGTCCAAATGGTCCTTCAGCTTGGAAAGCGTGTCCGTGGCGAATTGTTTGACTTGCGGGTTATCGCCGCTGGTTGATTCTTTCTCAAACTTCTTTATGTCGGCTTTATGATCGTCAATTGCGTCCTTCTTAAATTCCCGATCAAAAGCCGCGCCCGAGAGCTTCGAGAATCGGCCGACGACAGCCTGATGCTTGGAATCGAGATCGTTCGGCAAGGTCACGCCGTGGTCTGAAGCGATCTGCCGGATGCGCTCGTTTGCCGTCGAATGATCGCTCACCAGCTTCTGCCCAAGATCTTTCACGGCCTGGCTGGACCCGCGTTCCTGAGCCAATTTTCCAAGCTCGACCTCCGTCATTCCACCCATAATCGCTTCTTCCAGAAATTCCCGGTCAGAGGCGCTGAGTTTCATCTGAGAAGCGGTAGCCGGATTCGCGGCTGGCCCCTGCTCGCGCTCCGCTGAGCTCGCACGGTTTTCGCCGCCACGGTCGGCGCGATTGCAAGCGGCCAGCGAGAGTACGGCAGCCAGAGCGAGTGTGCACATTGGAACAGTTCTTGTACGCCTTGTCATACTGTCCTTCCTCAATCCGGGTTCATCGCTCGGCGATGAACCCGCAAAGGAAGGTGCAGGTGCCGTTCCAGAGAGGTCAGGCGTACGTTATCACCGTCGCGAGCCCGCTGCAGAAGCGGGCCGTCTGGTGGACTGAGTAGCGAAATAGGGCGGAGGCTCGGGTATGGCCGCACCATCTTTCCGGGGCGAAGAGGCGCCGTAGTTCACCTTCGCGGCGGAATCGTGAATTACGGCTTGGCCGCCTCCCATCTGGCTCGAGAAATCGCCCAGCACCTCCAATTGATGACCTTTGCCAAGTAACACCTGGCGCACATCCGCCGGCACACGGCTTTCGATCATAAAATCACACCCGCCGAAGGTGAGCTTCGTAAACCGTGGCGCCTCGAGCGCAGCTTGAATGTTGAGGCCGAAATCCACGACGTTGGAAACGAATTGGACATGTGCTTGCGCCTGGTTGAATCCGCCCATGATGCCGAAGCCCATGTGCAGATCGCCCTTCTCCATAAAGGCTGGAATGATGGTGTGCAGGGGCCTTTTCCGGGGTGCGAGGGCATTCGGATGATTCGGATCCAGCTTGAAGAGACCGCCGCGATTCTGGAGATGGAATCCATACTGATCCACAACAACACCGGATCCGAAACCGAGATACAGGCTCTGGATCAATGAGGCGATGTTGCCTTCCCGATCTACGGCCGCGAGATAGATGGTGTCCCCGGCAGAGGGCGGCGGATCGCCGGGAGCCGCGTCGCATCGCGCCCGGTCGTGATCGATAAGGGCGGCGCGCTGGCGGGCATAGGCTTTCGAAAGCATGCCGGATACCGGGATACGGCTGAAGTGCGGATCCGCTACGTAACGTAGCAGATCGGCGTAGGCCAGCTTTTGCGCCTCCATCTTCACATGCAGGTCTTCCGGGGTGCGGGGCCCGTAGCTCGAGATCGGGAAGTTTTCCAGGATGTTGAGCATCTCGAGCGCGGCGATTCCCTGCCCATTCGGCGGCAACTCGTAAACCGTCCAGCCTCTATACTCCGTTGAGATCGGTGTCACCCACTCGGAGCTGAAGTCGCTCAGATCTGCTGCTGACATCGTGCCGCCCAGGCGGTCGCAGGTGGCAAGAATCGCTTTCGCGATCGGCCCTCGATAAAAGGCCTTCGCTCCGCCGGAAGCAATCAGTTTCAGAGCCGCTCCCAGTTCCGGGTTGCGAAACTTCTCTCCCACTCGCGGCGGTACGCCATCGCGTAGAAAGATCCGGCGGCCATTGGAGTCCGCCGACAGCTTCGACACGCCGTTACGCCATTGTTCGTGAATGATCTCGGTTACCGGGAAGCCATTCTCCGCATAATAAATTGCGGGCAAGAACAACTCGCGCCAGGTTAGCTTACCGAAGCGCTCATGCAGCTTCGCCCAGCCGTCCACGCACCCCGGAACGGTCACGGAATGGACACCCTCATTCGGCATGTTCGTGCTGCGCGCTTTCAAATAATCGATGGTCAAGGCCTTAGGAGCCCAACCGCTTGCATTGATAGCGGTGAGCTTACCGGTCTGTGCCTCCCAATAAATAGCAAACAGGTCGCCTCCGATTCCGTTGCTCATCGGCTCGACCACTCCGAGCACCGCATTGGCGGCAATCGCCGCCTCCATCGCGGAGCCGCCTCGCGCGAGCACCTGCGCTCCCGCTTGCGAAGCTAGCGTCTGGCTCGTCGCGACAATTCCAAAATCGGAGATCACCATCGATCGAGCTTGCGTCCGGTCCTGACATTCCGTAGGCATAGAAAATCCCAGTATGGCGAAGCATGCCAAGAGCCTGCCCCATCTCATGCGACAGACGATCTTACCATCACAGTGGATGGTAGAAACGGAATCCTCCGTGTGATAACTTCTCAAGTACGGAGAGGGACGATGATCAAACGACGGGATTTCATCCTTCGAAGCGCGGCTACGGCGGGGGCGGCTGCATTACAGACTTTCCCGTACGAACTGTTCGCAAGCACGACAAAGAAATCGGCAACCGATCGGGTAAAACTCGGCCCGATGCGGGTAGAAGTAAGCCGGCTGGCGCAGGGCAGCGGCACCAACGGCGTGGGCGGCAGCTCGAATCAAACGCGCCAGCTTGGCCTGAAAGGCCTGGCCGACCTTTTTGACGCAGCCTACGACAACGGTGTCACGTTCTGGGATAGCGCCGATCAGTACGGCACTCATCCTCACGTGAGAGAGGCGTTGAAGCGCGTCCCTCGGGAGAAGGTAACGATTCTCACCAAAACCCACGCCTCTACCGAAAAGGAGATGAAAGCCGACCTGGACCGCTTCCGGCGCGAGCTCGGCACGGACTACATAGACATCCTGCTTCTGCACTGCATGATGGATGGCGATTGGCCGGAGCGGAAAAAAGGCGCGATGAACGTCATTTCCGAAGCTCGGGAAAAGGGCATTGTGCGGACGCATGGCACCTCGTGCCATACGCTGGAGGCATTGAAAACGGCCGCCCGCAATCCATGGGTGCAAGTCGATCTTGCGCGAATCAATCCTGCTCAGGTTGCCATGGATGCCGAGCCGAACACGGTAATCAGTGTGCTGCGTGAGATGAAGGCCGCGGGCAAAGGCGTAATCGGTATGAAGATTTTGGGCGCGGGCCGGCTCCGCAACCGCGCTGACGAGTGCCTCCAATACGCGCTGGCTCTGGATTGCGTGGACTGTTTCACTATTGGCGCCGAAAGCCGGGCCGAAATGTTGGACCTAGTGAAAAAGATCCCGGCAGCCAGCGTGCGCGGTTGAGGGCGTCCGGCAAACGCACACTGGCTCTGCTGGCCTGTGTGCTGCTATTTGCGGCCGCGTGTAATCGGCAGCAGAAGCGAATCATCGGCGTTGTTCCTCAGGGCCAGTCCCACATTTTCTGGCAGAGCATCCATGCCGGCGCGGTAGCCGCAGCCCGCGAAGCCGGCGTCGACGTAATGTGGAACGGGCCACCCAATGAAGGCGACTTCAACGGACAGTTGAAAGTAGTGGACTCTATGATCAACCGCCGGGTCGACGCGATCGCACTCTCTCCGGCGGACAAGACGGCCATGGTTGGCGTCGTGGAACGCGCGACGCGCGAAAAAATTCCAGTCGTGATCTTCGATACCGGCGTGGATACGGATGTGTTCGTCGCCCGCGTGGCCACCGATAATTACGGAGCCGGACAGCTTGCGGCCGAGCGCATGGGCAGCATTCTCAAGGGCAAGGGAGACATTGTCATCGTGGCGGTTCAGCCAGGCATTGCCTCCACTATGGCCCGCGAGCAGGGTTTCGAAGATGCAATTCGCGAACGCTTTCCCGGAATACGGATTGTAGATAAGCGATACGGCATGGCCGATTTTGCGAAATCGCTTCAGGTAGCCGAAAATATGCTGACGGCGCACCCCAGCTTAGACGGACTCTTCGCATCGAACGAATCCAGCACCGTGGGAGCCGCCCAGGCGCTGAAAGGACGAAGTAGCAAAGCCCTGATGGTCGGCTTTGACTGGAGTCCCACGCTCGCCGCCGATCTCAAATCGGGCCGCATTGATTCCCTTGTGGTTCAAGATCCGTTTCGGATCGGCTACGATTCGGTCAAAGCCGCGGTCCTGAAGCTCCAAGGCGGAACCCCGGAGAAGATTCAGAACATCCCTGCAGCCCTTGTTACTCGCGAGAACCTGGACGATCCCAAAATTCAAAAGCGGCTTAATCCGGACCTGGACAAGTATTTGAAATAGCTGGCTAACGTGCGGTCTTGAGCTCCAGCCGGCGCTGGCGCAACCACTCCAGCCTACCCTGGTGCTCCTGGTACAGCGTGGAAAGCGCTGCCCACAAATAGCCGAAGACAAAAAGCACCAGGAACGGGATCGAAAAGAAATTATTCGTATCGATCGCGAACGCAATCATGGCCACAAAGTATCCGCCAATGGCGAGCTCGATATAAGGCAGAAAACCGCTCTTGCGCCGGTATTTCTTATTCCGGAGATTCACGGGCCGATCGCCAACGGCATACTTCGCAGTCCGCACAAATGAGCTGCGGATGCCGAACACCGCTTCCAGAACCGCCCTGGTATTGACCACCGTCAAGCCGATGCCGACGGCGATCAACATTGGCAGCAGAAACAGGGAGCGCTTCCAGTTCTTCGGGTAGAGCTCGCGATGAGCCACCACGTAAAAGGCTGAAATCGACCAGAACGATGCAGCGATGAGCGGCAGATCGATGAGCACCATCTGCCAGATGCCCATGTAGAACCGCACGATCATGACCGGCAGCATCAGCGCGGAGACTGCCATCATGAGCGGATACGAGATATTCGGAGTCAGGTGAAGAAACGCTTCGAGCTTCACACGCCGCGGCACATTGGCGCGCCAGATGCGAGGCAGCAGCTTGATGGCACACTGTGTGAGACCCTTGGCCCAGCGCGATTGCTGTACTTGAAATCCATGCATCTCTACCGGCAGCTCCGATGGGCAATCGAGCCCGGGAAGATACACGAAGCGCCAGCCCTTCAGTTGCGCGCGATAGCTCAGGTCGGAATCCTCGGTAAGCGTATCGTCCTGCCAGCCCCCGGCATCTTCGATCATGCGCTTCCGCAAAATGCCGGCCGTGCCGTTGAAGTTGAAGAAATACCCGGCGCGGGAGCGCGCCCCGTGCTCCAGGATGAAGTGGCCATCGAGCAACATGGCCTCTACTTCGGTAAGGAAATTGTAATCGCGGTTTAAATAACTCCAGCGGGTTTGCACCACTCCTATGCGGGGATCTGTAAAGTAATGTACAGTGCGGAGCAGAAAGTCGGTTGGCGGCACGAAGTCGGCGTCAAAGATAGCCACAAGCTCCCCCGTGGCAGTCTGAAGACCTTCGCGGAGTGCGCCCGCTTTGAAGCCCTTGCGATGCATGCGATGGTGATATTCGATCGGATGTCCCAACGCGCGGTAACGGTCCACGAGAGCTTCGGTGAACGGATGCGTATCGTCGGTCGAATCGTCTAACACTTGAATCTGAAGCAGGTCTTTCGGGTAATCGATCTTAGTAACTTCCTCGATCAGACGTTCGACGACGTAACGTTCATTGAAGATCGGGAGCTGAATTGTGACCTGCGGCAGGGTCCTGAACTGCGCCGGGGGATCCCCGGTGGCGTTTCTTCGATATTTGAAATAGGTGCGGATGATATCGTACCGGTGCAGCCCGTAAATCGACAGGACAATTAGAATTCCGAAATAGGGCGCAAGCAGCATCCAGTCGAACCAGGCAAGCTGATGGATTCCGGTGAAGGTATCGTCGAAAAGGCCCCGGACGAAGCGATTGGCCTGAGAATTCGAGAGAAGCAACGCGAGAGGGATCGATATCAGCGCCATATTTAGTCCCGGGCAGTGCGCGTTCTTCGATAAGTCATTCCAATAGTATCAAACGGCGCCGCCCGAAACATGGCCGCCGCGATCACGACTCGTCGTCGTGCTGCGCGGCCAGGCGGGTAACTACGGACAGATCTTCGAGGGTCGTTACGTCGCCCGCCACGGAATGAGTGGTGACGATCTCGCGCAGAAGGCGCCGCATGATCTTGCCGCTGCGCGTCTTCGGGAGGGCGTCGGTGAATCGAATCTGTTCGGGCTTGGCGAAACTGCCGATTTCGTGCGACACCCATTTGCGCAGTTCTTCGGCGAGCGCCTCGTGGTTCCAATCGCCGGCCTTCAAGGTAACAAAGGCTGCGACGGCCTGCCCGGTAATCTCATGCGGCTTGCCGACAACGGCAGCCTCGGCCACCGCCGGATGACGAACGAGCGCCGATTCCAGCTCCATCGTACTGAGGCGATGCCCGCTTACGTTCATCACATCGTCCACCCGGCCGAGAACCCAGAAGTAGCCGTCGGTATCCCTGCGGGCCGCGTCGCCGGTCATGTAGACGCCCTCGATCCGCTTCCAATACTGTTCTTCATAGCGCTGCGGGTCACGCCACAACGTTCGAAACATACTGGGCCACGGCCGGCGCACAATGAGAAAACCCTCTTTATCCGGCGCTACAGGATTGCCCTGAAGATCCACCACGTCCGCCTGAATGCCTGGAAGTGGAAGCGTGGCAGAACCGGGTTTAGTTGCCACAGCGCCGGGTACGGGCGCAATCAGGATAGAGCCGGTCTCCGTTTGCCACCAGGTATCTACGATCGGGCAACGCTCGTTGCCGATGGTTTTGTAATACCACTCCCAGGCGGCTGGATTGATCGGCTCGCCTACCGAACCGAGCAGCCGCAGACTCGACAGGTCGTGCCCTTTGGGCCACTGGTCTCCCTGGCGAATGAACGCGCGGATTGCCGTGGGCGAGGTGTAAAAGATATTGACCCGATACTTCTCGATGATTCGCCAGAAGCGGTCGGGCCGCGGATGATCCGGGGCTCCTTCGTACATCACTGTAGTGGCTCCGGCGGACAGCGGTCCGTAAACAATATAGCTGTGGCCTGTCACCCAACCGACATCGGCAGTACACCAATAAGTGTCTTCATCGCGCAGGTCGAATACCCACTTCATCGTCATGTGGGTCTGGAGCAGATAGCCGCCCGTCGTATGTACGATGCCTTTCGGTTTCCCGGTGGTGCCGGAGGTGTAGAGCACATACAGGGGATGCTCGGAATCGAGCCGCTCGGCCGGGCAGGATTCGCCGGCGCGCTCGTCCAGTTCATGCCACCAGAGGTCGCGGCCAGCTTTCATCGGCACATTTGCGCCGGTGCGTTTATAAACGATCACGTCGCGAACCGAGGGGCAATCTGTGAGCGCTTCATCGACCGTCTGTTTCAGCGGGACCTCCTTGCCGCGGCGCCAGCTTCCGTCTGCAGTAACTACCACCTGCGCTTCCAGATCCTGCACTCTGGCCTTGAGGGCCTCGGCCGAAAACCCTCCGAAGACTACACTATGTGTGATTCCAAGGCGCGCGCAGGCAAGCATCGCCACAGGCAGCTCCGGAACCATGCCCATGTAGATAATCGCGCGATCGCCGGACTTGAGGCCCCGGGCTCTCAGCACATTCGCGAAGCGGCAGACCAGCCGGTGCAGCTCCTGGTAGGAGATCATGCGCTGATCGCCTGCCTCGCCTTCCCAGAGAATAGCCACTTTGTTTTTACGCGGAGTGGCAAGATGGCGGTCGATGCAGTTGTACGAGACGTTCGTTTTGCCGCCTACAAACCATTTTGCAAAGGGCGGTTTCCACTCCAGTACATGGGACCATTTCTCGAACCAGAACAATTCTTTTTCGGCAAGCTCTCCCCAGAACTCTTCCGGGGCTTCCGCGGCACGCTTGCACAGCTCATGGTAGGCATCCAGGCCTTTCACGTGGGCCTGCCGAGCGAACTCCGGGCTCGGTGAATAAACGTTTTGATCGGCCATACGAAGTACCTCATCTTATCAGAAGGTGATCACGGCCCGGCCATGAAGCTGGCCCCGCGCCATGCGCTCCAACAGAGCGGGCGTCTCCGCGAGATCGTACGTTTCCACCTGCGGGCGCACAGCCCCCAATTCCGCCAGACGAAACACCTCTGCCAGATCGCTTGCAGTCCCGAGATAGCTGCCGCGTATCGTAATTCCCTTGAGGACGGCATCGACCACCGGCAGCTCCCAAGATTGATGCGGCAGACCGACGAGCACCAGAATTCCCGTCCGCTTGACGGACCGGAAGGCCTGGTCGATAGCGGCGGCGGACGCGGTGAGCACGACGGCCGCATCCACGCCGCCATATTCTTTTTGCAACGTCCGGCCGGCGCTCTCCGACGAGAGAGCGATCTCGGCTCCCAGCTTGCGAGCCAGAACTAATTTTGGTTCGGAGGTGTCCACCGCGGCTACGCGCAGGCCGCGAATGCGCGCATATTGAACGGCAAGATGGCCAAGTCCGCCCATTCCGAACAGAGCGATAGACTGGCCAGGCTCGAGGCCGCTCTCGCGAACCGCGGCGTATGCAGTCCATCCGGCACAGCACAGCGGCGCGGCTTGATGAGCAGGAAGGCTTGCAGGCACGCGCGCGAGCTCGCCGGCGGCAAGAGTCGCCCATGTAGACAGGGCGCCGTCGGCGGTGTAGCCGAAATTAAGCTGTCGTGAGCAGTACTGCCGTCGGCCCTTACCGCACGGTTCGCAACTACCGCACGTGGATGCGAGGAATGTGATGCCTACGCGCTCGCCGGGAACGAACACACCAGCGTCCGGCCCCGCCGCTTCAACACGTCCGACGCCTTCATGCCCCAAGACCAGCGGCAGATGGGGCAGACGTTCCAGCCCGGAGACAAACAGGTCGGAATGGCAGAGCCCGCACGCCTCCATGCGAACCAGAACCTCACCAGGACCGGGCTCCCGGACGGGAATCTCCCGGATTTCAACCGGAGCTTTCGGTTCCTGTAGTACGGCGGCTCGGGAGGCGTTCGTCTGGCTCACACCTGTGATCGTTCCAAGAGGCCTATCACCCGGTCATAAAGCTGCTCGACGCCGCTTTCGGAGCGGTCTTCAGCGGCCAGCCGCAGCAGCGGCTCGGTGTTGGACGCACGTACGTGAATCCAGGCTTCTCCCAGCATTAGCTTCAGACCGTCCGAGCGATCCATGTGCGCGTTTGGGAATGCTTCTTCGAGCGCCTGCATCAAAGCGCCTAGGCGGCCATGCTCGAAGGCGACCTTGCCGAGCTTGCGATAAAAACGGGGAAGCTGCGCGGCCAGGCCGGAGATCGTCTGTCCGGTCTCAGCCATGCGATCGAGCAGAAAGGCCATTCCCGTATAGCTGTCCCGGCATAGATGGACAGCCGGAAAGATAATCCCTCCATTGGCGCCTTCGCCTCCAATTGCGGCCCCAACGGCCTGCATCATTTCTACGACATTGGCTTCTCCGACCGGTGTGCGGAACACTCGCCGGTGATGGGCGCGCGCCACAGCGTCGATGACCGACGACGTAGTGAGATTTACCACCACGTCCCCAGCGCTGCGCCTGAGCGCGGCATCCACGGCAAGAGCCAACACATCGTCGTTGTCCAACACGCGGCCGTGCTCGTCTACGACGGCCAGGCGGTCTCCGTCGGGATCCTGTCCGAATCCTATGTCGCAACGGCACTGGGAAACGAGCGCGGAAAGCTCGCCGAGACTGTCCGGACGCGGCTCGGCCTCTCGCGGAAACGGCTGCTTGGGATCCGTAGATATCGCACGCAGCTCGCAGCCGAGCGTTTCACTCAGAAAGCCGGGTGTCATCACCGAGCCGGCGCCGTTCACGGCATCAAGCGCTACACGGAACCTGCGCCGCCGGATCCGCTCCGGTTCAACGTGCCGGAGAACGCGCTCCATATGAAGCCGCGGCGCGGCAGCGGACTCGACCACCACGGTTCGCATCTCGGCGTTGGCCGCGCGGCGAAACTCGCTCTGGTGGTACAGGTCCAGCAGCTCACTCCGCTCGTAGCTGTTGAAAAACAGCCCTTCGGAATTGAACAGCTTGAGCGCGTTATATTCGGGCGGATTGTGCGACGCCGTGATCGCGATGCCGCCCCGCGCGCGGGTGGCGCCGACATAGATCTGTATCGTCGGCGTCGGTAGAATTCCCACGTCCACGACTTCGCAGCCGGAGGCCAGCAGCCCGCATGTGACCGCATGCTGAAGCATGGGGCCGCTCGATCGTGTATCTCTTCCTACCACCACGCGGCCCGCCCCCACGTACGTACCAAACGCCTGCGCAAAGGAGCAGGCCAGGCCGGGGGTCAGAAAATCGCCCACCACGCCGCGAATTCCGGAAACGCCAATCTTCAATAGATGCTCGCGGCGCGCCATGCTATGCGAAGCTCCTTACGGTATCTATGAGCGAATCGAACAACTGGCGCGGCGTTTCCCCGCGCTGCTCGCAGATTACGCGCAGGATCGGCTCGGTCTGGCTAACGCGGACGTGAAACCAGCGGTCCGGCCAGTCGACCCGCAAGCCATCGATCACGTTGGCCCGTCCGTCGGCGTACTGCTCGCGCAATTCCATCAGTAGAGCGGGGATCCGCTGCGTCACCAGGGGTACTTGTGCTTTGAGAATGGAGTAGCGCGGGTATGAAGCGAGAATTCGGCTGAGGGTCTGGCCGCGCTCCAGCATCATCGAGAGGACTGCGAGCATCGACGCGATGCCGTCGTAAATGAACCGGAATTGCGGCATCATGACGGCGCCGGTTCCTTCCCCGGCGAGGGCGATCTGCTCGGCGCGATAGCCTGCCAGCGCATCCATTGCCGCCTGCCGCCCGACCGGGACGCGGATCACCTTGCCGCCGTGCCTGGCCGCGACCTCCTCCACCAGCGCCGTGGTTGAAAGATTGGTGATTACGAGCTTGCCCGTTCCGCGCGGCAGCAGATAGTCGGCGAGCATCGGCAGCACCAGTTCTTCGGAAACAGCCGTGCCATCCTCGGAGGCAATGGCGACCCGATCCGAGTCCATGTCGAACAGAAAGCCGGCATCGGCGCCCAGCGGCTGCATTAGAGGCGCCAGTTGCAGGCCCACGGCTTCGCGCGTAGTGGAAGGCTCGTGTGCGAAGTTTACGCCCTGCAACTTTTCGTTGATCAGGATGAAGGAGGAGCGGAACCGTTCGTTGGCGCGGCGCAAGATGAGCGAAGATGTTCCGCTGCAGCAGTCCACGAGCACGCGGAAACGGCTCAGAGCGGCAAAGTCAAATACCCCGGCGAGTTCATCCAGGTAACGGTCGATGGCGCCCGACTCCTGGCGCAGCGCACCGATCCGGCTCCAATCCACAAAATCGAATTTCCTGAGATGGTAGATATCCAGCAGCTCGCTGGCTTCGGCCGTGGAAAGATACGTGCCCTGGCGCCCGAAGAATTTGAGGGCGTTCCATTCGGCGCTGTTGTGACTGGCGCCTATGGAGACGCCGCCCGCGGCATCAAGCCTGCGGATCGTGTGCTGGATGACAGGGGTCGGCGCTACGCCGAGGTCGATGACGTCGCGCCCGCACGCCAGCAGACCGGCAATCACACCTTCGCGCATCATAAGGCCGCTCGCACGCGGATCGCGGCCGATCACCACTGCGCCGCCCGGTTCTAGAAACGTGCCGAAGGCAGAGGTGAAATCGAGCACATGCGAAGCCGTTAATGCTGGCCCCACCACCCCGCGCAGGCCAACGTGCGAGATCCGCAGTGACTTCGCGCCCGCGCCAGGGCTCACTTTCCAACCAGCCTCAAACGCCCGAAAGCCTCCGGCACATGAAACGAATGATCGTGCGTCGGCTGCCAGGCGATGTACTTACGGTTGGGGTCGGAGCCCTGGCAGCGATACAGGTTGACTCGCATCTCCACGCCGTTGGCGGGCTGCTTGCGTAAGATTTTATCCATCGGGATCTGCATCACGCCGTACCAGATCTTCTTCTGCGCATCAATACGCGCGCTGGCTTTGAAACCTGAATTCCACAGCCAGGCTTTGTTAGCGTCGAGCGAATCGCGATCGATATCCAGATCCACCCACTCGGCGCGCGGGGAGATCTCGAACTCCTTGTAGCGGCGGATATGCTCGAAATCATCGCTGATGAACACTTCGGCCACGTCCCATTCCCAGAGCCCGTACGTTTCCTTTTCGGTGACCGGATTGGGTTTCAAATGCAGCGTCTCATAGGGGCAGATGAAAAGGAAATACAGATAGCGATCGCTCCAGCGCGAACGGATCTCGGTGCGGTATTTCGGCAGCGCTTCTCCCATAGCGCCGTGGTCGGCGATAACAACCGGAGCGTTCTTCCACGGCTCTGCCGCGGGATCTGTCGTGAGCTGGAAGTCATGGGCGGAATACCGGCTCAGCGCGACGCCGGAGCCATCCCCCAAAAAAATCGCTGCATTCACTGTAAAAAGCAGGAGCAGACGCTTCATTCTTCCTTTACTATACTGTCGAAATGCGTATGTTTCTGTTCGCTGCCGCTTTGCTTGCGGCCGCCGGTTGTCTCGCACAGGCGCCCGCTCCCGCCCCTGCCATCCCCGACAACGTCTCAATTCAAGCGAATATCCCCTACGACCAGTACAAAGAGACGGTGCTCGATATCGTGCAATTGAAGGAACCTGCCCAGAAGAAGCGCCCCGGCGTCCTGGTGATTCACGGCGGCGGCTGGGTGAATGGAACCAAGGAAGGCGTATTTCAGAACTTCTGTTTGCCATATGTACTGAAGGGTTTTGTGTGCGCGAATGTCGAATATCGGCTGGCTGCCGTGGCCCCGGCGCCGGCTGCCGTTACCGATGTGCTCAAGGCAGCGGAATGGTTCTCGAAGAACGCCGACAAGTACAACGTGGACAGGAAGAAAATCGTGGTGACGGGAGGCTCGGCCGGCGGCCACCTCTCGTTAATGGTGGGGATGACGCCGAAATCCGCGAAACTCGGGCCGAGGACCAAGGTCGCCGCCGTGGTCAACTTCTATGGAATTACCGATGTCGGCGACCAACTACAGGGCGAGAACATGCGTAAATACGCCGTGACGTGGGTTCCCGAGCAGACTGGACGGATGGAATTAGCAGAGCGCGTCTCGCCGATCACGTACGTGCGCAAGGATCTGCCGGCAATCCTCACTATCCACGGCGATGCCGATCAAACGGTGCCGTACGAGCACGGCGTCAAGCTCACAAAGGCCCTGCGGGATGCGGGAGCGGACGCCGAACTGATCAGCGTGCCTCAAGGCAAGCATGGCTTTCCGAAAGAGACTATGGACCAGCTCTATGCGCAGCAGATCTGGCCGTTCCTGGAGAGACACGGCCTCATGCCTTGATACTGCTGGTTCGGTGGTCCGGCGTCAAAGCGAAGCGGCTTTCGCCCGCACTAGCGGATCGTCTCGAGATACTCGCCCTTGGTGGCGTCCACGTAGATAGAAAAATTGCTTGAGCCGATCGACTCTCCCCAGATGACGCGCCAGGCCGGGTTCGAATACCGGTCGCTCGTTTCCAGTACAAAGCTGATCGTTTTGCCGGGATTCTTCTTGTCGTAATCGGCGCCTTTCTTGAGTGCGATCTTGTAGGCCTCGTCGCTATCGAACTTGACCGTCGACATGAGAAAGGGTTTTGTTCTCCCAGGAGACCAGCTCTGCTCGGGGCCCGCGAAAACGCCCTTGTGGAGATTGCCGGGCGCTTCGATGACCGAATACGTATAGCTGCGCGCGCGGCTGAGGCGGGGCGAGACGAACAGCACTTCCCATGCGCCGGCCTTGCCCGGCTCGGCTTTCACCTCACCCAGGGCGATGCTGTTCAGGCGAATGGGCTGAATGTCCGCCGACCATCCCCGCGCGGATGTGTACATGGAAAAGAGCGCGGAGCGGCCGGTTACCGGAGCAGCCGGCTTGGGCGCTTCGGCCGGCTTTTTGGGAGCTTCTGAACATGCGGTCAGGAGCAGGAGCGAAATGGGGCAAACGAGCGGCGCAAACCTATTCATGAGAACCGTCTTTACGCAATTGTGCGGCGAAGTCCCATTCTAGCGAACGGATTCTGTGCTTGCCAGCGCTCCCCGCGTTGGAATTTACAGGGTGATCTCTGAGCCTGTGCCATAATATTGCTAGTTCAAAAACGGAGGTGCTCTCGTGTCTATGAGCATCAACTATCGTTTCGTTACGGGAGTGGCGCTGGGGCTGGCCATCTTCCTGACGCCCGCCCTCAGCCAACAGCAGGGAGGGCAGGGTCAACCGCAAACTCCGCCGGGCGGTGACAGAGGCACCCAGCCTAGTCCCACACCCACGCCTCCAGGCCGGCAACCCTTCCCGGGTACCCGCGACCAGAATCCGCCATTCGGACAGGATCAGCGCTCGCCGTTTCCGGAGCAGCAG
>Ga0070741_10003783_pt1 | contig 36580 bp, 32 predicted proteins | sample Coa_R1_4_FD_66440 | JGI IMG/M metagenome (GOLD analysis project Ga0070741, IMG submission 66440) | Surface soil microbial communities from Centralia Pennsylvania, which are recovering from an underground coalmine fire - Coalmine... | ecosystem: Environmental > Terrestrial > Soil > Unclassified ... | reverse complement strand
CGTCAGCGTCGTCTTCCCATGGTCCACGTGCCCAATCGTCCCTACGTTGATGTGCGGCTTCGTCCGCTCAAACTTCTTCTTCGCCATGACGTTCGTCTCCCCCGGGGTCCTTCCGCCTGTCGTGTTCAGTGCGCGGGCACGTTGCCCAAGGTACTGGAGCCCACGACCAGATTCGAACTGGTGACCTCGTTCTTACCAAGAACGCGCTCTGCCGGCTGAGCTACGTGGGCCTGCCTACTCTCGCGCGCGGTCGAAATCCCGATCGCGCAACGCGGATGGTGGTGGGGACAGGATTCGAACCTGTGAATCCCTTCCGGGAGCCGGTTTTACAGACCGGTGCCATTAACCACTCGGCCACCCCACCGCGACGGAGCCGACGAGGGGACTCGAACCCTTAACCTGCGGTTTACAAAACCGCTGCTCTGCCAATTGAGCTACGTCGGCGGGTGCGGCCGCTCGGGCCCTCTCAAACAGAAGACCCCCTTCGGGGGCCTCAATCGACGGTCGGTACGAGTACGCTTATCTCGCAATTGGATGATACCGAAAGCCGTCTGGCGGCATCAACGATCCGCCCTTCAGGTCCACGTCTGGCTGGCGCTCGCGATCGAGTCGGCGACAATCTGCGCGATGAGGTGGTGAGATCGCACCTTCCGTTTCCATCGTGATTGTGAACTACAACGGCCAGGAATTCCTGGAGCCATGCCTTCGGGCGACCATTCCGCAGGCAGCGGCCATGGGCGCGGAGGTCGTCGTGGTTGACAACGGCTCCACCGACCGAAGCATCCCGCTGATCCATGATTGTTTTCCCACGGTCCGCGTCGTGGAAAATCGCCAAAACGAAGGCTTCGCGGCGGGCTGCAACATCGGCATCCGCGCCAGCCGAGGAGACGTGATCGTGCTCCTCAATAACGACGCCGTGCCGGAGCCAGGCTGGCTGGCCGAGCTCGTGGCCGCGCTGGAGCCCGACTCGGTCGCTATCGCCAGCTCAATCATCCACGACCCCCGGTTCCCGGAGGCCTACGCGCTCGGGACGGCGACCGTGAGCGTTATCGGGCATCCGATCCCCAGCGTCCTCGCCGACGCTTCACGCCCCTTCTATGCAACCGGGTGCTCGCTGGCCTTCAAACGCGCGATCGTCGGCGAGCCTTTCGAGGACCGCTACTTCGCCTACTACGAAGATCTCCTCCTTTCCTGGCGGACCAGGCTCATCGGCTTCGATGTCGCTCGGGCCCTACGGTCCTCCGTCCAGCACCTCGGGTCCGCGACCGCTCGACGAGACCCGGGCCTCGCGGCCTACTACTACGAGCGCAACAAGCTCCTGACGCTGCTGGCGTGCTACGAAGCGTGGACCTTGTGGCGCCTCCTCCCGCTGTATCTCTTCGACGGCGTCGCGCGGCTGGTCGACGACTGCCGGCACCTCATTACGCGGCCGTCCTCAGGACCGGCGGAGCTTACGCGCCTGGTTCGGCGATACGCGCGGATCGTTGGGGGCCTCCTCTGGCTTATGGGGCACGTGCGATACGTCGCCCGCCTGCGGCGGAAGATCCAGAAGAAACGGACGATTCCAGATGGCGCCATCACGCCGATGCTGAGCGGAAAGATCTTCGACGACCACTCCCCAACGACACCGCATCGCATTGCAAACCTGATATCCATGCGGTATTGCAGGGCCGTTGGGATCGTGACAGCGGAATTCGCGGAGGTTCGGCCGGGCGGAACCGATACTCTCGCCGATCGTGGCTCGCTTCCCGCGCCGCGAAGCTGACAGCGCGGCAGCCGCGTCGGGGGCTGAGGACCTGCTCATTCTGAGATCGTCGAAGGGCGCGGCACGCTTCAGCAGGCAGAAGCGCGGACGGTTTTCGCGTGCCCTGCAGGATCCTAGGCGGCAGAGGTCGCCGCTTCCCGCAGCACACGGAGGTTCTCCGCCTTCGACGTGGGCCGGATCGTGCAGTTCGCGCCGAGGATCCATGGGTGTCCGCGCGCGGCCCGCTCGGCCGCGCGATAGTCGGCGAGCGCCACCTCCGCCGTCTCCCCTTCGAGCGCATCTGAGCGAAGACCGCAGAGAAAGATCTTCGGCACTGTGCGCGCGAGGTCTTCAATAGAGGGATTGCTCGCAAACGTGGATGCCCAGCTCAGAGCGTGCACCGGGTAGTCGGCGAGCTGCCTGACAAACGCGCGCTCGCCGCACACGTGGAGCACGTTGAACCGCGCATCGGCGACCGCGTTCAAGACATCCAGATCGAATGGACGGCCGAACCGTTCGTATTCGGCTTCCGTCACCACATCGGACCGCGCCCATTCGGTCGTCGCCAGGTAGATGCCATCGGCGCCGGCGTTCAGGCATTCGCATGCAAAGCGGGCGAGCGTCTCCGCGATGGCGCGGACCGCGCGTTCGACGCGATCGGGATCCGTGCGCATGTGCTCGACCAATGCCACATCGGTCGGGACGAGATCCCCCGCCACCGACAGCGGAGTGAAAATCGTCTCCACCATGGGAACGTCACGTCCCAATCTTCGACGAATCGTGCCCAGCACCTCGAGCTGCTCGCCGAAGGCGCCAACCGTGGCAGCCAGCGGCTCGATTCGGTCCCAATCGACGGGTCGGTTGACGGGGACCGTGTCCACGACCGGCTTGCGATCCGGCGCCGGGTATCGATACCGTCCACCCCAGGGCTCGATGTGATACTGGGCGCGCGGGTTGACTTTCAGGAAGTCGAAGTCCCACGTGCGCTGCCACGCAATCATGGCCTCCGCAAGGTCGTGCGCCGTCGTCTCCCGGTCGTAGAAGTGCCGCCAGAGCGCCCATCCCGGACGGGCAACAGGCGTCCCGGCCTTCAGCGCCTCTAACCGTTCGAACTTGTTCAGCGATTCGCTCAACTCGCGACCTATCCCCGCCCCGCGCGCCGGTGCGGCGCACGAATGTGCGCCCACGATATCACGTTTGAGGTGCGCTGGCCCGGCCACCCCGCGGCTTGACGTTGACGCTCTTCCCGAGTCGGTCCTACTATGCTGAAAGAGCGCACCGGCGAGCGGGCTGGCCAACCATCACAGGAGCCGCATTGATGTTTGATTTCCAACGGCCCTGGCTGAAAAGCTTCGACGAGCTTCAACGAGAGATGGACCGCTATCTGCAACACATCTCCCGGCGAAAACCGTACTCCGTGATCTTCTCGCAGCGCGTATGGCAACCCGCTATGGACGTCTACGAGACAACGGACGCGGTCGTCGCCATCATCGACCTGCCCGGCGTCCCCGAGGACGAGATTCAACTCGTGGTGGCTCGGGATTCGATTACCGTTCGCGGCGAGCGCAAGGACCGGGGCCCATTAGGTGAGCGCATGTATACGTGTATGGAGATTCCGTTCGGACGGTTCGAGCGGACGGTCGGCTTGCCCAGCCACGTTGACCCAGAGTCGGCGACGGCACGGTACAAGTCCGGCTTCCTTGAGGTCGTCATGCCGAAGCTCACGGCCGTCGAACCACAGCGCGTTGCGGTTTCAAACCCATGAGCGAGCCCGGTCAGCCCACGACGAACATCCTCCCCATCATTCCCAATCGCGACACGGTCGTGTTTCCCTCCATGCTCTTCCCCCTCGCCGTCCGGGAAGAGCGCTGGATACGCGCCATCGACTCGGTCGTCTCGAGCCACAAGACCATCGCCTTCTTCTATCCGACGACGGAGGACGGGCCCGTCACTCGGGACACGCTCTCGACCATCGGCTGCAGCGCCACGGTCGTCCGACTTCTCCGCGTCCCGGACGGGAGCGTGCAGGTGCTGCTCCAGGGGCTCAATCGCGTGCGCCTCTTGGAGCTGCTCCAGGCCGAGCCGTTCCTGATTGGCCGCGTCGAAACCGCCACGGAGGTTCTCGAAGATTCCATAGAGATCGAGGGCCTCGTCGTCAATCTCCGCGCGCAATTTCAGCGGCTCGTCGGGCTCTCGCCCAATCGCCCCGAGGAGCTGTCGGTGGCGATCGAGAACATTGCCGAGCCCGGACGCGTCGCCGATTTCGTAGCCGCCAATATGGATTTGCCGCTGAACGAGAAGCAAGCGCTCCTCGCCGAGCTGGACGTCAACCAGCGGCTTCGCCACGCCACGATGCTGGTGAGCCGGGAGATGGAGGTCGTCGAGATCGGGAGCAAGATCCAGTCCCAGATTCGCGAGCAGATGGATCGCACACAGCGCGAATACTATCTGCGCGAGCAGCTCAAGGCCATCCAGCGCGAGCTGGGAGAGACCGATTCAGCGGAAGCGGCGACCGCTGACCTTCGGCAGCGAATCGTCGATGCCGGGATGCCGGACGAAGCACGGACTGAGGCGGAGCACGAGCTCGAGCGACTCGCCAACATGAGTCCGATGGCCCCGGAGGCCAGCGTCATCCGGACCTACCTCGAGTGGATGGTCTCGCTTCCCTGGAGCAAGAGCACGGTCGACAGCCTGGACCTCGCCGCGGCGGAGCGGGTGCTGAACGAGGACCACTACGACCTCGAGAAAGTCAAAGACCGAATCCTGGACTACCTGGCCGTTCGCAAGCTGAAGGCGGACATGAAGGGCCCGATCCTGTGCTTCGTAGGGCCCCCAGGCGTCGGCAAGACCTCCCTCGGGCAGTCCATCGCGCGGGCCCTGGGGCGGAAGTTCGCTCGACTGAGCCTCGGCGGCGTGCACGACGAGGCCGAGATCCGTGGGCATCGTCGAACGTACATCGGCGCCCTGCCCGGGCGCATTATTCAGAGCTTGCGACGCGTCGAGACCTATAACCCTGTACTCATGCTCGACGAGGTCGACAAGCTCGGCGCGGACATCCGCGGCGATCCTGCCTCCGCCCTCTTGGAAGTTCTCGACCCCGAGCAGAACCACGCCTTCGTCGACCACTATCTCGACGTGCCGTTCGACCTGAGCCGAGTGCTCTTCATCGCGACCGCAAACGTGCTGGACACCATCCCCGCGGCGCTCCGGGACCGCATGGAGGTCATCGAGATCTCCGGGTACACGGAAGAGCAGAAGGTACAGATTGCCCTCCGGTACCTGGTTCCCAAACAGATGAGCGAGCACGGGATCGATCCCGCCGCCGTCGAAATCCCAGAAGTCACCATTCGGCGCGTCATACGCGACTACACGCGGGAAGCCGGCGTGAGGAGCCTGGAGCGCGAGATCGCGAGTGTCTTGCGCCGCGTCGCCAGGCGCATTGCCAGCGGCGACACGACCCACGCTGTGATCACGTCAGAGGATCTGCCGGGCTTTCTGGGACAACCGCGGTTCCACGCCGACGTTGCCGAGCTGGAGGACGCCGTGGGCGTCGTGGCCGGCCTCGCATGGACCCCCGTCGGCGGAGACATCCTCTTCGTCGAGGCCCGCGCAGTCCCCGGCCGCGGAAACCTGATCCTCACCGGGCAGCTGGGCGAGGTCATGCAGGAATCGGCGCGCGCGTCGCTGACTTACGCGCGATCTCGCGCCGGGGCGCTCGGCATTCCCGACGACTTCTACGAGCGAACGGACGTGCACGTCCACGTGCCCGCCGGCGCGATTCCCAAAGACGGCCCATCCGCCGGAATCACCATCGCGACCGCGATCATCTCCGCGCTCAGTCAGCGCCCGGTCCGTCACGACGTCGGAATGACCGGGGAGATCACTCTCCGGGGTCGGGTCCTGCCCATCGGCGGGCTGAGGGACAAAGTTCTGGCGGCGCACCGGGCAGGTCTGCGGACCATCATCATTCCCAAAGAGAACGAGCGCGACCTGCAGGACGTCCCGGAGGGGATTCGTCAGGAGCTGCGGTTCGTATCGGTGGAACAGGTGGACCAGGTTCTGGCGGAAGCGCTCCTTCCGGAGCCGAGACGAGAGATCATCACGACCCACGACGGTCACGCGCTCGCCGCTACCGCGACCGAGCCAGCCGGCTCCGTCGCCTCGTCCCCGGCACGAGGATCCGGGGACACGTAACGTGCGACCGCGCCGTTCCGCGCCGGGGCGTCAGCTCTGGAGTCGGCCCTCGGAATAGAGGAACTTGAGGAACATGATGCGCTTGTACTCGATAGTCAGGTCGTCGCACTCGCCGGCGGTAACCCGCTGCTTGAATTGAGCGAGGCGCAGGATCTCGTCGTCATCCAGACCCGCCGCCATCATGATCTCGACCTCGTTCCCGACTTGGTTCATCGAACCTCCCGGCTGTCCAGGCGATACTCAGACAAGTGCGCTATGGGTCCAGTGTTGACCCCGCTGGTCAATGCGGTTCTGGACCAGGGCAACGAGCGGGTAAACGTCCGACCGCCCATCAGCACATCCGGTCGCGACGGGCGCGGACACCAGATGTTGATCCGCGAACAGGCGAGGCAGAGAAAGATCCCGAGGTGGCGCCGCCAGCGGGCCGGGGTGAACCAGCACAATCGGTGCGAACCGCACGCGTCACACCGGGCCTGATCGTCTGAGCCCATTGCCTCCGCCCGAACCTGAGGATAGTCTCGCTCTATTCTGTAAAACGTCCGCGCGGTGCCAAATGTGTCACGAATTCGGCCCGAGGTGTTACGGTCTCGTCACGACATCACCCGAATTTGGTGGTGGACGCGACGACGGGCCCGCCGTGGCGCCGGCCGCCCGGGCTGGCTCGCGGCCGCGGGTCCGGTCGTTACGTTGCGAGACGCCCCGGCGACGGATACAATGGGCCGTACCTACCCCCCCACTGGAGCGTGCCTATCCCATGGCAAGCGATAGCACGACCGTATCTCCCGTCAGGCCCCCGCAGCGGATCCTCATGGCGCCTGGGCCGACAGAGCTCCCGCCTACAGTCATCCAGGCGCTGATCGCCCCCCTCACGGGACACAAGGATCCCTTCTTCCTGAGCGTCATGGACGATACGGCCCGGTTGCTACGCCAGGTCTTTCAGACGCGGAATCGCACGTGTCTTTCGCTCCCTGGTACTGGCGGGGCAGGAATGGAGGCGGCGCTCACCAACCTCATTCAGCCCGGCGACACCGCCGTCGTGTGCATCAATGGGTTGTTTGGCGAACGCATGGCCGAGATCGTGCGCAGGTGCGGGGGGAAAGCCGTCACGGTGACGGCGCCCTGGGGAGAACCGGTCGATCCGGACGACGTCCGACGGGCGCTGCGCGCCGAACGAGCCCGGGTCGTCATGGCGACCCACGGCGAAACGTCGACCGGGATCCAGCAGCCCCTGGACGAGATCGGGCAAGCTGCCCGCGAGCACGATGCCATGCTCGTCGTGGACACGGTCGCAACGCTCGGCGGCATTCGCGTCGTCCCGGACCAGTGGAACTGCGCGATTTGCTTTAGCGCCAGCCAGAAGTGCCTATCGGCACCGCCCGGGCTCGCCCCCATCACCGTGAGCGACGACGCCATGGCCTACATCCGCGGCCGTGCGACTCCCGTTCAAAACTGGTACTTCGATCTGGACTTCCACGACCGGTACTGGTTCGCCGAGGAGCGAGCGTACCACCACACGGCGCCCGTCCTTCTGACCTATGCGCTTCGCGAGGCCGTCCGCCTCGTCGTCGAGGAAGGACTCGACGATCGGTTCGCCCGCCATAAGCTGCATCAGAAGGCGCTGACCGCGGGGATCAGCGCGCTGGAGCTCGACCTGTTCGGAAACCCGACATTCCGACTCCCGACGGTTGTGGCCGTGCGCACACCCGACGCAGTCGACGAGGCGCGGGTACGCGCCGAGCTGCTGAATGAATTTGGCGTTGAGATTGCCGGAGGACTCGGAGCCCAGGCGGGAAAGATCTGGCGAATCGGGGTGATGGGATATTCCGCAACCCAGGACAACATCCTGCTGCTTCTCGCCGGGATCGAGACCCTTCTGGCTCGCCAGGGTTACGGAAACGATACCGGAGCTGCGGTGGCCGCGGCTTCCTCCGTCTATAGCGCCGCCCGGGGGGCGGCCGCGGCGGTGGCCCACACCCCGTGATCTGATCGCCGACGGCTAGTCAAGGGGACTTGGCAGAAAACCCTCGAACGGGAGGCCCGGATGCGGCTCGCGCTCTTTGATGACTATCGACTGGGTGTGGTGGAGGGCGACCAGCTCGCAGACGTCACCGATGCCCTCGATGAGCACGACACGGAGTGGCCATTCGTTTTCGTGCCGCGCACCATCATCCATTTCGATCGCGTTCGCCCGCGAATCGAATCGAAGCTGGCGAGCGCCCGCCGAATCCCGCTCGCCCAGGTCCGCCTGCGCCCGCCGACGCCGGCTCCCAGCAAGATCGCCGCCGCCGCTTCAAACTATCGCGCCCACAACGCGGAGATGCAGAAGTACTTTGCAGAGGGCCGATTTGGGACGACCCAGTCCGGCCCCCAGCACCTAAGGTCCGGCCTGTCGGACGTGCCCGGCCGACCACCCGGCGAACGAGGCGACGTCTTTCTCAAATCCCCCTCGTCGATCATCGGGCCCGGCGACACGATTCTGTTGCCGGACACTACGCCAGGGAGGGAGGTGCATCACGAACCGGAGCTCGCGGCGGTCATCGGCCGGGAGTGCTACCGCGTGTCACCATCCCAGGCGCTTGACTACGTGTTTGGCTACACGGCGCTCCTCGACATCACCGTGCGCGGCGAGGGCGACCGATCGCGCCGCAAGTCGTATCGCGGCTTTACGCCCATCGGGCCGTGGATCGTCCTGAAGGAGGAGATCTCCGATCCCCAGGACCTGGACATCAAACTCTGGGTGAACGACGAGCTGCGCCAGGACGCGAACACCAGCGACATGATCGAGACGCTCGCGGAGATCATCGAGTACTCGTCGTACTGCTATACGCTGATGCCCGGCGATATCGTCACCACGGGGTCGCCAGATGGCGTCGCTCCCATCAAGGACGGCGATGTTGTGAAGATCGAGATCGAGGGCATTGGGAGCTACTCGGTAGACGTGGAGGCCCTGTAGAACCACCGAGCATTCCCCCGGAGGTCGAGCCGGAGGACGCCGCGGTCGACGAGGCGCCAGCTTCGCCACTGGCGCCGACAGTCGCACCCCCATCGGCGCCACCCCCCATCCGATACGCCACCATCGGCGATCGTCTGTTTGCGCAGGTCGTCGACGCGCTCGTCGCCTTCGGCGTCTTTTCCTTCCTCGTCTTGCTCATTGCCTCCAAGTTCACGGATCTCAACCCCGCCGTCAACGACTTCTCCGGCCTCGTCGCCGTCGTACTCCTGATGCTCGTAAATCTCGGGGTCCACTCGGTGGTGCTTCTGGTCCTCGTCATCCTCATCATGCTCGTGTACTTCGTCCTGATGGAAGCGAGCTTCGGCGCCACCCTCGGCAAGCTTGCGGCGGAGGCTCGAGTGCAGCGCCTCGCCGCGCAGCCGATGAGCCTGGAGACATCCATCACACGGAACGCGTTCCGCCTGGTCGACGGCCTCCTGTTCTACCTACCGGGCGCCCTCCTCGTGATGGTGACGCCGAAGCGACAGCGGCTTGGCGATCTGATGGCGGGAACCATCGTCGTCCATCGCCCCACCAACACGGGACTTCGCGTGGGAGGTCTCGCCCTTGCCCTGATCGTCGCGGGCGCGGGCGTTGCCGCCGGGTGGGGTGTCATTCCACCACCGGCGAACGCGGGCCCGCCTCGCGTCTCGCACGTGATCGTGAGCGACCAGCCCAACGGGGCGGCCACGAAAACTGAGTTCACCACCGCCGCGCCGGAGATCTACGTGATCTTCACCCTCGCGAGCGCACCGCCCGGGACGACAATGCGCGCCACGTGGATAGCGGAGAACGTCCGGAACACCCCGCGCGACTCGCGCCTCGGTGAAGCGGAAGTGAAGAGCGGAGGCATCCCGAACGGTGGGAGCTTCAGAATCGCCGCGCCGAACGGAGGTTGGGCGCCGGGCGACTATCGCGTCGAGCTGTATCTCAACGGGAGCCTCGCGCAGACCGAGCGCTTCCGGGTCGTCCCGCTCGGGGCTCCTCAGGGCTCGCCGTCACCCGTGGCCGCGACTCCCACCCCGACCCGCCAGATTAGTCCGACGACGCGGTAGCCGGGGGCGTGTGGTCGACCGGCGACCCGCGGATCAGATCGATCGCGTGGGGAAGCACGGGCTGCAGCACCTCGAGGCACTCGGCGACGGCCTTTGGACTCCCGGGAAGGTTCACAATCAGCGTGCGCTTCCTCACGCCCACGACCTGTCGGGAGAGCATGCCGAACGGCGTCTTCTGGATACTCATCGCCCGCATGGCTTCGGCGATACCTGGTACCTGGTAATCGACGACCGACGCGGTTGCGTCAGGCGTGACGTCGCGCGGCGCGATCCCCGTGCCGCCAGTCGTCAGCACGAGGTCGACGTGCAGGTCGTCCGCGAAGCGCACGAGGTTCGCGCGGATCTGGTCGCGCTCGTCCGGAATCATTGTGCGCTCGACCAGCTCAGCCCCGATCAACGGGAGAAACGCCACGATGCGGTCGCCGCTCGTGTCCTCGCGCTCGCCGCGCGCCCCGAGATCGCTCATCGTCATGACGGCGACGCGGATCGGATGGGCAGCGCCCGCGGCGGTCACGGTTCGCCCTTGCGACGGAAGTCTCCGGACTTACCACCACTCTTTCGGACCAGCCGCACGTCGCTGATCACCATCGCGCGGTCTACGGCTTTGCACATATCGTAGATGGTCAGCGCGGCGACGGAGACCGCGGTGAGCGCCTCCATCTCAACCCCGGTCTTGCCGACGATGCGCGCGGTGGCCTCGATGTCAATCGAAGAGCGGTCGTGATCGACGTGAAAGCGCAGATCGACGCCCGTGATCGGGAGCGGATGGCACATGGGAATCAGGGAGCCCGTCTGCTTTGCCGCCATCACCCCGCCAACTTGCGCCACCGCCAGCACATCTCCCTTCTCCATCGCACCCCGCTCAATCAGCTCGAGCGTTGCGCGCTCCATCGTGATCCGTCCGCGCGCGGTTGCTTCGCGCACCGTCTCAGCCTTCTCGGACACGTCCACCATGTGGGCGCGGCCGGTCTCGTCGAAGTGCGTGAGCGACGTCATGGGACCCCCATCAATTGCCGGATGTCCTCCATGATCCAGGTCGGGTCCAGACCATCGTAGCCCATCCAGCGCACCAGCGTGTCAACGGGATACTTCTGGCCCTCCCGCCACAGCTCGATCAGGAACTTGCCCGCCTTGAGGTTCCGAAACCATTCGTCGTCGAACTCGCGCTGGAGGTAGCGACGCATCTGCGCCTCGAAGATCCAGGCGCGAACGTACGCGGCGGCGTAGAACCCGGGGTCGACGTCGGCGAGATAGCTCTCACTCCCGTACCCAACGCCGAGATTTCTCGTGAACAGCTCGTCGTAGACGGGCGCCACGTCGCCCGGCTCGTCCGCGCGATGAAGCAGCTGTTCGTAGGTCAGCTTGGTCCCATAGCGGCGCAGAAAATAGAGGCGGTGGAAGCCCTCGAGCTGAAGAAAGCTCTCTGGCCGTCCGAATCCGAGGTAGCGGTCGAGCCAGCGCGGATCGTTGGTGAGATGCTCCATCAGGAACGCGTACGCCTCCGTGACGGACGAGTCGCCCAGGCGCCGGTACGCGAAGGGGAGCGTACGGTCCACATTGCCGAAGTGCTCCGCGTGCCCCGCCTCGTGCAGGAGGGCCTCGTAGTCCGGAACCCCGCCGGTCGGCTTGACCACGAGACGAACGTCATCCGGCACGCGAATGGCCGAGCAAAATGCGCGGGGCGATTTCAGCGGACGCTCCGCGGTATCCAGATGGATGTTCGTCTGGTCCTCGAGAGGAATGCCGAGATCGCGCAGCGTCGCGTGAAGCGTAGGGAGCAGTCGAGCCTGGGGGAACCAGAGGTCGTAGGCTGTTCCGCGAAAGATGCGCGCGAGGTCGCACTTCCGAGCGTCGTCCCGCAGGATGTGCATCTCGCCGAGGTATGTGTCGAGAGCCGCGAAATACGCCTCATCGGTTGCGGCGATGAATCGCACCATGCTCTCGGTGAGCTCGGACAGGTGAAACCCGCGGAGCGCGTCGTAGAGATCGACGTAGTCGCCGAGCCCGAACCCGCGAGCGTGGCGCTGGAGGCGCTTCTCGCGCTCCTCCAGGATCGGGTTGAAGGTCGCGAGCGCGGTGAGGTACCGCTCCTCGAGCGCGTGACGCCGCACCGCGTCCGCCTCGTTGGCGATGAGCACCGGGACGGTGCGGTATGACACGGGGCGCTCGTCCCACTCGACCGTGGCGGCCGCTTCCTCCGCGGCATAGCGCTCGACCAAGTCCGCGGTCTGGTTCTGGAGGTAGCCGCCGGCGATGAAGTCCTGGAGATACAGGACCTGCGTCGGCTCGAGGTCCCAGAGCGCGGCCTCGTGAAAACGCTCGCCCTCGAAGAGGGGCAGGTATCGTTCGTAGATCGGGCCGATCTTCAGCCCAGCCTGAAGGCCGGCTCCCGATCGAAAGTGCTCTGTACTGACTGCCTGGTGGAAGGCTTCCGCGTCGGCGATGAACTGATCGACGTCCAACCCACGCTCCAGTACAGACCCCGTTGATTATACTCGTGGTAGTTCGGGGCACCCGTCGGTCGGTGGAGGCGCGTGGAGCAACTCTTCGACGTGCTGGTCATCGGCGCCGGGCCCGGCGGGTATGCGGCGGCGATCCGCGCCGCCCAGCTCGGCCTCACCTGCGCAGTGGTCGAGGCCGAGGAGCTGGGCGGTGTTTGCCTCAACGTCGGCTGCATTCCCTCAAAGGCTATGCTCCACAGCGCAGAGGTGCTGCGACTCGCGCGCGGCGCGCCCGCGTTCGGCGCGCGCACCTCCTCAGTCGAGCCCGATTTCCCAGCGGCCGCGCAGCATCGTGACCGCGCGGTCGCGCAGCTTCGTCAGGGCCTGACCCGCCTCCTCGACGCCAACCACGTTCAGGTCATCCACGGCCACGCGCGGCTGGATGGCGCGCATACCTGCATCGTCTCTGGCGAGCCGGTGCCGCGGCGGGTTCGGTTCGAGCACCTGATCATTGCGACCGGCTCGAGGCCCGCGCGCGTGAACATACCCGGCGCCGATCTGCCCAATGTAGTCGACAGCACCGGAGCGCTGGCCCTGTCCGAGGCGCCATCTCGGGCCGTCATTATCGGCGCGGGCGCCGTGGGCGTCGAATGGGCCGAGGTGTGGAACGCGTTCGGGACGGACGTGACGGTCCTCGAGATGCTCTCTCGCGTCGTGCCCACTGAGGACGCCGACGTATCGCGCGAGCTGCGGCGCGCCTTCGAGAGAAAAGGGATCGCGTGCCACACCGGAGCCCGAGTGCTGAACATCTGCCAAGCCCAAAATGGAGTAGAGGCGCGGGCGCTGATCGAAGGGACCGAGCGCGCGTTCTCGGCCGACGTCGTGCTCGTGGCAGTTGGTCGGAAGCCCAACGTCGATGGGCTGGGATTGTCCGACGCGGGGGTCGCCTACGAACCGAAAGGGATCCCAACCGACGGGCAGATGCGGACGAACGTTCCCCACATCTTTGCCATCGGCGACGTGACCGGTGGCTCCCAGCTCGCCCACGTCGCGACACATCAGGGCTTCATCGCGGCCGAGACGATCGCCGGCAATGGCGGCCATTCCTTCGATCCCCGCGCTGTACCGTCGGCCATCTTCACGCAGCCGGAGATCGCCAGCGTCGGCCTGCACGAGGCTGACATTGGGGACGGCTGGGAGGTCGACGTGCACCGCTTCCCCTTTCTGGCGAGCGGCAGAGCCGTCGCGACGGGCGAGACGACGGGTTTCGTAAAGGTGCTGGCCGACAGGAACACCCACGAGGTGCTTGGCGTACAGATCGTTGGCGAGCGCGCAGGCGACCTGATCGCCGAGGCCGCGCTCGCGGTTCGTCTCCGTGCAACGCTCGATGATCTGGCCGCGACGATCCACGTCCACCCCACCTACTCAGAAGCGATGCTCGAGGCGAGCCTCGTCGGGCTCGGAACGCCGCTCCACGTCCCGCCGCGCCCGGTTCGAGCCCAGCGCCGTGCGAACGAGGGGGCTGGACGGTGAGAGCGGTCTGGCTGGGGCTCCAGGACTACGACCCGGTCCATGACCTTCAGCTCCGGATTCGGGACGCCATTATCGGCGGGGAGGACCGATCCACTTTGCTCCTCCTCGAGCACCGGCCCGTCATCACGTTCGGTCGACGCGGCGAGAGCGGCGACCTCCGGGCGACGCGCGACGAGATCGCGGGTCGCGGCATCGCGGTCCGTCCCTCCGAGCGGGGCGGCCAGGCTCTGTACCATGGCCCAGGGCAGCTCGTCGGCTACGTCATCGCGCCGCTCCACGCCCTTGCACCCGACGTACCGGGCTACGTCCACCGCCTCGAGGACGTGCTCATTCACACGGCCGCCGCGCTCGGCACGACTGCTGATCGTTGCAGCTGCGGTCGTGGCGTCTGGGTGGGCGAGCGCAAGATCGGCTTCGTCGGCGTCGCCATCAGCCGCGGGGTCTGCTGGCACGGGCTCGCCCTGAACGTCGCGCCCGACCTCGCCCCATTTGATCTCATCCGCCCGTGCGGACTCGACGTCCGCGTCACGTCCATTCGGGAGCAGCGGGGGTGCGCTCCGCCCATGGAGGAGGCTGCACGGCTGGTTGCCCACGAGGCGGCTACCGTTTTCGGCGACCCGGTGGATTACGCCGACGGGACCGTTGACCTCGCCTGACTCGCGGATGGCTCTCTCGCGCCCCTCAGCGCGATAAAGAGCCCGACCAGTACGACGCACCCGCCCGCGATCGCGGTGACTGGCGGCTGCTCGCGAAGGATGAGCCACGCGAGACCCGTGGCGACGACTGGCTCGCCCAGGATGGCGACGCCCACGACCGACGCGGGCAGGTAGCGAAGAGTCCAGTTGAACACCGTATGCCCGCCGAGGGTCGGGACGGCGACCAGCCCAAGCCATGCGAGGGGATCGAGCGCACTTCGCGGGGAAAGGCCCGCGCCGCTCAGGGCGGTAGCCGCCAGGAGCAGCGCCGCCGCGCCCCCGTAGACCAGCCCCGCGTACGTCACGGTGCTGAGGCCCTGTCGCGCGCGGCGGCCGATCACGAGATACCCCGCGAACATCGCCGCGGCGATGACCGCCATTGCGTCTCCCACGATCGACGCGCCCGCGCCAGAATCGCCCCCCGCGATGATGGCCCCGCCAACGAGCGTGAGGCCGATTCCCACCCACGTCGTCAGCTTCGTCGTCTCCGCCAGCGTCCAGCGCGCGAAGAAGCCAACCAGTATTGGGTGGGTGTCCACGAGAAAGACCGCGCTGGCCACAGATGTCGCAAAGAGCGCCGCCGTCCAAAGAGCGAAGTGCGCGCCGAGGAGCGCGCCCGCCAGGGCCAGCAGGAGGAACGAGCGCCGCGACATCCCGACAAGCTCCGCGCGTCGCGTGAGCCCGGCCAGCGCCAGTAGGATCGCGGCGCTCCAGACCATGCGATGGGCTGCGGTCACGATGGGGGGTGCCGCCGTGAGCCGAATCAAGATGCTGGAGGTCGAGACGGCGACCACGCCGGCCGGAAGCGCGCCCCAGCGGACCGCCGCGTCAGATGGCATCGCGCGGGGACGGCAGGAGGCCCGCGTGCGCGAGGACGATCAACTCCTCGATGGCAGAGCGCGCGCCGGCGACGTCTTCGGGTCGGTACAGCTCCGCGGCCAGCTGCGCGAACTCGTCCTCGTCCAACACGGTGTAGTGGCCATCGGGATGGACGAAGAGGTCGAGCGCGAGATCGACGAAGGAGATGTGAGACGCGCTGACTGCGGGCGGGCGCGCCGCGTTACAGTACCAGCCCTTGATCGACCCCCGGGCGTCCGCGATGTGGAACACGTTGTACCAGCGATCGAGGTAGTAATACTCGGTGAAAACGTCGCCTTGGCATAGGGGGACGCCATCGACGACCGGCGGATTCGGGCTCTTCGGCTGGAACACGGCCTGGAGCGCAATCAGCTGGTCGCGGCACTCCACGACCGAGCCGGACCAGGCAATCAGGACGCGGTCGGACGCGTAGTCGAGCTTGTGGACCGTCATCAGGTCGCCGAGAGCCGCCATCACGGGTCCAGGAGCTGGCCACGTCTCACGCGGCGCCTTCCGCGCGCAGCTGCTCGACGAAGGCGCGCTGGAGCGCCAGGCGCTGCAGGCCCATCTGCCTGGCAGGCTCGGTGCACAGCCCCTGGACGATCCGCGGCACAAGGTCGGTCCAACGCGCCAGGTTGGCGGCGGCACGCTCGGTCGCGCTGGGCTCGCGCTGACTCGCGGAGGTCGCAGGAAAGCTGCAGAGGAAATGCACCAGGGACACCGCCCCCATTTTGGAGAGCTTGTCGGCGTCGAACAGGATTGCCGCCTCGATGGGCTCGATTGGACCGTCGCGGAAGAGCCCGACGTGAGCGGAGATCGCCCCCGCGACCGCCTCGATCTTTCCGCGCGGAAAGTCCGTCCGCCGCAGGATCGCGCGCGCTCGCTCGGCGCCGCGTAGGCCGTGCCCGTCCCCCGGCTCCTCGGCGAACCCCTTTGAGACGTCGTGGAGCCACGCCGCGGCGGTCACAACCTCATCGTCGGCCGCCAGCTTGGCGGCGAGATCACCGACGATGGCCACGACGGCACGGATGTGCTCGAGGCGATAGTTGAACGGAGGCGCCACGCCGGGACGCACGCGCCACGCGTGCCGGGCCTCAGCGGTCGCCTGGCGCGTGGCAGCGGCTACGACGGTCTGGCGCCAGCTGGGACGGGGGGAATTCGAGATCGCCACGATCTACCCCGGGCGTGGATTCGCCCGGCCAATTATGGATCGTAGCGCTGATCAATGCTGGGAGTCGAGGCGAGCGCGCAGACGCGCCAGCGCTGCGAGATGGTCGTCGAGCGCCTGGCCCCCGTCGCAAATCCGGTCGAGATTGTGAAGGCGATAGCCGTAGCTCAGCCGCTGAGCCGCGGCGGCGGCCGCGTCCAGGTGGTGAATCGCCTCAGCCCGTGCCGAGCGCACGCGCCGGGGTCCCTCCACATCGTGGAGTCGCTCCTTGAGGGTCAGGAGCTTCCAGCGACAGATCGACGCGGCGTTCGCCGTCGGTTGCGGCGCAGTGGTCGCATTCACCTCCTCCGCCACTTCGCGGCCCGTCTCCGCCACCGCGTCGAGAATTCTGATGAGCTTCTCGCGCCCAGCTTCGGTTGCATCAGCCATGGATCGACTCCGCGACGCGGACCTCGGATCGACCGCGCGCCACAATTGTAAGACGCTGGCTGCACGGAAGAGCGATTCGGCCACCGACACCTCGAAATTGCGCGACCGCCACGCGGTCGCCGTTTCCCCACAAGGCTACGAACAGGCATCTCCGCGCGTCAACGACTTCCGATCACGGTGGGATCACAATGTGGGGGCCGGGCGCGAATGTCTATAATCCGCCGACAACACTTGGCGCGGCTTCCCGCCTGGGGGACGAGATATGGGCGAAGATCTGCAGCTTCACAGTCGCACGTTGATCGCGGGGCCGGACCGGGCGCCCGCCCGGGCCATGATGCGCGCGGTGGGCTATACGGATGACGACTTCCGGCGCCCGCTGATCGGCGTGGCGCACTCGTGGATCGAGATCATGCCCTGTAACTTCAACCAGCGACGACTGGCCGCGAAGGTCAAGGAGGGCATTCGCGCCGCGGGCGGCACGCCGGTCGAGTTGAACACGATCTCGGTGTCCGATGGGATCGCGATGGGGACCGAGGGGATGAAAGCCTCGCTGATCTCCCGGGAGGTGATCGCGGATTCCATCGAGCTCGTGGCCCGCGGGCACCTCTTCGATGGAATCGTCACGATTTCCGGGTGCGATAAGACGATCCCTGGAACCGTCATGGCGATGCTTCGCCTCGACATCCCCGGCCTCATGATCTACAGCGGCTCCATCGCCCCTGGCGTCTTCGAGGGGCGCGACGTGACGATTCTCGACGTGTTCGAGGCCGTTGGCGCGTTCGGCGCCGGCAAGATCACTGCCGAGCAGCTCAAGGCCCTGGAGGAGCGCGCCTGCCCGGCCGCGGGCGCCTGCGGCGGTCAGTACACCGCGAACACCATGGCCACCGCATTCGAGGTCATGGGAATCTCGCCCGCCGGAAGCGCCAGCATCCCCGCGATGGACCCCAATAAGGACGAGCTGGCATTTGACTGCGGGCGCATGGTGATGGACCTCGTCCGCAACGACGTCCGCCCATCGCGGATCATCACGCGCCAGTCCATCGAGAACGCCATCGCCGCCGTCTGCGCGAGCGGCGGATCGACGAACGCGGTGCTGCACCTGCTCGCCGTCGCTCGCGAGGCCGGCGTGCCGCTCAGCATCGACGACTTCGACGCGATCAGCGAGCGCACGCCCCTGGTCGGGGACCTGAAGCCTGGCGGACAATATGTCGCGACGGACGTGTATCGCGCGGGCGGCATCCAGGTGCTCGCACGGCGGCTGCTGGACGCGGGCGTCCTGCACGAAGATGCGATGACCGTGACCGGGCGGACGGCGGGCCAGGAGGCGCGTGCCGCGGTCGAGACAGAGGGCCAGCGGGTCATTCGACCCATCTCGGACCCCCTCAAGCCGACCGGCGGCCTCGTCATCCTGAAGGGCAACCTCGCTCCGGACGGGTGCGTGGTGAAGGTGGCCGGCCACGAGCGAATGCGCCACCGCGGCCCCGCGCGTGTCTTCGACCGCGAGGAGGACGCCTTTGCCGCCGTCCAGTCGGGCCGCATCGTCGGCGACGACGTCGTCGTCATCCGGTACGAAGGACCCAAGGGCGGGCCCGGTATGCGCGAGATGCTGGGTGTAACGGGCGCCATCGTCGGCGCCGGGCTCGGCGAGAGCGTCGCCCTGCTCACCGATGGTCGATTTTCTGGGGCCACCCACGGCCTGATGGCCGGCCACGTGGCGCCCGAGGCGGCCGCGGGTGGCCCGATCGCCATCCTCCGCGAGGGCGACATGATCGCCTTCGACATCCCGAACCGGCGGCTCGACGTCGAGCTGTCGGACGACGAGATCGCGGCGCGCCTGCGGGGCTGGCAGCCGCCGGCACCGCGCTATACCCATGGCGTGATGGCGAAGTACGCGCGCCTCGTCTCCTCTGCCTCCGAGGGGGCAGTGACCGGCTAGCCCCACATCCCTCTTCGATAGGGCAGCAGCGAGGGCCGAATCGATCAAACCCGGGGTTCAAACCGGTCACGATTCTCGTCATATCGCTGAGCGCATCGCTCGCTCAGGGCAGGCCAGCCGAAGCACTCCGCGCCCTGAGCCGGTCACGGGCCGAGCGATTTGTCAGCAGCCTTCCGGAGGCGGGCGACCGCCGCCCCCTACTCGACGCCGGCGAAGAGGGTGCTCACCCCCTGTCCCACGCCGACGCACATGCTCACCAGGCCCCAACGCGCCTTGCGCCGCTGCATCTCGTGGGCCAGCGTCGTCGTGATCTTCGCGCCAGAGCAGCCGAGGGGATGCCCGAGGGCGATCGCCCCGCCATTCACGTTCACGCGGTCCATTGGCAGCCCGAGCTCGTCGATGCAGGCCAGGGACTGTGACGCGAAGGCCTCGTTCAGCTCGATCAAGTCCAGATCGTCGGCGTGGACGCCGGTCCGGTCGAAAAGCTTCCGCGTCGCGGGGATCGGCCCCAGCCCCATGAAGAGCGGATTCACGCCGGCGGCGGCCGACGCGACGTAGCGCATCATCGGCTTCAGCCCGAGTGATCGGGCCCGCTCGGCCGATATGACGAGAAGGGCCGCCGCGCCGTCGTTGACGCCGGAGGAGTTGCCCGCCGTCACCGTTCCGCCCTTTCTAAAGGCCGGCGGGAGCTTCGCCAGGGCCTCCATGCTGGTATCTGGGCGCACGTGCTCATCGGTATCGAAGTCCTTGGGCGGCGCCCCCCGGGGCTGCGGTGTCGGCACGGACACGACCTCGTTGGCGAAGCGTCCCTCGCGGATCGCGGCGGCGGCCTTCCGATGGCTGGCCAGCGCCATCTCGTCCTGCCGCACGCGGCTGATCTCGTACCGCTCGGCCACGTTCTCGGCCGTCTCGCCAAGGCTGATGGGGTCGTAGCGCTCGGCCAGCCTCGGATTGACGAACCGCCAGCCGATCGTCGAGTCTTCCATCTCGACCTTCCCACGGGGGAACGCCGTCGATGGTTTCGCCATGACCAGCGGGGCGCGGGTCATGCTCTCGACGCCCCCCGCGATGTACACCTCGCCCGCCCCGGCCTGAATCAGCGTCGCGGCCGTATTGACCGCCTGGAGGCCCGAGGAGCAGAGACGGTTTACCGTCTGGCCGGGAATTGTCTCCGGGAGGCCGGCGATCAGGAGCGCCATGCGGGCGACGTTTCGGTTGTCCTCCCCGGCCTGGTTAGTACAGCCGAGGATCACGTCATCGATGGACTCCGGGTCGATCCCGGTCCGATCGACGAGCGCACGGATCACGTGGGCGGCCAGGTCGTCTGGTCGGACGTCTTTCAGCGCCCCGCCGTAGCGACCGACCGGCGTCCGCACCGCGCCCACGATCACTGCATCCGCCACGCGATTCCCTCCACGGTGTGATAAGGCTTGCCCCGGCCGCGCACGGGTAAATTGGGCTGTAGCGCGTGGTTACGCCGAGGCCGTACGCCGAAGAGTCTAGCAGAGGGCATGAGATCCTTCGCTTCGCCTGGGTATGACAGACGTATTTCGGCTCACGTTCTGAGGACGGCTGACGCATCTCCGCCCACGCGCGCGGGATGACAGACGCGCTTCCCTTACGCTCTTAGAATGTCGAGAATCCCCGACCGGCGTCTCGGCCGGTCCATCCCGCGAGCGCCATTCGCCGGAGGAGCGGTGCGGGGCGGTATCGGTCCTCGCGCAGCTCCTCGTGCATCCCCCTGATGATAGCGTAGACCAGATCGACGCCGATGAGATCGGCCCACTCCAACGGCCCGTGAGGGTAATTGGCGCCGAGGCGCACGGCCGCGTCGATGTCCTCTCGCGTCGCGATCCCCTCCATGAGGGCGGCGCACGCCTCGTTTACGATCAGCGCGACGATCCGCGCGGCGACCCCGCCGCTCCCATCGCCCACGAGGACGGGCTCCTTTCCCACGGCGACGGCCAGACTCTCCGCCGCCTTTACCGCGGCTGGATCGGTCTGGAGCGCTGGCGCCACCTCGACCACCTTCGCGTCCGCCAACGGGGGGAGCACGGCGAAGCCACAGACGATGGAGGGATTGGCGTGCCACGACGCGGCCTCTGACGCGGCCACCGTCAGCGCGATGGACGCGACGGGCGTTCGCGGAGCAACACGCGCGACGTCGCGGAGCATCTCCCGCTTCGTGTCACGGCTCCAGCCCGCCTCGACGACGAGCGCTGCGCCCGAGACGGCCTCAGCGATGCTGGCAACCCCGTGCACGCCCGACGTGGCCGCACGCGGCGGTTCCCGCGACCACACGCGCGTCTCGAGGCCCGCCGCGCTCAGGGCGCTGGCAAGGTCCATGCCCAGAGCCGAATCCCCGACCACTGCGACCGGTCCCATCAGCGGCTCCGCCGCGATCGTCGGAAGCTCCGGGGCGGACGATCCGTCATATGCGTACCAACCACGCCCGGTCTTCTGCCCCAGGTTTCCGGACTGCACGATCCGGAGCTGGCGGAACGATGGGCGGAGCTTGGGCTCGCCGTAGAGCTGGCTGAAGATGGAGTGGGTCACCGCGAAGTTCACGTCGTTCCCGATCAGGTCCATCAGCTCGAACGGTCCCATCCGGAACCCTACGCCCTTCATGATCCGGTCCACGATGGGATAATCGGCCACCCCATCGCCGAGGATGCGCAAGGCCTCGTTATAGAAGGGCCGGACGATGCGATTGACGATGAATCCGGGTGTGTCGCTGGCACGGACGGGCGTCTTGCCGAGGAGGCGCGCCAAATCGACGGCGCGGTCCATGGTGGCATCAGACGTCGAGTAACCCCGGACGACCTCGACGAGCGCCATGAGGGGAACCGGGTTGAAGAAATGCATGCCAACCACCGCTTCGGGCCGCTTGGTCGCCGCGCCGATCTCCGTCACGCTGAGGGACGACGTGTTGCTGGCGAGGATCGCGTGCGCCGGGCAGTGCTCGTCGAGCTGGCGGAACACCTGCGACTTGACCGCGATATCCTCAACCGCCGCCTCGATGACGGCATCGACGTCGGCCAGCGCCGAAAACTCGACCGTCGGCTCGATCCGGCCGACCGTTGCGTCAGCGTCGGCCTTCGACATCCGGCCCCGCTCCACCGCGCGCTGGAGGAAACCCCGGATCCGGTCCACCCCGGCCTGCACGAGTTCGGTTCGCACGTCGAGGAGCCGGACGTCTATTCCCTGCTGCGCGGCGACCTGGGCAATCCCGCCACCCATGGTGCCCGCGCCGATCACTCCGAGCTTCATCGGTCGGCCTACTCCCCCCGAAACTCTGCCTTGCGCTTCTCGATGAAAGCCATCACCCCCTCACGGAAATCGCGCGTCTGGCCGGCGGTCTCCTGCTGGAACGACTCGTAGTCCAGCGCGCTCTCCACGTCGAGCGTCAGGGCGCGGTTGATGTCCCGCTTGATGAGACCGATGGCGCGCGTGGCGCCAGCGGCCAGGCGCGTCGCCAGCTCCAACGTGCGAGCCATCAGCTCCTCGGCTGGGTAGAGGTGATTCACCAGGCCGATGCGCTCTGCCTCGGCGGCCGGGACGGGATCGCCGGTCATCGCGATCTCGAAGGCCCGGCCGAGCCCGACGATGCGCGGCAGAAAGAAGGAGCTGCCCGAATCGAGGGCGAGCCCGACGCGCGCGAACGACTGGATGAGCGAGGCCGAGTCGGAGGCGGTGCGCAGATCGCACGCGAGGGCGAGCCCGCATCCCGCGCCGGCGGCCACGCCGTTGAGCGCGGCGATCACCGGCTTCTCCATGGTACGAATCCGCATGATCATGGGCTTGTACCGCTCGCGGAGACCCGCCCCGAGGTGCGGCACCTCCCCGCGGTCGAAGATGGCCCGCCGAGCCTGGAGGTCCTGGCCGGCGCAGAACGCCTTGCCGGCGCCGGTGACGACGACCGCGCCGACCGCGCGGTCGCGCTCGGCCTCGCGGAGCGCTGCGGTCAATCGGTCCAGAAGCTCCTCGTTGAACGCGTTGAGAACCGACGGCCGGTTCAGGGTGAGAACTGCGACGCGCTCCTGTCGCTCGACCAGGAGGACTTCCTCGCTCATGGTTCGGCCCCGCGCCTCATCGTCCCAGATATCGAGGCGGGCGCTTCTCCAGAAATGCCCGCATCCCCTCTCGAGCGTCGTCAGTCCCCAGGAGCGCTGCCAGCGACCGGCGCTCGTACTCGAGGCCGGCGGTCAAGGTCGTTTCGAAGGCCTGGAGTACCGCCTCCTTGGCGAGGCGCACCGAGATGGGTGGCTTCGCGGCGACCTCCCGCGCGAGGCGGCCAGCCTCGTCTGCCAGGACCTCCGTCGGGACGACGCGATTCACCAGGCCAATGCGCTCGGCTTCGTACGCCGAGATCATGCGCCCGGTCAGCACCAGCTCCATCGCCCGCGCCTTGCCGACCGCGCGCGCCAGGCGCTGCGTGCCGCCCGCCCCGGGCATGATCCCCACGTTGATCTCCGGCTGGCCGAAGCGGGCGCTTTCCGCGGCGATGATCAAATCGCAGCTCATGGCCAGCTCGCAGCCGCCGCCAAGGGCGTACCCAGCCACAGCAGCGACGAGGGGCTGGCGAATCCGTCGCAGCCGGTCCCAGAGCTGGCCGCGCGCGGACTGCACCATCGTCGCCACGGGCGCGTCGGCGAACTGCTGGAGGTCGGCACCGGCGGCAAAGACCTGGCTTCCGCCGGTAACGACGGCGACCCGAATCGCCGGGTCTTCGTCGAGCGCCTCGAGCGCGCCGACGACTTCGCCGAGCAGCTCATTGCTAAGGGCGTTCAGGACGGCCGGCCGGTGGAGGGTGACGGTCGCAACCCCCCCGTCTCGCTCGACGAGGACCTGTGCATCCGCCATGTGGTGCTCCAATCGGTTTCAGCCACCAAAAGATACGTGATCGCACGGGAGCAAACGGGAACTAGCTCAGGAGCCGCTCGCGGTCATCCCACACGTCGTTCTTGGAGCGAATCGTCTTCACCAGCTCGACTTTTCTCGCCATATCGCCGATGAGCGCCGCGCCGACGAGCCGGTTCTCGTAGAAAAAGAGCCGCCGATACGACCAGTTTGTCGGGTTCGAGCCGTTGGGGTAGACGCGCGAGACGCCCTGGATCTCCGGTCGGATGTCGGGCGTCGCGCCGATGACGGTCATCCGCGAGTCGAAGAGAGTGGTGGTGTACTGTCGTACGTCGCGCACGGGCTGCCGATCCCCGAGCATGTTGAGCGCGGAGATCCGCCCGTGGAGCGAGGCGCTGGCCCAGGTCCCCATGGTGTAGTGGCGATCGAGATCGACGTCGTAAAACTCGGCGATATCGCCGGCCGCGTACACCCCTTCGACGTTCGTCTCCAGATATTCGTTCGTAACAATGCCGTATTTGATGTCGACGGAGCCCGAGGGCAGGAAACCGTGGTTGTAGGTCAGGCCAAGGCCGCAACCGACGATGTCCGCCTCGATCCTTCGGCTGCCACGCGAGATGACGGCCGCGACGTGGCCATCGCGGGTCTCGATATGGTCCGCGGTGTCCTCGTACACCATGTCGACGCCGTGGTGGCGCGCGATCCGGTCCACCAGCTCGCCGCCGTCCTCGTCGATCACGCGGTGGAGGAAGCGAGGGCCGCGGATGAGCCACGTCACGTGCAGGCCGCGCGACCGGAACCCCTCTGCCAGCTCGTAGGAGATGTAGCTGCCACCGATGCTCACGGCGGAGCGGCCTCGCTCGATCCGTTCGACTAGGTCCTTCGTGTCATCCAGCGTCTGGAAGTAGCAGACCCCGTCCGCGTCGGCGCCGGGCACGTCGAGGTGGTTGGGCGTGCCTCCGGTTGCCACGAGAAGCCGGTCGTAGGAGAAATCATTGCCAGTGTCGGTGACGATCGTACGGGATTCAAGGTCCACCTTGCAGACGCGGACGTTGGGGTAGAAGCAGATGTTGCGGTCCCGGTGAAACTCCATCGTCTTCATGAAGAGCTTCGATTCCGGTGTCTTCCCCTTCAAGAAGGGTGGAAGGGCAACCCGGTTGTAGAGGGGGTACGGCTCGTCGGTGAAGAGGGAGATTCGACAGTCCGGATCGTTCTTGCGGAGCGTCTCGGCGGCTGTTGTACCCGCAGTGCCGTTCCCGAGCACTACATAGTGCCGCGCATCGGGCAAAAAGCACCTCTCCAGCGAGATTCATGGACGGTTGTCAGGAACAGGTGGGAAGCAGACCATGCGTTCGCACGGAACGTCGCGCATATACGGTCGCAGGCAGCTATTATAGCGGACACCTCTGGAAGCGCGGCACTCCATGAAGAGAGCCCCGGCGTGCGGAAGCACATCCGGAGCTCTCCCGTCTCAGCCACTGGTTAGGCTGACAGAAGACCGGGCCATCACCTTGCGCCGGCTGATAGCAGCCGAGACCCCCGGGCCTTAATCAGGATTGCAGCCTGCGGCCCCCTGTGGGCGATGCGCCGGGGTGCGCCCGGGGTCACCCGGCCCCGCGAGGTCGTCGCGGGGCCTCACGTGTCCACCTGCCAAACCCCGAGAAGGACTCTGTACCGCATGATCGGATTGCTCCCCCTCATTAGGTGCGTCCTTTCTCTGGCCCCTGCGCAGGTCCAACTTTATGTTAGCTCTGAGGGGCAACGGGAGCAAGGCGCCCGGACCTAGCTCCCCACCGCGAACTTCCCCAACGCGTCCACCAGACGTGCGCCCGTCTCCACCTGCCGCAGAGCCTGGCGGTAGGCGTGCAGGATCTCATTCTCCCGCTCGAGCTGCACCGTCGTCTCGGTCACCGGGCGTGTCGCATCCTGCGTGTCACCCTCGGCCATCAACGTGTTCGTCTGGGTCGCGCCGAACGTGTTGCGAAAGATCATGGTGCGGATGATCCGTCGGTCCAGGGTCTCCGTGTACTGGGCGAGGGCCTCGGTGAGCGCTCGCACACGCGCTTCCTGCTCCTCGATCAGTCCCCTCAGGGCTTTCAGCACCCGCTCCCGGTCCTCGGACAATTCATCAACGTATGAGGGCATGGGTCACGGTCCTCCCAGCTTCGAATCGAGGGATTTGAGTAGGCGAATGATTTCGTCCAATCGATGAATGATCTGATCGTCGAGATCGCCCGTCGTCGGCGTGCTCGGCGTTTGCGCGCCCGCGCCGGAGGCGGGCTTCGCGCTCATACCGAGCCGACCCTCCGCTGCGAGGTTCCCTTGCTCCGTCGGCACGAACGTGTCGTACTTCACGCCGCGCTCCCACACGGAGATCAGGCCCAACCGTTGCAGCGCCATGAGGGAATCGAGGAATTGATTGCGGCTCGGGTCTTCCTGGAACTCCGCGTAGCTCAGCTCCGTGAAGCCGGACCGGCGGGCGATCTCCCACTCGTTGAGCGCCCGAATCCGGTCCTTCATGCCCTCCCTGGCGCGGTAGCCTTCGACGAGGGCTTCCAGCGTCTTTTGCTGAAGTTCGGACAATGGCGCCACGGACATATCAGGAGCGTCGGTATTGCAGGAGGACGACGGTCGGCTCGCTCGGAAGCGAGCTATGCGTAACGTTAATTCGCGGCTGAGGCTCGGATTGCGTCAGCCCCATCTCGCGGAGAAATCGATCGACCCCTTCCAGCTCGACGGTGGAGACGTCCGTCGCGTAGTGCATGGGAACCACGAGCTTCGGCTCGATTTGGCTAATGACCTCCACCGCCTCGGACGGCCCAATCGTGCAGTGCCCGCCGACGGGTATGAGCAGTACGTTCACGTCTTTCATCAGCTCGATCTGCTCGGTGGTGGGGATGCTCGCCAGGTCGCCCAGGTGGCAGAGGGTGATGTCGTCGACGGAGATGATGTAGGCCGTATTTCTCGGGGTGCCCGGGGCCTTGCCGGCCGGCGTGCGCACCCCCGTTACGATGATTCCCTGGACCTCGTATTCGCCGGGCCCGTCGAGCACCGTGGGTGAGCCAGCCAACTCCCCCACCGCGCTGTGGTTGGGATGCGAATTCGAGATTGTCACGACGTCTGCCGTGACTCGGTTCACGGAATAGCCGCTGGCCCGCGCGCACGGATCGGTAACCAGCGTCGCGTCCCGGCCTCGCATACGAAAACAGGAATGTCCGATCCAGGTTAGCTCCACACCTCTCCTTTCCCTCGTTCCCGGCCCGCCTCGGTGGCAACTGGGCGCCATTGTAACAACGCCCGACGCCCTGCCCTGTCTGGCCGCCAGTGCGCTGCGCTGCGCGCCAGTATAATGGCGAAAATCTGCGGCGGGAGGTGAGTCGGGCAAGGCCAGCCGCGATCCTCAGATCCGAGCGCTGCTCTCATGCACGACGCGCGTGGCGCACGGGCGCAATTCATGGAGGCGAAATGGCAGGGCAGAACTTCAGCGGATCATCGAGCCAATGGGATGACTACGCGGATCGCATTCGACAGCAATTGCCCACCGCACCCGACTCGCTGACGGACGCTTACGTGGCCTGGGCGCCGTGGATCGCGATGATCTTTGGCGCGTTCGGCGTGTTCATGAGCATCGTGCTCCTGACCGTGGGGGCGATCTTCTCGCCGCTCCTTCTCCTCGCCGGCGCCTGGGGCATCCAGGCGGGCGCGGCGGCCTTCCTGGCGCTCGTGTTCCTCCTCGTCGGCAGCGCGCTGGACGTCGTCGGCGGCTACTTCATGCGCCAGATGCGCCTCAACGGGTGGTGGCTCGTCGCGGCGGGCCTGATCGTCGGGATCCTGCAGAACGTCGTCCATTTCAGTGTTATCGGCCTCGTCATCGTGCTGGCGATCTCGTACATCCACGTGGAGGTGAAGCCCCGGTACCACTGACCGACCGGCCCGGGTCTACTGAGCCGCCGGGCGCCAGAAGGCGAGGCGCCCTCGCGCCACCGTCGTCTCCTCGTGAGCGCCGGCCAGCGACCGCACCAGGACCTGGCGCACCGTCGGGACCACGCCGTTCTCGCGCTCCTTGGCCCTCGACGCCGCCAGAACCAGCTCCGCGCCGTCTGGCGAGACGAGGCTTGCCGACTGGACGTACTGGTCGAAGTGGCTGAACAGGAGGAACATGTCGCGGGTCGGACGCACCCAACCGAGATCCTCCCGGCTCCCCGCTGACACGTCCACCGTACGGACGAATACCGCCCGGTCCGAGATTTCCCCGGATACGTAGATGATGCGCCGGCCATCGGGGGTCCAGAAGTAGGCGATGATGGGGTCCTCGATGATTCTCTGCTCCGAACCCGACGCGAGGTCGTACAGCGTCACCCCGGCGTATAACGCCGCGTCGACGTTCGGCCGCCACGCGCACGCGACAAGATCGCCGGTCGGGCTCGGAATAAGCGCCGGCGCCAGCCCGGCCGTGAAAAGTGGCTGAGGGACGCGATCTGCAACGGTCGCGACCTGGCAGGCTTCCGACCCCTCGACCCCTGCCTCCAACTGGAGCGCGACGACGGCCGCTGCGCGTGTCGACGACCAGACGGGCGCGCGGAACGCCGTGGCCGGCCTCCGCTCCACCTGCTCCTGCACGACCTGCCCGCCCTCGATCCTGATCCAGAGCAGGCGGCTGTGTGGCTCCGCGGCCCGACCGGTGCCCACGTTGGCTACGAGCCCCCGCGAATCGGGCTGCCACGTGAAGTACAGGGGCGCCCCCTGGGCCACGGTCAGCGGCGGCCGCTCGCCCTCCGGATCGATGACGCGGAGGTAAAGCTGGTTCGCGAGCTGGACCAATACCGCGATCCGACGACCATCGGGCGACCACCCCATGTAGATGGGGGCTTCGTTGGTGGCCGTGTACGCCGCCACGTTGCGCGTTCCGTCCGCGCCGACGACGCGAACGCCGGAGGCCACCAACTCGTTTCCATGGACTTCGTAGCGGAAATACGCGAGCCTCGACCCATCGGGCGACCACGTCGGCCAATTCGCAAACCGGCTGCCCTCCTCGTCCGGCAGGGCCGATTCCTCCGCGGAGACCGAGATCTCGTGCCCGACGTCAAGGTCGCGGACCCGGATCTCTCCGCTCTCCGCCACGTACGCGATCTGGCGCATGGCGACCTCCTGCCTGGCATGATCACCGTTGAGCGACGATCTCGCGGGCGCGCAGGAATGGTTGGAGCGCATTCGGCACAGCGACGGCGCCGTCTTCGCGCTGGTACGTCTCCAGAATCGCGGCCATCGTTCGCCCCACCGCGAGCCCAGACCCGTTCAGGGTATGGACGTAGTCCGCGTGGGCGGTCGGTGTGGGCCGATACTTGATGTCCGCGCGGCGAGCCTGAAAGTCCCCGCAGCTCGAGCACGACGAGATCTCCACAAATCGGTCCTGGCCCGGCATCCACACTTCCAGGTCATAGGTCTTGCGGGAGGTGAATCCCATATCACCCGTACACAGCAGCACCACGCGGTACGGCAGATCGAGCGCCTGGAGCACGGCCTCGGCGTCGCTCACCATCGATTCCAGCTCTTCGAGCGATCGGTCGGGCTGGGTCAGCTTCACCATCTCTACCTTGTCGAATTGATGGACGCGGATCAGCCCGCGGGTGTCGCGGCCGGCGGCGCCAGCCTCCCTGCGAAAGCACGCGCTGTAGGCACAGTAGCGAATGGGCAACCGGGCGCCGTCCAGGATCTCCCCGCGATGGAGGTTCGTCACCGGGACTTCCGCCGTCGGGATCAGATAGAGATCGTCAGCCTCCAGATGGTAGGCATCGTCGCCGAACTTGGGAAGCTGTCCGGTCCCCTCCATCGCTTCCGGCTTCACGACGTATGGCGGGGCGATCTCTGTGTATCCGTGCTGGCCGACGTGGAGGTCGAGCATGAGGGCGATGAGCGCGCGGGAGAGCGCGGCGCCCTGACCGACGAGCGCCTGGAAGCGCGACCCGGCGATCTTGGCCCCTCGCTCGAAGTCGATGATTCCCAGATCCTCGCCGATCTCCCAGTGCGGCCTCGGCGGAAACGGGAAGGACCGTGTGTCGCCCCATCGCCGCACCTCGACGTTCTCGGCGGCGTCGGCGCCAACGGGGACGCTCGGGTCCGGGATGTTGGGGACCTCCAGCAGCAAGGGCTCCAGCTCGCCGTCGATCCCGCGAATTTCGGGCTCCAGCACGGCGATCCGCTCGGAGAGCGCCCGCGTCTCGGCGATGAGCTGTCCCCGCTCCTCCGGGTCCTTCGCGCCCGCGATCTTCGCTGACCGTTGGTTGCGCTGCGCGCGGAGCCGCTCCAGCTCCTGGAGGATCGCGCGACGCCGCGCGTCGAGCGCGAGGATCCGGTCGATCGGCGCGTCGGAGCGGCGGTTGTCCAGCGCCTGACGGACCAACGCCTCGTTTTCGCGAATGTACTGCATGCTCAGCACGCCCGTGCTCCTGCTGCGCGCCGGCGGCCCCGCTGTTCGCGCTCGGCGGTCATCGCGTGTCCCGAGATCGGAGCTGGGGAAAGAGGATGACGTCGCGGATGGACGGCTGATTCGTGAGCACCATGACCAGCCGATCGATGCCGATTCCTAGACCGCCGGTCGGGGGCATCCCGTGCTCCACCGCCACCAGGAAGTCCTCGTCCAGCGCCTGCGCCTCCTCGTCCCCCGCCGCACGCTGGGCGACCTGCTCGTCGAAGCGCCGACGCTGCTCCACGGGATCGTTCAGCTCGGAGAAGGCGTTCGCGATCTCCATGCCGCCGATGTACGCCTCGAACCGCTCGACCTCATCCGGCTGGCTCGGGCGCCGCTTTGCGAGCGGCGTCGTCTCAACGGGATAGTCGACCACGAAGGTGGGCTGGACCAGGCGCGGCTCCACGAATACGGTCGACAGCTCGTCAATAACCTTCGCCCGATTCCACGATCGATCGACTTCGAGCCCCGCCCGGGAAGCCGCCGAGCGCAACATCTCGTCGTCCGGATACTCGAGGTAGTCCACGCCCGCGTACTCCAGGATCAGCTCCTGGAGACGACGGCGCGGCCATGGCGGGGCCAGCTCGATGGGCTCGCCCTTCCACTCGAGGCTCGTGGTGCCCATCACGTCGAGGGCCACGTGGGACACGAGCTGCTCGACCAGCTCCATGATCGCTTCATAGTCAGCGTAGGCCTGGTACAGCTCGAGCATGGTGAACTCGGGGTTGTGCTTGTAGCTCAGCCCCTCGTTGCGGAAGATGCGGCCGATTTCATACACGCGCTCGATGCCACCGACGATGCAGCGCTTCAGGAACAGCTCGATGGCGATGCGCAGATACAGCTCCTGATCGAGCGCGTTCGAGAACGTCGTGAAGGGCCGCGCCGCGGCGCCCGACGCCACCGCCTGCATCATGGGCGTCTCGACCTCCAGGAAGCCGCGGTCGTCGAGAAATCGACGCACTGAGCGCACGATCCGCGTACGGGCGGCGAAGACGTTCCGCACCTCTTGGTTGGCGATGAGGTCGAGGTAGCGCTGGCGATGGCGCTTCTCGACGTCGGTGAGGCCGTGCCACTTTTCGGGCAGCGGCCTGATCGCCTTTGCCAGGAAGGTGAGAGAGCGGGCCTCGATCGTGGGCTCGCCCGTCTTCGTGCGGAAGGGCACGCCGTGGACGCCGATGAAGTCGCCAACGTCCAGCTCGCGGTAGAGGGCGAACCCGGCCTCGCCGAGGGAGTCGCGCCGAAAGTGGATTTGGATTCGACCGCCACCGTCGAGAATGTTGGCAAAGCCCGCCTTCCCCATGTGCCGGATCGCGCCGACGATCCGGCCGGCCACGCGGACCTCGTGGCCCTCGAATCGCTCGAAATCGGCGACAAGGTCGGCGGACTGGTGGGTTCGCTCGAATTTGCGGGGGAAGGGGTCGACGCCGAGTTCGCGGATGGCGTCGAGCTTGCGGAGCCGCGCGGCACTCAGGTCACCGCCCTCTACGTGCTCCGCCACGCACACTCCTGAACGTCTGTGGTTCTCGAATTATAGCCGTCGGCGGTTGCCCTCCCCCGTGGCGCCCGGTTGCTGGCGATCGGACGCCATCGATAGAATCCAGAGGGTTTCGCGGGTGGGGGTTGATGGCGGATGATGGAGCGGCGATACGCCCGCGGACGGCGCCATGGCGCGGCCGGCGACCACGACGTCCCGTATGCGTTCGGCTTCCTCCCCAGCGTCGATCGCCCCTATCCCTTCCGCCTCATGCAATTCGCGCGGCTGCTCTTTATGCGCGGCCGGCGCCTGGACGGCGCCTTTCGCGATGACCAGGAAGGACGCTATCAGATCACCGTCCACAACGGCATCCTCTGGGTCGAGCGAGACGGCAACACGTACGTGCGACGACCAATGGATCCAAACTGACGGCTGCGAGCACCACCTTGCCAGCCGCGAGAGACGACGCGCGGGCAATCGCCTCATCAGCGCCGCGATATCTCGCTTCGCTGAACGAAAGGACAGATCGGTTGCGTCAGAGCACCTACGAGCTAACGGATACGGCAAAGGTCGTCTCCCTCGCCAAGCGGCGGGGCTTCGTGTTCCCGTCGAGCGAGATCTATGGCGGTTTCGCGAACTCATGGGACTATGGACCCCTGGGCGTCCTCTTGAAAGAGAACGTGAAGGCGGCCTGGATGCGAGCCATGGTCCAGGAGCGCGACGACATCGTGGCGCTCGATTCCTCGATCATCCTGCACCCGCGCGTGTGGGAAGCATCGGGGCACGTGACCCACTTTACGGATCCCCTCGTCGACTGCCGCGGGTGCGGCAAGCGGTGGCGGCTTGACGAGCTGGCCGACGGCCGCTGCCCGGAATGCGGCGGCGAGGTCACCGAAGCCCGCCAGTTCAATCTGATGTTCAAAACCTACGTCGGACCGGTCGAGAACGACGCCGCGGTGGCGTATCTGCGGCCCGAGACCGCCCAGGGGATCTTCATCAACTTCAAGCTTGTGCAGACGGCGCTGCGGATGCGGCCGCCTTTTGGCATCGCCCAGATCGGCAAGTCGTTCCGGAACGAGATCACGCCGGGCAATTTCATCTATCGGACGCGCGAGTTCGAGCAGATGGAGATGGAGTTCTTCGTCATGCCCGGAACCTCGGACGAGTGGCTGGACTACTGGGTGTCCGAGCGGAAAGCCTGGTACGAGCGTCATGGCATCCGCTCGGAAAATCTGCGCCTGCGCGCTCACGAAACCGAGGAGCTGGCCCACTACTCCCGGGGCACGTACGACATCGAGTTCAAGTATCCCTTTGGTTGGGGGGAGCTGGAGGGGATCGCCAATCGCGGCGACTACGACTTGAGCCAGCACGAGGAATACAGCGGCGAGGATCTCCGCTACTACGACGAAGAAACCAAGCGGCACGTCCGACCGGAGGTCATCGAGCCCGCCGCCGGCGCCAGCCGCGCGACAATGGCGTTCCTCCTGGACGCCTACGACGAGGAGCCCGACGGGGATGAGATGCGCGTCGTCCTGCGCTTTCACCCGTCCATCGCGCCCTACAAGGCCGCCGTGCTGCCGCTGCAGCGGAAGCCGGACCTCATCAACCTGGCGAAGTCCATTCGCGCCACAATTCGCAAGCGCTTTATGACAGCGTATGATGAGACAGGGTCTATCGGACGGCGCTACCGTCGGCAAGACGAAATCGGGACGCCCTTTTGCGTCACACCGGACTTTCAATCGCTCGAGGACGGGACCGTGACGGTTCGGGACCGCGACAGCATGACACAGGAGCGCATCGCCATCGCCGACATCGTTCCCTGGCTTGACCAGCACATGGCCACTGACTGACGCCTTCGCGGCCGGGTCTCGGGCAGCGTGGCCCACCGACCGCCGCGCGACGAACGCCTGACTCGAGGAGGAGAGCAGCGAGATGTCAATGGAGACACCAGCCCCGGCAGCCGCGCGCGACCAACAGCGCGTGACCACGAAGAAGTGGGTCTACCTCTTCGAGGAGGGCAGTGCGTCGATGCGCTCCCTCCTTGGGGGCAAGGGCGCAGGGTGCGCGGAGATGACCCGAGCGGATCTGCCCGTGCCTCCCGGCTTCACGATCACGACGGAAGCGTGCAACGCCTTCTACGCCAGCGGGAAGAAGTTCCCCGCAGGCATGTGGGACCAGACGCTCGACGCCCTGAAAGTCATCGAGCAGAAGACGGGAAAGCGCCTCGGCGACGCCGCAAACCCCCTGCTCGTGTCCGTGCGCTCCGGCGCCGCGTTCTCCATGCCCGGCATGATGGACACCGTGCTCAACCTGGGGCTCAACGACGAGACCGTCCTGGGCCTGGCGCGCCTCACCGACAACCCGCGCTTCGCCCAGGACGCCTACCGCCGTTTCATCCAGCTCTATGGACGCATCGTGATGGGGATCTCCGCCTCGATCTTCGAGGAGATCCTCGAACAGGCCAAGCACGTGCGCGGAGCGCAGGCGGACACCGACCTGGACGCGGCCGCCCTCGCACAGGTCGTCGAGCGTTTCAAGCACGCCGTCCGCCGCGAGGCTGGCAAAGACTTCCCATCCGACCCGATGGACCAGCTCCAGCTCGCCATCGCGGCCGTGTTCGAGTCCTGGATGGGCGATCGGGCAGTCGTCTACCGCGAGGCCAACAAGATCCCCCACGACCTCGGAACCGCCGTGAACGTGCAGACGATGGTGTTCGGGAACATGGGGAACGATTCGGGGACCGGCGTCGCCTTCACGCGGAACCCGTCCACGGGCGAGCGCGCCCTCTACGGCGACTTCCTGGTGAACGCGCAGGGCGAGGACGTCGTCGCGGGTATTCGCACGCCCATGCCGATCGCGGAGATGCCGCGCGTGCTGCCGGAGATCTATCGGCAGTTCACCGAGATCACCGACCGCCTCGAGAAACATTACCGCGACGTGCAAGACGTCGAGTTCACGGTGGAGCGCGGACGGCTCTTCATGCTGCAGACGCGCACCGCGCAACGCACGGCCGCGGCCGCCGTCCGAATCGCCGCCGATATGGTGCACGAGGGCCTCATCAGCAAAGACGAGGCGCTGCTTCGGGTGCAGCCCGACCACGTCGTCCAGCTTCTACTCCCGCGCTTCGACCCCGCCGCCAAGGAGCGAGCGGTTCAGGACGGCCGTCTGCTGACTGTCGGGATCTCGGCGTCTCCCGGCGCGGCATACGGGAAGGCGATCTTCGACCCGGATCGCGCCGATCAGCTCGGCCACGCCGGCGAGAAGGTCATCCTGGTGCGGCCGGAGACCTCGCCCGACGACGTCCACGGCATGATCCCCGCCCAGGGCGTGCTCACCTCACGCGGCGGCAAGACGAGCCACGCGGCCGTCGTGGCGCGCGGCATGGGCAAGCCGGCCGTCGTCGGCGCGGAGTCCATCAGCGTGGACCTCAACGGGCGGTCGATGACCGTCGGGGACCGAACGCTGCATGAGGAGGACTGGATCTCCATCGACGGCGCGACCGGCGAGGTGTTCGCGGGCGAGATCGAGAGCATCCCGCCGAACATCGAGGACCAGCGCGAGCTGCTGGAGGTGCTCTCCTGGGCGGACGAGCGTCGCCGCCTGCAGATTTGGGCGAACGGCGACTATCCCCGGGATGCACAGCGGGCGCGGGAGTTCGGCGCGCAGGGAATCGGCCTGTGCCGAACCGAGCACATGTTTATGGAGCAGGAGCGCCTCCCCATCGTCCAGAGGATGATCCTTGCCGCGCCCCAGGCCGCGCGCCTGCGAATCGAATCGGAGAATCTGCGCGAGCAGATCGCCGAGGCGCCAGACGGCCGCCGCCCCGACCTCGAGCGGCGGCTGACGGCTCTCGAGGCGGAGCTGGGGCCCGCGCGCGATGAGTTCGAGGAGGCCCTGAGCCAGCTCCTCCCGATCCAACGAGAGGACTTCAAGGGCATCCTCCGGGCGATGGAAGGCCTCCCCGTGGTCATTCGCCTTCTCGATCCTCCACTCCACGAGTTTCTGCCGCGCCACGAAGACCTCCTCCTCGAGGTCGATCGGCTGCGCCGCGAAGATCCGCAGGCCGGCGAGCTGGAGCGCAAGGAGATGCTCCTCAGCGCCGTCGAATCCCTCCGCGAGGCGAACCCGATGCTCGGACTTCGCGGCTGCCGACTCGGGCTGATGTTTCCCGGCATCAACGAGATGCAGGTGCGCGCCATCTTCGAGGCGGCGTGTGAGTTGAAGCGGGAGGGCGTGGACGCGCGACCAGAGATCATGATCCCACTCGTGGGCCACGTCAACGAGCTGAACCGTGTCCGCGGGCAGCTAGAGGAGACGGCCCGACGCGTCATGGACGAGCAGGGCGTGAACGTCGCCTACAAGTTCGGCACGATGATCGAAGTCCCGCGCGCGGCTCTCACCGCGGATGAGATCGCGCAGTCGGCCGAGTTCTTCAGCTTCGGGACCAACGACCTGACCCAGATGACGTTCGCCTTTTCGCGCGACGACGCGGAGGGGAAGTTCCTCGCGCGCTACCTGCAGGAAAAGATCCTGCCGGAAAACCCGTTCCAGACCCTGGATCGGTCAGGCGTGGGAAAGCTCGTGCAGCTCGCCGTGGACGCCGGGCGGCAGCAGCGTCCCGACCTGGAGATCGGCGTGTGCGGGGAGCACGGCGGAGACCCGGCGTCCATCGCGTTCTTCAACAGCGCTGGCCTGAACTACGTGAGCTGCTCCCCGTTCCGGGTGCCGATCGCGA
>Ga0070741_10003782_pt1 | contig 36581 bp, 36 predicted proteins | sample Coa_R1_4_FD_66440 | JGI IMG/M metagenome (GOLD analysis project Ga0070741, IMG submission 66440) | Surface soil microbial communities from Centralia Pennsylvania, which are recovering from an underground coalmine fire - Coalmine... | ecosystem: Environmental > Terrestrial > Soil > Unclassified ... | reverse complement strand
GGAAATTGGGTATTTCCCCGTGGAGGAAACTACGAGCCGCAGCGAGTATCAGAAACCGTGGGTTTCTGAGGAGCGAGCCAGAACCGAAGAGCTAGCCCGAGCGGAGCGAGGGCGGCAAGGCGAGCGACGTGAGCTGGATAGAAAAGGAAGACATTATCAATACGTTGCCAATCGAAAAGTTAATACAATGTTTTAAACATGCCTAACGAAAAGTCGGCGGGAGCTATTATCTTTAATCTTCATGATGGTTTGCCTCACTATCTGCTTTTGCATTATCCGTCCGGCCATTGGGAGTTTGCCAAAGGCCATATTGAGCAAGGTGAAAAACCTGAAGAGGCCGCCAAACGAGAAATTAAAGAAGAAACTGGCATCGGTGAAATTTCTGTTATTCCTGGATTTAAAGAGTACATAAAATATTTTTTTCGCAAAAGTTATGGCTTAGAAGGTGAAGCAAAAAAAACGGCGCCCTGGGTGTTTAAGCTTGTTGTTTTTTATTTAGCCAAAACTAATGTTGTTGATGTCACTCTTTCAAAAGAGCACACAGGATTTTTGTGGTTGCCGTACGAGCAAGCGCTCAAACGCCTAACCTATAAGAATGCCAAAACGCTTCTAAAAAAAGCCAATGATTTTTTAATTGAGCAAAAAAAAGAAATCTCATCATGAAGAAAAATTTTACTGAACTGGTGTATGACGTTGTTCGAAAAATCCCAAAGGGGAGCGTGTTAACGTATAAGCAGGTGGCCGAGCGCATCGGAAGCCCAAAAGCGTATCGGGCGGTTGGTAACGCCTTAAATAAAAACAGACATAAAGACGTGCCATGCCACCGGGTTATCCGCAGCGATGGGAAAATCGGAGGATTTGCCTGGACTCCAGAAAAAAAGAAAGCGCTTCTGAAAAAAGAAGGAGCCTTCGAGCGCAGCCAGAAAAAATTTCTTACAACTGCTGATCGTCTTTGGTAGTAATGCAGTAAAAAGCCGCCCTCGACAAAGTCGACGGGCGGCTTTTGATGTTACTGCCGTTCTGGTTCTACTGGGTATTCGCCAGTAAAACACCCGAGGCACAGGTTTTCTTTTGGCAGACCTGTTGCAGCAATCATGCCCTCTAGGCTGAGGTAGCCGAGAGAATCGGCTCCGATCAGGTTTCGTACCTGTTCTACCGTGCGGCCGGCAGCGATCAATTCCTTTTCACTTGGTATATCGATTCCAAGGAAGCAACGATGTTTGATGGGAGCTGACCCAATTCTTACGTCGACGCGCAGCGCCCCTGCCCGCCTGAGCATTTGCACAATTTCAGGGGAAACAGATCCTCGGATTAAAGAGTCGTCGACGAAACACGTATTCTTACCTCTTACCACTATGGGCAACGGGTGGAGTTTGTGTTTTTGCATTTCACCGCGGTTAGCGTGTCGAGAGGCCAAAAAAGTTCTCTTCACATTGTTGCGATTTTTGCAGAGACCCTCTTTGGTGGGAAGCTCTTGTTCGGCTGCAAACACACCGCCGTAAATTCTGCCAGATTCAGGTACTGGCACAACAATGTCAGCGTGTTCGGCTGGATGTTCCCGGGCTAATATTTTTCCTGCCGCGTCGCGGTATGAATAAACATCGCCTTCACTGGACTGGCTGTCGGGTCTCGAAAAATAAACAAGTTCAAGGACGCACCTCCTTATAGTCGCGTCATGTGCCCATATCGTAGATCGTTCAATCCCTTTTGCCCCAAGAACAATAATTTCTCCCGGCTGCACATCCCTGATGAGTGAGGCCTCGAGTCTGTAAAAGGCGCAGCTCTCCGAAGCTAACATGTGGTCTCGTTCGCTACGGCCAACACACAGTGGTCGAATACCGAATCGATCGCGCACGCCAATGACTTTGTTTTCATAAAGGAAGATGAGGGAAAATGCTCCCTGTAAAACTGGTAGAACTTCTTGTAGTGCCTCCAGAAAGTCTTCCCTTCGCGACGTTTCTAATAGGGCGACAATGACCTCGGTGTCGGAGTGTTGTGACCGAAATCGATAGCCATCTTTTTTGGCCTGTGTTCGCAATTTCGGGAGGTGAATAAGGTTTCCATTGTGGACGAGTGCAAATGTCCTGCCATGGAATTTACCCACGAGCGGTTGGAATGTTTTCGACTGACGTTTTTCGCCGGTACAACCAACTGTAGAATATAGGGTGTGTCCGATTCCATAGCTTCCCAGTAGCATTCGAGAAAGTTTTCTAAAGCTCTTTTCGCTAAATACTTCTTCTAGCCTACCTTCTGCGCGGTGACTTCGGAGCTTGGAACCGTCAGAAGTTGCAATGCCGCATCCTTGCCCTCCTCGATGTTCAAGGTTGAGAAGACCTAAAAAAATTTTACTTAAAACACTTCTTTCTCTGTGTTCTATTGGAGCGCTGGCAATACCAAAGACGCCACACATGTAACATTCTCCTGGTAACAGGGTCTGAAATTTTAGATTTAAAGAACAACGCATCCTCTTGGTATCATAATTTTTTGGCTTAGTAAAGCGTTATTTTTTATGGAGGTGTCGTTCATCAAAAAGCCGCCCGTCGACTTTGTCGAGGGCGGCTTTTTGATTTACTTTACCGCTTCTACAATTTTATTGAATACCTCGGGATTGGTTTGAATGAGTTGAGCCAGTATTTTTCTATCCAAGTCAATATGTTTCTTTTTCATCCCATTCATAAATCGGCTGTAGCTGATTCCCTGGGTTCGGCAAGCGGCGTTAATCTGCAGTTGCCATAATTGCCTGAAGTCGCGTTTTTTTACTTTTCTGTCGCGATAAGAGTAGGTCCAGGCGTGACGCAGCGCGTCTTTGGCCAATTTGTATTTGGATTTTCTGCCGTACTTAAAGCCCTTTGCGTGTTTTAACAAATGCTTTCTGTGTTTATGTGCGGCTTTTCCTTTTTTTACTCGTGTCATAGCTAGTTTGTAGTTGGTAGTCAGTAGTTTGTAGTGTAGTAACTATTTCTCGTTTCTACCAACTACAAACTAACAACTACTATCTATTATAGGTATCGCTTAATTCTCTTGACTTCCGACTTTGAAATTTCAATCCATTTTCGACCCTTGCGTCTGGCCTGGCCGGTTTTTTTTGCCCGATAGTGGTTTTGTCCGGAAGCTCTACGCAGGATTTTTCCCGATTTGGTAATCTTGAAACGCTTGGTTAATGCTTTTTTTGTTTTTTTCATGATAGTAGTTTATTGCTAAGAATCTCTACTGTTTCGAAATAATCATGGTAAATCCTTTCGGCTCACGCTTAATTTCTCGCTCTACCTTCGTCGGGACTAACAAGTTCATGGTATCTACAAAAGCTTGCACCTTTTTTTTAGCGAATTCTCCCATTGCTTTTTCTCGACCTCGCAAAACCAAGTTTACCTTAATCTTGTCACCTTCTTTTAAAAATTTTTCAGCCTGTTTTGCTTTCACTTCAATGTCATGAGGTGAAATATTAAATCCCAGGCGTATTTCTTTCAGTTCTCCCGAACGGTTTTTTAGGTTTACCTTACGTTCCTTTTTCTTGAGGGAGTACAGGTATTTTCCTGAGTCGGTAATTTTACAAATGGGAGGGACTACTTTTTCTGTCACCTGGACCAAATCTAAACCTTTGGACTTGGCTAAATCGATAGCAGCAAAGATATTCATGATGCCCAATTGTTGTCCCGATTCATCAATGACTCGCACCTCTTTTGCCCGTATGAAATTGTTGATGAGTACTTTGTCGATGTTGATGGTGGGTGGTGGGTTGTAGGTGGTAGTTACCTTTTTGCTTCTACCATCTAACACCTAACACCTCATTGGTGGAAGTGGCGATGTTGAAATCGCGTCCAAATACCTTCCTAAAATAATTCTACAAATGTAGCCTTTTTAAAGTTCGAATATACCATGGGAAAAAGGCAAAAATGGTATATTCTGATTCCTTTAAGGTTCAGCAGGATTCCAGGAAAGAACCATGCCTATCCTAATTATATAACACCCTTGATCTGCCTATTAGGAGTCAACAGCAAGGATGCCAACTAAGCTAAAGCTAAAGCTGGTTGCCGATTAAATGAAAAATTAGCAATTATTGGTTTCTGAAAGTTTAGCCAGATTTCAGAAGACTGGATTTGCTTATTTTAAGAGCAGTACTTGTCGAAACATGCACTCCCGTATATAGGCTCGTAATCTAGTAACCCTTTCTACTGCAATTTGAAATTTCGGCTGCAAGTAGCTCATCGCTCGTTAGCGTATCGGCTCTCGCTGATACGCTTTCTCGCTCTTCGCTACTTTCGCACAAAATTTCTGCATTTCGTTACGAAAGATTACTAGATCACGAGCCTAGCTCTCTTTGAATATCTCGTTCAACGTTGCGCTTTTGTATCTTTTCCTTCTTGCTGTGCTGTTTTTTTCCTTTAGCTAGTCCGAATTCGAGTTTTATCCTACCATGTTGTTCGTAAACTTTCAAGGGGATTAAGGTAAAACCTTTTTCTTTGGTTCTTCCTGCCAGATAGTCGATCTCTTTTTTGTTTAGCAAGAGCTTTCGCGCTTGCTCGGGGTTATAGTCGGCAGGAGCGTTTTTGGGCTGGTAAGCCGGCACTTTTGCCCCGACCAAATATGGCTCATTGTCGCGCATGGTTACAAATGAAGCCGTCAATGTAATGTGTCCGGTTTTGATAGACTTTACTTCATGGCCTTGCAATACCAAGCCAGCCTCGAATTTCTCGAGGATTTCATAGTCGTACGTCGCTTTTCGATTTTCAGCATACACTTGTCCTAGCATGCCTTTAGCTTATCATGTCGCGCCCGTTCGAAGCAATTGACACTTAAATTAAACGAGGTTCATGAGTAATAGTTTAACTCATGTCGAGACAGGCGAGCTTTTTTCTTGTAAAAAAGCTTTAAAAATTAGGTAAAACAAGCTAATATAGTCGAATATGCCTAAAGAAAACATTATTATTTCTCTCGGAGGTTCGCTGGTGGTCCCGCATGATATTGATACGGGATTTCTAAAAAATTTTAAGCATTCGATTGTAAAATACCTGCCAATGCACCGCTTTTTTATTTTCGTCGGTGGAGGGAAAATTTGTCGGGAATACCAAGATGCTTTTTTGGAATTTGGTGCTGACAATAACGAGCGCGATATGATCGGTATTGATGTCTCTCGGCTGAATGCGCGACTGGTTCAGCAGATGTTTGGAGAATTGGCGTATGCAGAGTTGGTGACCAACCCAACTAAAAAAATAAATACGAGAAAAGATATTGTGGTGGCGGGAGGTTGGAAGCCGGGATGGTCAACGGACTACTGCGCGGTGCTGATGGCAAAAAATTTGGGAATTAAAACGATTGTGAACCTCAGTAACATTGATTATGTGTATGACAAAGATCCCAAAAAAGTTCCCACCGCAAAACCGTTAAAAGATATTTCCTGGAAAGATTTTAGAAAACTGGTGGGAAATAAATGGACGCCCGGGCTTTCTATGCCATTTGATCCGCGAGCCTCCAAGGATGCTGAGATTCTTCATATTAAAGTATTGATGATTAACGGTCACCACCTTGAGCGATTCGAAGATTTCTTAAACTACAAACCCTTTATGGGAACCGTCATTCAATAGATAACCAGAGCATATGGTGCAAGAAGAAATTAAAAAGTTGCTCGCTGACGCGATTACTGCCGTATACCGTAAAACTCACGGCCGTGAGTTTTACGGTATAGGAGATATTACCGTGTTGGTCGAAAAGCCCAACGACGTTACGCACGGGAATTATGCTTCAAGCATCGCGCTGGTTTTGGCTAAGCGCTTGCAGCAAAATCCAGTGGAAGTTGCCAAAAACATTACCGACCACCTTCCCAAAAATTCCCTCATTGAAAAAGTCCAAGTGGCTCCGCCCGGATTTATTAATTTTTATTTGTCGAGAAACTATTTTACCGAAAATTTGAAAACTATTCTGAAAGAAAAAGAAAACTTCGGAAGTAACACCAGCTTAAAGAAGAAAAAAGTAATTATTGAATATACCGATCCAAATCCTTTCAAAGCGTTTCACATTGGACATTTGATGAGCAACTCAATTGGCGAGTCGCTTTCCCGGATTTTTGAGGTTAACGGAGCTACTGTTAGAAGGGCAAATTATCAGGGCGACGTAGGGTTGCATGTGGCAAAAGCAGTATGGGGTCTTTATGAAACAAATCAGGTAACTCCGATACAAAATTTAGATATAGCTATGCTTGGTCAAGCATATGTTCGAGGAGTTGAGGCTTTTGAAAAAAATGAAGGGGAGAAAAAAGGTATTTTAGAAATAAACAAGATAATATATAAAGAAAAGCCCGACGAGCCAGAAAATCAATGGGTTAAAGATTGGTATGATAATGGAAGGAAAATTTCTCTTGATTATTTTGAAACTATTTACAAGAAACTCGGCACCAGGTTTGATTATTTCTTTTTTGAAAGCCAGATTGCCAGTAAAGCCAGAAAAATTGTTGAAGATGGGTTAAAAAAAAACGTATTTGAAACAGGAGACAGGGGTGCCATTGTTTTTAAGGGAGAGAAGTATGGCTTGCACACAAGAGTGTTTATTAACGCCGAAGGATTACCAACCTACGAGGCCAAAGAACTGGCTTTGGCAAAAGAGAAATACAAAAAGTTCGAGTATGACCAATCGGTAGTGGTGACCGCCAACGAAATTACGGAATATTTTAAAGTTTTACTGGCGGCCATGGCGCAAATATTTCCCGAGCTGGCAAAAAAGACAACTCACGTTGGACACGGAATGATGCGTTTGCCGGAGGGAAAAATGTCGTCGAGAACGGGAAACGTGGTAACCTTTGAGTCGCTACTCTCACAAGTGGAGACTGTGGTGCTTGAGAAGATTGTAGATCGGGGTTTTAATGAAGCTGAGAAAAAAGAGGTAACCGAAAAGGTAGCCATTGCTGCGTTAAAATATTCCATTCTTAAGCAATCGATTGGCGGCGATATTGTTTACGATATGAACAAATCAGTTTCGTTTGAAGGAGATTCCGGGCCCTACTTGCAGTATTCGTATGCGCGGGCAAAATCGGTGCTGGCAAAAGCAAAGCAAGAAAACGTAAAGCCATCGCTAAAAAAAACACCGGCCGAGATAAGCCAGCTGGAAAAAAGCATGAGCTATTTCCCGGAAACCGTTGAAAAAGCCTATGCTGAGTTGCAACCACACTATATTTTGCAGTATCTCACTGAACTCGCTCGTGAATTTAACAGCTACTATGCTCATCACAAGATTGTCGAAGCAGCCGATGACGGTTCGGCGTACAAGGTAGCATTAGCCGAGGCTTTTTCTATCATCATGAAACGCGGCTTGTGGATGCTGGGAATAGAAACTTTAGAAAAAATGTAGTTTTACCAGGTAAAATAGTATGGCATATAATTTTCCGGAAGAAGAAAAGAAAACATTGGCTTTTTGGCAGGAACATAAAATTTTTGAAAAAAGCCTAGAAAAAACAAAAGATAAAAAACCTTTTGTGTTTTATGATGGTCCGCCGTTTGCCACCGGGACTCCTCACTACGGCCATTTGCTCCAGAGCGTTATTAAGGATGCCATCCCTCGCTACAAAACTATGCAGGGTTTTTACGTTGAGCGACAGTGGGGGTGGGATTGCCATGGGCTTCCGATTGAAAATATCGTTGAAAAAGAACTGGGCACAAAGTCAAAAAAAGATATTGTAGCCATGGGGGTAAAAAAGTTTAACGACTTGTGCCGCCAAAAGATTTTTACGTTTATTCATGAGTGGGAGCGGGTTATTCCGCGCTTTGGCCGTTGGGCTGATATGAAAAACCCTTACCGAACCATGGACTTTGAGTACATGCAGTCTGAGTGGTGGGCGTTCAAAGAACTCTACGATAAAGGGCTGATTTATGAAGATTATCGGTCCATGCACATTTGTCCGCGCTGCGAGACAACCTTAAGCCAGGGAGAAGTTGCCGATGGTTACAAAACAATCAAAGACTTGTCGGTAACCGTAAAGCTAAAGTTAAAAAACCCTGAAAAAATTGGCTTATCGGGCAACGTCTACTTGCTTGCGTGGACGACGACCCCTTGGACGCTGCCAGGAAACGTGGCCGCCGCAGTGGGCGCTGACATAATCTACAATATCATTGAATGGGAAGGTTCCAAATACATCGCGTCGCACGATTGGATAATGAAGTTTCAGCCGAATGTTGCATACCGGGTTGTTGAGAAAGGTATAGGTGGAACAAGATTAGTAGGGCTTGAATATGAGCCGTTGTTTGACTACTACGTTAACGATTCACATTTGAAAAATCGGGAAAACGGTTGGAAAGTGTACGCTGCCGATTTTGTGACAACCGAAACGGGAACGGGAATTGTACACGAGGCGCCAGCCTTTGGAGCAGAAGATTGGACGTTGTTAAAACAGGTTGGTTTGCCGTTTGTTCAGCACGTAAAAATGGATGGAACCTTCAAGCCCGAAGTTCGCGACTTTGCCGGTATGGATTTAAAAACCCGGGCAAAACAAAAACCCGAAGAAATTCGTGAAGCTGATTTGGCAGTAGTTAAATTTTTAGAAGAAAAGGGTTTGGTGTTCAGCTATGAAAAATACGAGCACCCATACCCGCACTGCTGGAGGTGCGATACCGCGTTGCTGAATTATGCCACGAGTTCGTGGTTTGTTGCCGTAGAAAAAATAAAATCAAAACTGCTGCAAACAGCTAAAAAAATTGATTGGTCGCCCTCGCATATAAAAGAAGGAAGATTTGGCCAGTGGTTGGAGGGAGCGCGCGATTGGTCTATTTCTCGTCAGCGCTTTTGGGCCAATACCATTCCGGTTTGGCGTTGTGAGAAATGCCACAAGGAACAGGTGTTTGCCTCGGCTGCCGAACTGCAACAAGCCAGCGGGGTTTTGGTTACCGATTTGCACAAAGAAGTGGTTGATGAGGTAGTCTTTGCGTGCGACTGCGGAGGCCAGACCAAGCGCGTTCCCGACGTGCTTGATACCTGGTTTGACTCAGGTTCGGTGCCGTTTGCAACGATGCATTACCCTGCGGAACACAAAGCCGAATTTAAAAAACGGTTTCCAGCTGACTTTATTGGTGAAGCTCAGGATCAAACTCGCGCTTGGTTTTACTACATGCACGTGTTGGCGGGAGCTTTGTTCGGCAAAGAAGCTTTTAAGCACAGCATTGTTACGGGAATTGTGTTGGCTGAAGACGGGAAAAAAATGTCAAAAAAGTTGCAAAACTATCCCGACCCGAGCGCAATGATGGAAAAATACGGAGCCGATGCCATGAGATTCTATATCTTAAGCTCGCCGGTGGTGCAGGCTGAAAATCTTTTCTTTTCAGAAAAAGGTGTTGATGAGATTGTAAAAAAGAATTTGGGGAGACTACAAAACGTTTTGGCATTTTACCAGCTCTATGCAGATGGCACGCCAGCTGATGACAAGAGTAAACATATCCTTGATCGATGGATTCTCATGCGGTTGCAAGAGTTTTTTGAAGCTTCGACTCACGGATATGAGCACTATCAGTTATATGAAGCCACGCGTCCCATGACCGATTTTATTGATGATCTGTCTGTTTGGTATTTGCGGCGCAGCCGCGAGCGGTTTAAAGAAGAAGGCAATGATAAAGCATCAGCCTTGGCAACGCTGCGATACATATTGCTGGAACTTTCAAAAATCATGGCGCCTGCCATGCCGTTTTTTGCCGAGCATCTTTTTGGCGCGGTTCGCGCAGCAGATAACCCAGAAAGCGTTCATTTGACCGACTGGCCGAAAGTAACCGGTCACAAAGACGAGGCGCTCAAAGAATCCATGGAAGAAGTTCGCACAGTTGTAGCGTTGGCATTGGCCGAGCGCGTGGCGCATGGCATTAAGGTAAAGCAACCGTTAGCTTCCCTCGCGGTAAAACAGGAAACTTCGACAATAAAAAATAAGCCCGAATTGCTCGAGTTGATAAAAGATGAGGTGAACGTAAAGGTAGTTGTATTTGATAAAAACGCGCCAAAAGAAGTGGTGTTGGATATCAATCTAACGCCAGAACTTCGGCAAGAGGGAATTGTCCGGGAAATGATTCGTTTGGTTCAAGAGGCCAGAAAAGAGGAAGGGTTAAAACCCGAAGATAAAATTTCAGCGTCGTTTGGCGGAGATCAAATGTTCATGGACATTTTAACCAGAAATGAGAAACTGGTATTAAGAGAAATTCGAGCGCAGGATATGCATCTGGGAACAGCTGGCGGAAAAGAATTTCTCATTGATGGAAAGCCGTTAACCATTAGCGTAAAAAAAATTTCATAACTATGCCATATATTAATGAAAACAAATCCATCGGGCCAAAGCCGCTGGTACCAAAGAGTTCAGGGCCTCAGCATGAGCTCCCAACAAAACCTCAACCTAAAACTTTGCCAGAAGAGCCAAAGAAAAATTTATTTAATGGCGGGACAGTATTCGAGCGAGAAAAGTTGGACAGATACTTAAAGACGCCAGAAGGACAAGAGGAGCTCCGAAAAAAGCTAGAGATTCCTTTGGGCGACTATGCAGGGTTGCAGCATGCCATTGAAAATATACAACAAATGATCCCTAAGCAGTACGGGCCGCTCATTGACCGTTCGGAAGCCACCGATGCCCTCAAGGATAAAAGCAAAGAAGTGAGGAGTGAAATGACAAAGCCCTACGCGACTCCTGATTGGCGAAAGGAGAAAAGAGAACGGACAACCAAAGAACGTTCGGTAGATTTCTTAAGGGAAAAGATGGGGTTATAACATGAACGCTCGCTATCGTACCGAAGGGCTGGTGTTTGCCAGAGAAGATCGACTCGATGACAGCCGTGTTTTTTGGATTTTTACCAAAGAGTTTGGCCGGCTTGAACTGTTTGCCAAGGCCATTCGGAAAATTGACTCAAAACTCAAGGGAGGCATTGAGCTGTTTTCGGTGTCCTCTCTTGAGTTTATCCAAGGCAAAAACAAAAAAACGCTCACCGATGCGTCGTTTATTTTACGCCTTGGCGCCATTAAAAGAGACCCAGAAAAAATGGCCAGCGCTGTTTCCATGGCGCAGATGATCGATGAGTTTATTAAGGGACAGCAGCCAGACGAACGGCTTTTTTCTTTTTTGATCACCAGTTTTACCGAACTTGCCGAGCTTAAAAAAAGCGACCGGCAAGCGCTAGAACTCTTGCGCATCGCTTTTTTTTGGAAGCTCATGGTGCTATTGGGATTTGGCCCCCAGTTGCATCAGTGCGCAGTGTGCGGTAAATTATTAGCACCCGACGGCCTTTCGTTTTCACCCCGCGACGGCGGATTGGTGTGCAAGACGTGCAACCTGTCAAAAAAACGCGGTACTCCTATTGGCGTTGATGCGGCAAAACTTTTGCGCATGTGTGCAGCAGATGACCACAAAACATTGCTTCAGGTTCGCTTGCCAGCTCATCTCTACGGCCAAGTGAGAGCCGTTTCCCAGCAGTATTATATGGCAATATTGCAAAGTTATACGTTTGATGATACCAAGGTAGCATCTGTGTTATAATAGATTAGACATGGCAGGCATCAAAAAAATTGTTTTTATTGCGCTGGGAATTGTTGTGGTGGTAGGATTCATCGGATTTTTGTATTACCGAGACACCATTTTTTCCAAGGAAATTCTAAAACTGGAAATTTTAGGTTCGAGTACGGCGAATGCCGGCGACGAAATTACCTATACGGTAAAATACAAAAATAACGGTAACTTTGTGTTAGAACAGCCCAAGCTGGTCTTTGAATTGCCCGATCATTCGCTTACCGAAGACGGAAAAACGCGCATCAGCCAGAATTTACAAGACATTTATCCGGGGGCAGAAAACGTGATTACCGTTAAGGGCCGTTTGCTTGGTAAGGAAGGGGATTTAAAAATCGCCCATGCGTGGCTTTCATACGTTCCCCATAATCTGTCAGCCCGGTACGAATCCGATACCACGTTTACGACAACCATCGATACGGTTCCGGTTACCCTTGCCTACGACATTCCGTCAAAGGTAGAAAAAGGCAAAGAGATTTCGTACCAGATTAACTATTTTTCAAACATCGACTACCCGTTAGAAAATCTCAGCATCAAGCTTGACCCGGTCCAAGGATTTACCTTTGAGTCTGCCGATCCCAAATCCCTCGACAACGTAGAATGGAAGCTGCCTTCTCTTCAGAAAGGCAACGGCGGAAGAATTACCATTACCGGAATTGTCACCGCTGACACCGGAAGCCATGTTACGTTTGCTGCTCACTTGGGAATGTGGCAGGATGGAACCTTTGTAGTCATTAAAGATGTTACCCAGGACGTTGAGGTAATCCAGCCGCAGCTTTTCATTTCTCAGCAAGTTAACGGATCGTCCGATTACGTCGCTTCGCCGGGAGAAACCCTGCACTACGAAATTTCCGTACGCAACATTGGATCTACGCCATTTAAAAATTTATTTGTTGTTTCTCGGCTCGACGGGAATGCTTTCGATCTCAGCTCGCTGCAGTCGCCCGACGGCCAGCCGAGGGTCAGCGATTCGCTGATTGCGTTTGATCCAAAACAGGTGGCAGATCTTCAAGACGTGGAGCCTCAACAGGAAGCAACTCTGACTTTTTCGGTGCGGCTTAAAAATTCATTTACCATTCCCGATGACCAAAAAAACAACGTATCGGTAACCAATACGGTGCAAGCCGCTGACATTAGCGAGGTGTTCGCCACCCAGATCAACTCAAAGTTATCGTTGTCTCAGACAGGATACTACAGCAGTCAGCAGGGAATTCAAAACAGCGGCCCTATTCCGCCTCAGGTGGGAAGCGCTACCACTTACACGATTGTCTGGCAGCTAAAAAACCTATTTGATGACGCAAGCAACATTAAGGTACGGGCAGTGTTACCGCCAAATGTTTCACTCACTTCCCAGGTTTCTCCTGCCAGCCAGCTTTCCAATGTTTCATTTGATAATGTCAGTCGTGAAATGGTGTGGTCGGTAGGCAGTCTGCCGGCAACCCAGAGCGCTTCACTTGCTTTTCAAGTGTCCCTTTTGCCTGCCGACCCTCAACGGGGAACTGTAGCAACTCTCATCGGACAGGCTTCGGTATTCGGTGAAGATCGAACGACGGGAGCCACCATTAAAACAACCGTTTCTGGGGTTAACACAAGCCTCCCTGACGACTCGGCAAATTCGGGCGGAGGCATTATTCAGTAATTACTATATGAAAAAAGAAGAAAACCAAATAATGGAAAAAATTATTTCGCTGTGCAAGCGCCGTGGCTTTGTGTTTCCGGGATCTGATATCTACGGAGGATTGGCAAATGCCTGGGATTACGGTCCGTTGGGAGTCGAGCTTAAAAATAACATAAAAGCTGCCTGGTGGAGTCGGTTTGTCCACCAGCGCGACGACGTGGTTGGCATTGACGCAGCTCTTATCATGAACCCGAAAGTTTGGGAAGCCTCAGGTCATTTGAAAGAATTTTCCGATCCGCTCATTGAATGTAAAAAGTGCCGGCGGAGGTTTCGGGCTGATCACGTTGACGGAAAAAAGTGTCCTGAATGCGGAGGCGAACTTGCTGCTCCCAAGCAATTTAATTTAATGTTCAAAACTTTTTTGGGGCCTGCCCAAGATCAGGCGAACATTGCGTACTTTAGGCCGGAAACAGCACAGGCTATGTTTGTGGACTTTAAGCAGGTCTTTGATACCACTCGCAAAAGAATTCCGTTTGGCATCGCCCAAATGGGTAAGGCTTTTCGCAATGAAATTACTCCGGGGAACTTTATTTTTCGCACCCGGGAATTTGAACAAATGGAAATTGAATATTTTATCAGAGAAACTGATTGGCAAGAACAGTTTGAGCACTGGCAACAAGAAATGTGGGCGTGGGCAACCGACGTGCTAGGACTAAAGAAAGAACATATCCATGAGGTTGAAGTTCCCGATGGCGAACGGGCTCACTATTCACAGCGTACCGTTGACTTTGAATATGAATTCCCCTTCGGGAAAAAAGAATTGTATGGATTGGCGTACCGCGGAGATTTTGACCTGCAAAACCATATGCGTTCAAGCGGCCAGGATTTAAGCTACACCGATCCAGAAACTCAGGAAAAATTTGTTCCCCATGTCATTGAGCCGACCTTTGGAGTGGACCGGTCAATATTGGCGGTGCTCTCGGATGCCTACTCCGAAGAGTCAGATCGTGTAGTACTCAAATTAAAACCTTCACTGGCTCCTTACAAAGTTGCCGTTTTTCCGTTACTGAAAAACAAACCAGAACTGGTAGCAAAAGCCAAAGAAGTGTACCACGAGTTAAAAAAGCATATGACAGCCACCTTTGACGATCGGGGTAATATTGGCAAGCGCTACTACAGCCAAGACGAAATTGGAACTCCGTTTTGCGTAACTGTTGACTTTGATTCATTAGAACACCACGACGCAACCCTGCGCGACCGTGACACCATGCAGCAGGTCCGCGTAAAAATTTCAGATCTTGCCGATCATATTAAAAACCAGTTAACCTAATCTTTCATCATGTATAAAAAAATCATCTTACCAAACAAGCTCCGGGTGCTTACCGTTCCCGTTAAAAATGCCAACAGCGTGACTGTTCTCATTTTGGTGGGAACCGGTTCAAAGTATGAAACCAAAGACATTAACGGCATTTCGCACTTTTTGGAGCACATGTTTTTTAAGGGAACGCAAAAGCGTCCTACCACCTTAGCCATTTCTGAAACTCTTGATAAAATCGGCGGTCAATACAATGCTTTTACCTCAAAAGAAATGACGGGGTTTTGGGCGAAGGTAGACAAAAGGCACACCGATATTGCCCTAGACTGGATTTCTGACATGTTTTTGCATTCAAAGTTTGACGCACAAGAGCTTGAGCGCGAGAAAGGCGTAGTCATTGAAGAGTTAAACATGTATTTGGATACGCCAACCTCATATGTTTCTGAGCTATTTGAAGATGTTCTCTATGGCGACCAGCCGGCCGGGTGGCGGATTGTCGGGGAGAAAGAAAATATTCTAGCCTACAACCGAGAAAAACTTATCGACTACTACACCACCCACTACGCAAGCGAAAATACGGTGGTATGTGTTGCCGGTGACGTGAATCCAAAAACTATTGAAAAGAGCATGCAAAAATACTTTGGCGGTTTTGCCGGCGGCAGCGCATCTCCAAAGCTCGCCACCAAAGAGGTTCAATCAACACCAGCAGTGTTGGTGCATTACAAAAAAACTGACCAAACGCATTTTTGTTTGGGAGTGCGAACCTACAGCATGTTTGATCCGCGCCGGTACGCTCTGTCGCTCATGGCGGTGATGTTGGGAGGAAACATGAGTTCGCGGTTATTTACGTCCATTCGGGAGCGCAACGGGTTGGCCTACTATGTCCATGCGTCATCTGACACAACTACCGATACCGGCTACCTGGTAACCCAAGCTGGCATTAAAAATGACAGTCTCCAAAAGGCAATCGGTTTGGTTTTGCATGAGTATAAAGATCTCCGCGACAACGCCGTTACCCCTGAAGAACTGCAAAAAGCCAAAGATTTTGTGCGCGGAAGCACGGCCTTGTCACTCGATACCACCGATGCCCAAGCTTCTTTTTATGCAACACAAGAAGTCATGGGAGAGCAGGTGCTGGGGCCCCAAGAACGTCTGGCCTTCATCGACAAAGTTACCATTGATGATATAAAGAAGGTAGCAGAAGATATTTTCAAAGAAGCTTCGTTAAACCTTTCGGTGATCGGGCCGTTTGAAGCGGCAGAAAAAGAAAAGCTCGAGAAGCTTCTTACCCTTTCATAGCATGTCAGAGCAGAGCCTGGATATTTCCTGGGAGACCATTTTAAAAGTATTGATTACCGGGTTTGCATTATACCTGTTGTTTTTGATTCGGAGCATTGTCATTTGGTTTTGCTTTGCTTTAATTATTTCGATCTTGGTGGAACCGGCCGTAAATTTTCTCAGGCGCATTCGTTTGCCTCGGGTCATCTCGGTTACAATCGTGTACTTGGCGATTTTGGGAATTTTGGGAGGAGTGATCTACCTTACCGCCCCAATTTTTTTGGTAGAGCTTCACCAGCTATCCCAGAATATTCCTCTTTATTTTCAAACGGCAGCTCCCGTTTTGCGAAATTTTGGAATTGACATCGGCCAAAGCTTTGGCGATTTTTCTTCGGGTCTCATGGGAGAGCTTTCGGCAAGTTCTTCTGGAGTAGTGAAAGCGATTACCACTTTTTTTGGCGGAGTTTCCTCTACATTTATTATTTTTACCCTGGCCTTTTTCATTTCCCTTCAGGAAAAGGGAGTAGAAAAAGCCCTTTCTCTGCTTTCGCCCAAGCGTTACGAACGCACCGTAATCACCTTATTTGAGCGTTCCCAAATTAAAGTTGCCGGTTGGTTTGGCGCGAGAATTTTAGCTTGTTTGTTTGTGGGAGCAGCCTCCTTTATTGTATTTTTGCTGCTGGGAATCAAGTACGCTTTTATTCTGGCTCTCATGGGAGCGGTCTTAAATTTTGTGCCGTACATCGGGCCAACCATCGCGTGGCTAGTTTCCATTTTCTTTGTCGGGGTTTCAAGTTCGTGGACTGCGGCCATCTACGTGCTCATGTTACTGCTTGCCATTGAAGAGGTTGAAGCCAAGGTAATTTCGCCCGTCCTCATGAAAAAATTCATGAATCTTCCGCCCGTCCTGGTGTTAATTTCGCTCTTGGTGGGAGAAAGAGTCTTTGGATTTTTGGGAGCCATTTTTGCGGTTCCCGTTTTCGGGATTGTGTACGAATTCTTAAAAGAATTTTTGGAAAAAAAGAAAGAATATCCGGCAGGCTCTTAGTACAGATGTATTAAGAGAATGCTGACAATAATGACGATGATTTGCGAACTTACTCTCCAAACCCTGGAGATTTTTTTATGTTTACTGAAGTGAATGATGTCGGCATGAAAGACGTGGTGCAGGCGCAAGAAAGCGTTGGGAAACAGCGAGTAAATAACCGTGAGCCCGTCAGGTACGATCGCTACGATGGCGCAAATGTAAACCAGCGGATGGTTTTTGCTAAATAGGTAAATGAGGAGAATGCCCAGGCAAAAATCAATGAAGACTTTGATGATTTTGCCAAGGTGGCGGCGCCATTGTCGGTCTTTCATTTCTCCAATGGCTTCTTCGACTCCCTGAAGGTATTCGATATGGGGAAAGATATCTAAAAAATAATGGCCCAACAGAGCCAAAATAATGGCAAGCGGTACATTGCTAACTGCTGATCCAATGGCAGCTCCAAAGAGCATATGTACGAGTAAAATCATGGAATTTTGTATGAAGTTTTGTTACGATGAGCTTAACCTATCATAGCATGTTCAAGCAAAAGAACCATTTTTACATCACCACCACCTTACCCTATGTAAATGCCGATCCGCATATTGGCTTTGCGTTGGAGTTGATTCAAGCCGATGTCATTGCCAGATTTAAGCGCAGCCAGGGCTGTGAAGTATTCTTTAATATGGGTTCTGACGAGCACGGGGTTAAAATTTTCAGAAAAGCGCAAGAGCAGCATATAGATGTTCAAACCTATGTGAACACGTATGCCGCTAAGTTTAACAACCTAAAAGAAGCCCTGAACGTAAGTTACAATAATTTTATCCGCACTACCGACCAGCACCATGTCAAAGCTGCCCAAGTTTTTTGGCTGCGATGCCAGAAAGCTGGCGATATTTATAAAAAAAATTACCAGGTTAAATACTGTGTTGGGTGCGAGTTGGAAAAAACAGAGTCTGAGCTGGTGGACGGCAAATGTCCAATCCACCCAAACCTCCAAATAGAAATCATTCAAGAAGAAAACTACTTTTTTAAATATTCCAACTATCAAAACCCCCTCTTAGATTTTTACAAGAAACATCCAGATTTTGTTGTCCCCGAATCACGGTTTCGCGAAATTATTGAATTTACCAAGCGCGGCCTAGAAGACTTTAGTGTTTCCCGGGTAAAAGAAAAAATGCCGTGGGGAGTTCCCGTTCCCGGCGATGAAAACCACGTCATGTATGTGTGGTTCGATGCGCTGATCGGATATATTTCGGCCCTGGATTGGCCCAACGGAGAACGTTTTAAGAAATTCTGGCCGGGCATGCAGGTGGCCGGAAAAGATAATTTGCGCCAGCAGTCTTCCATGTGGCAGGCCATGCTCATGTCAGCAGGACTGAAAAATTCTACCCAGATTTTCATCCACGGATTTATCACTTCCAATGGCCAAAAAATGTCAAAGTCATTGGGAAATGTGGTTGACCCATTTGAGTTGGTAAAAAAATATGGAAGCGACGCGGTTCGATATTATTTGTTGCGCGAAATTCCGAGTACCGAGGACGGCGACTTTTCTTTTGAAAAGTTTGAGCAGCGGTACAACGGCGACTTGGCCGGAGGTATTGGGAACTTGCTTTCACGAACCGTAACCCTTGCAGCAAAAGTGGAATTAAAAAATTCAACTATCTCTTCTAGCGTTAAAAAAGCAGTTGCAACCGCAAAAAAAGAATGCGCCGACCAACTTAATCATTTTGCTTTCAATGAAGCGCTTAAGGTGATTTGGGACCTGATTGGGTTCTGCAATAAATACATTAACGAACAAAGGCCTTGGGAAAATAGCGCGGCAGCCCCGCAAACCATTGCCGATGTCCTTTTTGCCTTAGAAGCCATTGCCGAATTGCTGCAGCCTTTTTTACCGGAGGCTGCCGACAAAATTGCAAAGGCGGTAATAGCTAAAGAGCCTCTGGCACTATTTCCCCGTCTGAAATAGTTGACTTAATTTAGAAAGTTTGCTATAAAAAGATTCAACTCTAGCTCTTTTTGTAAGGTCAAGGATTGGCTTTGGAGCTAGTCTACCATTTACTGCAAGGAGAACCCGGCCATGCTCGTGCTTTCTCGCAAGAAGAATGAAAGCATCGTGATCAACAACGACATCATCGTCACAGTGGTGGAAATCCGAGGCGACAAAGTTCGCCTTGGTATTCTGGCACCAAAAGAGGTGCCGGTTCACCGCCAGGAAGTATATGATGCGATCCAGGAAGGGAAAGAAAAACCGCCAAGCGGCAAGTAATTCTTATCGCGGGAGTTCTACGGAACTCCCGCGCTTTAATTTCATTTTTTGTTTTTAATCAGATAAGATAAGAATATGATTATCGACACCCATAGCCATTTAAATTTTAACGCCTTTAGCGACGACCTTGACCAAGTTGCAAAAAGAACTTTGGCAGCCGGCATGGAAGTTATTAATGTTGGCACCAAGTATGAAACCAGCAAGAGAGCGGTTGAGTTGGCTCAGCAGTATCCACAAATGTATGCCGCCATCGGGTTGCATCCTATCTATGCGGCAGCCGAATTTATGAAAGTGAAAACCGATCCTGACGAAGGCGAATTTTTAATTAAAGAACAGGAGTTTGATGCAAAAAAATACGCAGAGCTCGCGGTGATGGGAAAAAACAAGGTAGTGGCAATCGGCGAAATTGGGCTAGATTATTACTACAAACCAAAAACTGCTGCAAAATTGGTACAATTTAAAGAAAAGCAAAAGCAGGTTTTTTTACAGCAGTTAGATTTAGCAAAAGAATTGCACTTGCCCGTTATCTTGCATTGCCGAGTGGCTCACGACGACGTGATCGAAATTTTAAAAACACAGCCGGTCAAAGGAGTGATTCATTGTTTTACGGGAACTCTAGAGCAAGCGCAAAAATATGTTGCCATGGGGTTTTACCTGGGAATTAACGGAATTATTTTTAAGTTTAACATTGACGACGTTATTAAAACCATTCCTCTCGACCATTTGGTTGTAGAAACCGATTGCCCGTATTTGACGCCCGGGCCCGAAACAGGAAAGCGCAACGAGCCGCTGTTTATCAAGCATACCATCCAACGAATCGCCGAACTTAAGGGCGTCAGCTTTGAAGAAGTTGCCCAGCAAACCACTCAAAACGCCAAAGCGCTCTTTGGAATATAAAAGTTAAACAGCGGCGCCAGCCGCTTTTTTTTGTGAACAAATTGTGCTACCATAATCGAAATTGTATGGCAAAGTACAACCCGCAAAAGATCGAAAAAAAGTGGCAGAAAGTCTGGTACAACTCTGATGTGTTTTTCGCTAAGAATGCTTCAAAAAAGCCAAAATTTTATTTACTCGACGAATTTCCGTATCCCTCGGGCGACGGTTTGCACGTGGGACATTGTCGCCCTTACATTGGGCTTGATGTGATCGCTCGCAAGCGTCGTGCACAGGGATTTAATGTGTTATTTCCCATGGGTTGGGATGCGTTTGGCTTGCCTACCGAAAACTATGCCATTAAAACGGGTGTTCATCCTGCAGTAGCCACCAAAAAAAATACCGATACCTTTAGAAAGCAAATGAAAAACCTGGGGCTTTCCTTTGATTGGAGTCGAGAAATTAATACCACCGATCCGAAGTACTACAAATGGACCCAGTGGATTTTTATTAAACTCTTTGAAAAAGGGTTGGCTTATAAAGGGAAGATGGCCATAAACTGGTGTCCAAAAGATAAGATTGGATTGGCAAACGAGGAGGTGATTGCTGGAAAATGCGAGCGCTGCGGAACGCCGGTTGAAAAACGTGAAAAAGAGCAATGGCTGATCAGAATTACCCAGTACGCCGACCGGCTGATCGCTGACTTAGATTCGGTAGATTATCCCGATCGCGTAAAAACTCAACAAAAAGAATGGATTGGTAAATCCGAGGGAGCTGAAGTGGAATTTAGAATGCAGAATGATGAATGTGGAATTAAAGTATTTACTACGCGCCCCGACACGCTATTTGGTTGCACGTTTTTGGTACTAGCTCCCGAGCACCCGCTGGTTCACCAGCTGCGAGAGTCCATTGCTAATTGGCACCAGGTCAAAGAATATGTTGCAGCCGCCAAAGACAAATCGGATCTAGAACGTCAGGAGCAAAAAGAAAAAACTGGCATGGTATTGGAAGGCGTTCAGGCAATCAATCCCGCGAACCAACAAGCCCTTCCTATATTTGTTGCCGATTACGTGCTGCCAGGATATGGTACCGGAGCAATTATGGCGGTTCCCGCTCACGACAGCCGCGACTTTGAGTTTGCCAAAAAACACGGGTTAACCATTCGAGAAGTAGTTGTTCCCAATATTATCGACCGGCGAAACCCTCCGCGCTCCGGAAAAAAATCTGTCACCAGAAAAAATATTCACGCGATTGTTCGTGACCAAAAAAGCGGAAAGTATTTGGCTATTAAATGGAAACAGTTTGATTGGACTACCTTTCCCATGGGAGGAGTTGAAGATGGAGAAGATGTTGCTGCTGCTGCCATGCGCGAAGTTAGAGAAGAAACGGGATTTGTAAATCTAAAGCTGGTTAAAGTTCTTGAGGGAATGGTGCGAGCAGAGTATTTTGCTGCTCACAAAGACGAAAATCGGGTTTCGTATACAACGGCAGTCGTATTTGATTTGGTTGACCACGCCCAGGTTCCCATCGATGAAAAAGAAAGTCAGGCTCACGACGTTATCTGGCTTAACCAGTCGCAGCTTAACTACGAGCATATGACCCACGCAGAGGTTGAGCAGTGGAAGGAAAAAATGCAGCCAAACTATGCTGGCTACCTTGGCGACGGAATACTGATAAATTCTGGAAAATTTGATGGCATGGATTCGCAAGCCGCCAAAATTGCCATTACCAAATTTGTAAAAGGAAAAGAGGTTGTAAACTACAAGCTGCGCGACTGGGTATTTTCCCGCCAGCATTATTGGGGTGAACCCATTCCCATGATTTTTTGCCAAGATCACGGTTGGCAGCCGGTTCCCCAAAAAGATCTTCCCGTTGAGCTGCCCAAGGTAAAAAAGTATGAACCGACCGACACGGGCGAATCCCCATTGTCGGCGATTACTTCGTGGGTGAATACCAAGTGTCCTGAGTGCGGCGGGAGCGCGACAAGGGAAACTGACACCATGCCAAACTGGGCAGGATCCAATTGGTACTACCTGCGATACACTGACCCTCGGAATGCAAAAGCGCTTGCCAGTGAAAAAGCGTTACGATACTGGATGCCCGTCGATTGGTACAATGGAGGGATGGAACATACCACGTTACATCTGCTGTACTCGCGGTTTATTTTCAAATTTCTATGGGATATCGGAGCGGTTCCAAAGTCCATTGGTTCAGAGCCATACAAAAAGCGTACTTCTCACGGGGTGATTTTGGGTCCGGGGGGAGTGAAGATGTCAAAATCTCGGGGAAACGTTATTAACCCAGACCAAGTGGTGACTGCCTTCGGAGCCGATACGCTGCGGGTGTATGAGATGTTTATGGGGCCGTTTGACCAAATGATTCCGTGGGATCAAAAAGGCATGTTGGGAGCTCGGAGGTTTCTAGAAAAAGTCTATGCTGTTGGAACGGTAAAAACATTTGCCAAAAAAGATGATAGCTCGCTCCTGGTGCTAACCCAAAAAACCATCAAGAAAGTTTCTGACGACATTGAAGCAATGAAGTTTAACACCGCCATTTCTTCGTTAATGGTGCTGACTAATGCGTTCGTGGAAAAACCTGGAGTAATAGCCAAACAAACATTCAAGAGTTTCTTGCTGTTGCTGCAGCCGTTCGCTCCCCACCTTGCACAAGAACTGTGGCAGCTCAACGGTTTTAATGGGATATGTAGTCAGCAACCATGGCCAACCTACCAGCCAGAATTAGTAGACGAAAAAGAGGTAGTCATGATGGTGCAAATTAATGGCAAGCTGAGAGATCGGGTAAGTTTGGCGTTTGGGATTAGCCAGGAAGATGCAACTCAGGCGGCATTGGAGCTTTCCAATGTCAAAAAATGGATTGGGTCAGCTCCCGTTAAAAAAGTTATTGTCATTGCCAATAAACTCATTAACATTGTTGTGTAAGTATGCGAGTGCAGAAACTATCAGAGAAGACCATGAGTGCCGCTCTCGCGGCGCTAAAACGTGGCGAAGTTGTTCTTTGTCCTACCGATACGGTATACGGCTTTTTAGCTGATGCAAGTAACAAAAAAACTGTAGATAAAATCTATAAGCTAAAGAAGCGGCCACGGTCAAAACCGCTACCCGTGTTTGTGAAAGATTTTGCAATGGCAAGTGCGATTGCCGAAATTGATGAAAAGCAGGCCAAAATTTTGAAAAAATTTTGGCCGGGCAAATACACGTTTGTTTTACAAAGAAAGCCTGGCGTAAAAGTCTATACAACGGCTAAAAAAATCCCGATTGCGAAGCAATCGAGGATCCTCGACGAAGTCGGGACGATTGCGATTCGAATTCCAAAGCACGCCTTTTTGCAAAGGTTGCTTAAAAAAATACACCGTCCGCTGGTCCAAACTTCTGTAAATATTTCAAACCAGGCTCCCATGTCTCACATTCAGGATATCATTGATACATTTGGTAAAAACAATATTCTCATCATTGATGCAGGAAACCTCAAAAAATCCAAACCTTCAACAATTACCGATCTTACGAGTAAAAAACCCAAAAAATTGCGTTAGGGAGTGCTGCGCTTTCAACGCTTTGAAAGCACAGCCTTTTTTTGTATAATACTGAATACTTATGAAACTCAAAAAAGAGGATCCAAAAATTGCAAAACTTATAGAACTAGAAACTGAGCGCCAAAAAACATCGCTCGAAATGATTCCATCGGAAAATCACAGTTCTCCGGCCGTGCGTGAAGCGTTGGGGTCTTTGCTTACCGACAAATACGCCGAAGGCTATCCTGGCAAACGGTATTACTCTGGATTGGGGTACTACGATCAATTGGAAAATCTCTGCATTGATCGAGCCAAAAAACTATTTGGCGTAGAGTACGCGAATGTACAGCCGTATTCAGGAAGTCCGGCAAATGCCGAAGTGTACATGGTCCTATGCGAACCGGGAGACACCATTATGGGTATGGCACTGCCAATGGGCGGACATTTGACCCACGGATTTAAGCTCAGTTTTTCTGGGAAATTTTTTACATCGGTGCAGTATGGCGTTGATGAAAAAACTCACCTCATTGACTATGATCAGGCTGAAAAATTAGCACTAGAACATAAACCAAAACTCATCTGGGTTGGCGGTTCAGCGTACCCTCGAACTTTTGATTGGAAGCGGATGGCCGAGATTGCTGAAAAAGTAGATGCTTACTTGGTTGCTGACATTGCCCATATTGCCGGCCTTGTGGCCGGCGGAGCGCATCCCAGTCCTGTCCCGTACGTACACATTGTTACCACTACCACCCATAAGACACTGCGCGGTCCTCGGGGCGGTATGATTATGATTACCAAAAAGGGTTTGGAAAAAGATCCAGAATTACCTAAAAAAATAGATCGAGCCGTTTTTCCGGGGTTACAAGGAGGCCCTCATGAAAACTCCATTGCTGCTATCGCCGTTTGCTTGAAAGAGGCGGCAACGCCTGCGTTTAAAACGTACGCTAAGCAAATTGTAAAAAATGCCAAGGCGCTGGCACAAGAACTTACTAAGTACGGATTTACCTTGTTTAGCGGAGGCACTGATAACCATTTGTTGCTCATCGACTTGCGAAACAAAAATATTGGCGGGGCAGAGGCTGCCGACTTGCTGGAGGAAGCGGGGATTACGATTAATAAAAATAGCATTCCGTATGACCCAGCTCCGCCGTTTAAGCCTTCGGGAATTCGCATGGGAACTCCCGCCATTACCACCCGCGGCATGAAAGAAAAAGAAATGAAACAGATTGCCACTTGGATCAATGAGGTGATTTCTAATCCAAAGTTAGTAAAAAAAGTCCGCCTGGAAGTTAAGGCGTTGTGCAAAAAATTTCCACTTCCAAAATAACATGAATCATCTCCATTCCGTTGAAAAACTCCACAACCGATACTTTGTCCTGCGCCACGGTGAGAGTAAAGCTAACACTGCCAAGATAGTTTTGAGTCATCTTCAAGAAGGAAAAAAAGAAGAGTGGTCACTTACTCCAAGGGGAGAAATACAGGTAAGAAACTCTGTAAGCCGAGCGAAGGTAGAGGGCTTGCTAAATGAAGATACAATCATTTATTCGTCGCCTTTTTCAAGAACAAAACGTTCAGCGGAAATTGCAAAAGAAGTATTAAATACTAACCAGGAAATTTTTTTTGATGATCGGTTGCGTGAACGATGGTTTGGAAATTTCGAAAAAACTCATAATAGCAGTTATGAAAAAATATGGCAGAAGGACAAAGACGATCCTGGACACACGCAAGGGGGCGTGGAAAGCACATTAGAAGTCCAAAAAAGAGTAACATCGCTTGTCGTTGACTTAGAGAAAAAATATTCAGGGAAAACTATTTTATTAGTGTCTCATGGAGATGCTTTGCAAATACTACAAACAGGATTTAATAAAAAGCTAGCGTCAACTCATCGAGATTTAGTACACTTAGAAACAGCAGAGATTAGGGAATTAAAAATATAGCTATGAAAATAACTTTTTTAGGAGTCGGTGAGGCGTTTGACGACAATCTGCCAAACAACTCCCATTTGCTAGAAGCAGAGAGTGCTAATATGTTGCTTGACTGCGGTTACTCAGTACCGCAGCAATGGTTTAAGTTAGGAAAAAAAGCAGATTTTCTCGACGCCATTTGGATCAGCCATCAGTATGCAGACCACTTTTTTGGTTTGCCGATGATTCTGATGCGTATGTGGGAAGAGGGAAGAACAAAACCCATTACCATTTTTTGCGAAAAAGAACGTTTGGAGTTTTTCTCAGGATTGCTAGACATGGCATATCCAGGATTTTCTAAAAAGTTTAACTATGACATGCAGTTTGTGGGAGTTGAGGCCGGGCGGACAGTGGCGCTCAATGGCTTAGAGTTGGCTTTTGCTCCCATGATTCATTCTATTTCTGTTCTTGCTATTAAAGTAAAAGAAGGGGATCGCGCCTATTGTTATAGCGGAGATGGCCAATTTACCGATGAGGCGGTTGCGTTGTACCAAGGATCTGATTTGGTTATTCAAGAAACTTACCTTTACGATGAACGGAAAATCGGTCACGCATGCATTACCGATGCCATCGAGATGGCCCAAGCAAATACCATTAAATCGTTGGCATTGACTCATCTGCAGCGCGATTTCCGCAAAAACGAGCTGCCAAAGCTGAGAGACAAAATCAAAAGCGATACGGTAAACGTTTTCATTCCCGAACCGCTGGATCAATTTTCTCTTTAAACAACACAAAACCCCTCGACAAGAATGCCGAGGGGTTTTAAATTGCTATTTATTCAAATAATATATCTGAGTATCGTAGCCTTTGGTTTCTTCATTTGCTCGTGAAAGACCAAGTGATTCGAGAACAGTAAATAACTCTTCGCGTACAGCTGTGGGATCAGCGTTGTCGTCTGTAAGCTTTTCAATTTCCATAAACGTTCCCAATCTCTCAACTTGGTCAAGACAAATAGTGTATTCATCGAGTTTCCCTTTTTTCCGATTTTTCTTAACTTCTACCTGGGGACGCCATCCGAGCAAAAGCAATATCTGATGCAGAGATTCTGGATCATCGACTTTTGTTTCGTACTCAATATTGTCCATCTCGCCGGACTTTTGTTGCTTTAGGTTGAACTCTACTTTGTTTGGCTGACGGCGAATTCTCAAAACGATATTTCCTTCTTTTGCATCTTCGTACAGGTTGGGGCCACCAACTTTTTCGTAAATAACATCATGCTGCGAAACGGGATCAGCAAAAACGCAGCCCTGTGATTTCAGCTTTTCTTCGAGCTCCTGGAGGTTTTCAACTTTTACCTTAACTTCAATTTCCCTCATCGGTTTTTGATGGGTGTTCTTGTTTTAGCACCATTTTTATTCTTGGTTCGCCGTCGCCAAAGTAGTTTTCCATTTTTGATTCTTCTTCAAACCCTAGTTCTTTATATATTTTTTCTTTCGCATTGGTGTTTTTTGGGTGAACGACGAGATCAATTCTTGCCACACCCTGTAGCTCTTGCAGTATCAGTTCCATCGTTCTTCTGCCCAGGCCTCTTCCCTGGATTGCTGGATCGATGACCAGACCACTGATGTACGCATGCTCTGGGTTTTTCATTTCGTATGAAATCTCTCCTACCACTTTACCATCTAGTTCAACCAAAAATATCTTGTCTGTATCAAAAGCTTCCTGCCATTCCTCTTGGGTAAGCATGGGAGAATATAGCTTTGTTCCAGCTACTTTTTCTTCAAGGTCAATGAGTGTTGGAATGTCTTCTGACGAAGCTCGCTTCAAATTTATATTTAGCGGTTCTTCTTCGGCTGCTGTTTCCTTTGGCAGCTCCTCTTCAACTAGTTCTTCTTTTGCCTTGTTTATATTCTCAGTCATGTTCTACTAGTATATCAAAAAATCGTCTCGCGCGCTGCTGCGTCCGGCGATTTTTTTTGATACGTTTGCTTTTGAGCAAAAGAAAACCGCACGGGTGAGGTGCGGTTGTTAGTGGTTAATGAGCAAAGAGCTTAGGAAGCTAGATTGAGCTTACGTCTTGCAGATGATCTGAATCGTGTCTTTCGCTGTTTGCGTCTCGGGATTAAATAGACCAATGTTCCAGCCGCTGCCAGAACTGGGATCAGACTGAAACCAATAGTACACTGGTTGCAAACATCCACTCTTGTCGCGTATGTGAGAGATGTTACAAACGTGATCGTTGTTCCACCAACCGAGAAGCTGGAAGAGATTTCGGGCTTGGTCCGATGAGTTGCTCAATGTGGAAGAGGAGAGCAAATACAGAAAGTGAAAAAAGCTGATCTCTGTTCTGTCGCCCAGGTGATTCAGAGTATCAGTGACCGAGGTGTTGCCCTCTTTGAGTTTATAGATATTGAGGAAAGTGAATGGCACATTTTCTTCCTGTGTGCCAAAAAAGTACTCCTCAAATTTTTTGGTTGTCCAAGCTGGACAGTTTGCCAAAAAATGGCAGCCGCCGAACTGGCGACAGGTTTCTGGCCCGTAGGTGATTTTTTGGAACCCAGAGCCAGGGACAAAAATAATTTTGCAGCCCTCCCAAAGGGGCGAACGATTTCCGGCGATGAATTCGTTTATCAAAACGTCAAGTTTTTGCCCTTCAACCAGTCGGGTTACTTCATCTGTACTAAGGTTTGCTTGGTTGTAAACGTTTTCAATAATCTCGCGAAACTGGCTGCTCGCAGAGTCTTGAAAAGTCACTTTGCGGTGGGATTCTTTTCTAAACATCTTCCAATCTCCTTCTGATTCAGGGTTATGTGAAAGGGCGAAACTGAAGGTACTATATCTTATTTACTGTGCAGCGTCAATTTTCTGGAACTAAACAAAAGAAAAACCGCACTGGCGAGGTGCGGTTACGAAGTTTGTTAAGTTCTAGATTTTAATTCCAACTGATTCTAGAACTTTTTTTATTGCAGAGAGCCGTTCTTCTAAGAACTTTTTTTCTGATTATTGCGAGGGTGTTTAATCTGCTTCTGTATATAATCTATGAGATCACTTACGGATTTTAGCTTCTCTCGGTGCGTCCATTCTCTTATTGTAGCCAACACATGCATTTTTACTCCCAGCGACAAGCAGCGTTCGCGCGAGAATAACCGATGAACATTGAGTGAAAGAATATCTTGTTCTGTTTGTGAAACCACTGTAGGAACCGTAACAATTTGCAGAGAAAATGCAATTTGCTGGCCAGGCTTTAGAATATTATTTTCCAAAGCCCACTGTCGAAGTTGCTCTCTGACTTCATCACTTTTTTGCTGCACGATAGCTTGTTGGTCACGAAAGTCTCCTCGTTCTAAAAAGGACGGAAATTCAACCCTAGTGCCCAGGGTGGGACTTGAACCCACAAGCCTTGCGGCATACGATTTTGAGTCGTACATGTTTGCCAATTTCATCACCCGGGCTTAAACACACGATTTATACTAGCACAAACCATGCGTTTTTCAAGAATGAAAGTAACAACTTAGCTTATTGATCTAGCGTTTATAATCGCAATCTTTGTTGGAGCATTTTATCTTTCCTGTCTTAGTTTCGGTGAGAATAGAGCCGCAGGTTGGACACGTTTCGTTGATGGGCTTGTCCCAGGCTGCAAAGTCGCAGTCAGGGTATTGGTCGCAGCCGTAAAATATTTTTCCTTTTTTAGTTCGCTTGGCTACAACGTTTCCTTGTTTGTCCCGATCGCTTTGCGATCGAGGATTCTCGGTTCTACCGGAACATTTTGGACATATCAAATCAATTTTTTCTGCGGTAGCCGGAGCAACTGACTCGGTATGTTTGCAATCGGGAAATCCCGTACAGGCATAAAACCGGCCAAACCTGCCCAGTTTTTCTACCATGGGTTTGCCGCACTTTGGACAGACCTTATCGGTTTTAATGTCAGTATTTTCTTTTTTGACTTCTTTGTATTTTTCTTGGAGGTTTTTGGCAAACGGTTCGTAAAAGTCGCGCGCGGTTTTTTGCCAGCTATCTTTGCCTTCGGCAACTTCGTCGAGCTCATGCTCCATTTTGGCGGTAAAATCAATGTCGACAATTTCGGGAAAATTTTCTACTAGCATATCAGTAACAATCAAGCCCATTTCAGTAGGGATAAATCTGCGCTGATCATCTTTTTGAATATAGTTTCTGGCTTGAATCGTAGACAAGGTTGGAGCGTATGTTGATGGCCGGCCGATGCCATGCTTTTCTAGGGCTTTAATCAAACTTGCTTCGTTGTATCTGGCAGGAGGTTCGGTAAAGTGCTGAGTTGGAGTAAGAGCAACCAGATCTACTATATCGTGTTGGGCAAGGTCTGGCATTTGGTTTTCTTGGAATTTCATTGGGTAGACTTTTAAAAATCCGTCGAATTTTAACAGTTGGCCGTTGGCTCCAAACGTATAATTGTTTGCAGCAACCTCAACCGACGTTGCGTCAAAAAGCGCCGGCGTCATTTGCGAGGCAATAAATCGCTGCCAGATGAGCGTATACAGTTTGAGTTGGGCGCTGTCTAACGAGTCTGTAAGCGATTCTGGAGTTTTGTCAGGATAGGTTGGGCGAATGGCTTCGTGAGCTTCTTGTGCGTTTTTTCCTGCTTTGTAGTGCTTGGGACTTGTCCAATACTGCGGGCCAAAGGAATTGGTGATAAATTTTTGGGCGCCAATCAGCGAGTCTTGGGAAAGGTTTAGCGAGTCGGTTCGATGGTAGGTGATGTTTCCTTCTTCATACAGTTTTTGGGCCAGCGACATGGTCATTTTGGCGGGGAAGTGAAACTTTTGCCAGGCAGCTTGTTGAAGAGTGCTGGTGGTAAACGGTGGGAGGGGATTTTTCTTGGTTTCTTTCTTTTCTACTTTTTCTACGGTGTAGGTTGCGTTTTCTAAATCTTGTAAAATCGTATCAGCTTCCTGTTTATTTTTTACATCTAATTTTTCTACTGCCTTTCCATCTTTTTTAATTAACAGAGCAGAAAACGGTTCTGTTCCTTTTCGCAGGTTAGCTTGCACTTGCCAGTATTCTTGCGGAACAAATTTTTGAATTTCCCGTTCTTTTTCTACGACCAAACGCACGGCAACCGACTGTACACGGCCCGCTGACAATCCTTTAGAAACTTTTTTCCACAAAAAAGGCGAAAGTTTGTATCCTACAATTCTGTCTAGAATTCTTCTGGCCTGTTGGGCATCTACCAGGTGCATATCAATGTGTCCGGGTTCCTGGAGCGCCTTTTCAATGGCAGACTTGGTAATTTCGTGAAAGACAATGCGTTTTGGATTTTCTAATCCAAGGGTTTTTGCCAAGTGCCAGGAGATAGACTCTCCTTCCCGGTCTTGGTCGGTGGCCAGAATGACTTGATCAGCTTTTCTAGCTTCTTTTTTTAGTTCAGCAATAACTTTTTTGGCTTTGGTCGGAATAACGTACTTGGGTTCAAAATCTTTTTCAACATCAATGCCAAACTCTCGTTTTGGCAAATCCCGCACATGCCCAAACGAAGACTTGATAACAAAGTCTTTGCCTAAAAATTTCTGAATGGTTTTTGCTTTGGTTGGTGATTCTACAATAACTAAATCCATATTATGTGTTTAATGAATACGTGTTGCCTCCTAGGTTCCGTATCTTACCAGAGATTTCCATGATGGCAAGGGCGGTGGCTATGCTTGGAGCGGGTAATTCGGTTTTTTGAATGATGGCGTCGATGGGTAAATTCCCCTCGGAAAGCGCGCCCATGATTAATGACTCTTGTCGGTTTTCGGCCTCGGCCGCATGCTTTCTTTCGACCGGTTTTATATTGAGAGCGCTGAGAATATCATTGGCATGTTCAACGAGCGTAGCACCTTGTTTTATTAATCCATTGGGACCCTTAGCATTCAATGAAAAAATAGGGCCGGGAACTGCAAAGATCAGCTTTTTTTGTTGCTTTGCGTATTTGGCGGTAATGAGCGAGCCAGATTTTTCTTTGGCTTCTATTACTACTGTGCCGAGCGACAAGGCGGAGATGATTCGATTGCGTTTTGGAAAGGTAAACTTTGATCCGTGAGATTCAGGCGGCAGTTCTGAGATAAGACAGCCGCCGGTTTCGACAATGCGGCGCGAGAGGGCGAGATTTTGCTGCGGGTAGATGCTTTTTTCGTCGAGGCCCGTGCCCAGTACGGCAATGGTTCGTTTCCCTTTTTCAACCACCGTTTGATGAGCAAAAGTGTCGATGCCGGGCGCCATGCCCGAAACAACCGTAACACCGGCGTCAGTAAGGTCGCCAGCAAGCTGCAACGCAGCTTGCTGGCCGTACGACGTTGGCCTCCGTGTTCCAACCATTGCAATCGTTATTTCCTCAGCCGCTGGCAAAATGCCTCGGTAATACAAAACTTTCGGCGCGTCTTTGAGAATTCGCAACGATTCAGGGTAATTGGCATCTTCAATTTTCACTTCCCGTAATTCTTCCATGGTTCAATGATAGCACAGACTCTTGAAAGCTTGTAATTTGTATTGTTTCTTGTAGGATGAGTAACTAGTGTTCGATCTTTTCTCGAAAGGAGACCAGTATGGCTCTTGTACCGATCGTATTAACGCAGCTTGGCGAGACGCTTGAAGATTACTCGGAGGCAGGACACGCAGACGAAGGCTTGCTTAGCACCTGTGTTGGGGTGCATCAGCTCTGCAATGGTTTCTTTGATTTGGTCAAAATTTCATCAACGTATAATTGCATCTGCTGTCGAAGATGTCATCTCAGGATCCCAATTCCGGCGCTTGTGAAGACGTATGGCCAACTGCGACAGCAATGCGAACTGACGATTAGTCGGTTTCGCCAACAACATCCGTCACATGACTAGTTGTGTGACCTGAATCCAGCAATCGCCCTTGCTGGATTTTTTAATACTTCAAAAAAACAGTGGCGCATGAGTTATTCACACAGATGAGTTGTGATGAGTTATAATTAATCTATAATTAATGTAGAAGTTAAACAGAGAGTCTTGGTCGACAGTAAGATCAACTCAATCTTTCCATGAAAAAAGAACACTATCGGATGATTATTTTGCTCAATATTCTTGTCAGCCTGCTGATCAATTTTTTATGGACAGCGCTTTTCTATAGTATTAACCCTAAATAAAAATAATCTATAACCTATGAAGAAAAAAAATAATATACCTTGGGTTGTTGTGGGATTTGTAGTGCTCGTGGCTGCGGCGGTGACTCTATGGTGGAATTTAGCTGCTATGCCAAAAAATTCTCATGCTAGTACGACATCATTTGCTTTTACTGCTCCAGCAGGCGGTGAAGTTTGGAACCATCAGGAAGTGCACCATGTAAAATGGACATCAAGTTTACCCATTACTAACCTCGTGAATATAACTATGGTAGATGCTAAATCTGGGGCATTAGTCCCGGGTGGGTTTGGAACCGTCGGTGGGATTAACTCAGGTGATATTTCTTGGTACATTAATTCATATTTCCCCTCAGGTACTTTTAAGCTGAAAATAGCCTCAACTTCATCTCCCTCAGTTGTAACATACAGCAATGTATTTACTATTTCTTCAGTTATAAGTTCTAATCCGGTTATATTAACCACTGGACAGTACGCATATGATGGATATAACCGATATGTTTGGTCAACTATCCCTTTTAGCAAAGTGGTTTTGGGTATAAATTGTAGCAATCCATCAAATATCTATATTAGCGGTTTAGGTGTTGAGGGGTTGGGTGTTGAGGGATGTAATGGAACATATACTGTTTCTCTTGCATCTCCAACCATTGAAAGTATTTTCTCTATCTTAGTAAAGACTAAAAATGGTGCAACAACCAATCTTCCAGTCACTTTTACCGCGAAAGTATATGATGCATCTGGCAATTTCATAGGGACGGCGAGCGATATGGCTACTGCTTTTTACAATCAGCCAATTCTAACCGTTACTTCTCCAACAGTTGGGCAAGTATGGCAAGCAGGTACCACAAAAAAGATTACCTGGGACTCTTCTGGCCTTCCGTCTAATACGTATGTGAATGTTGATATCATGGACTTTACCAATTCCAGCAACAACGTTATTCACGATTATCCTATAGCCCGTGTTCCTGCAAGCCAAGGCTACTACATGTGGCAGGTTCCCAGTCTCTTAAACGGATATATTCTAACCGTTCCGGGTAACTATTTTAAGATCGATGTTTCTGATACTACGCAAACTGATAACGCAACCTATTACTCTGGAACCGTGGAGGGTAGGAGTTATAAGTTTACTGTTTCTACGCCATAATTTTCCTATCAAGTAGCCAAACCAAAAAGCGCCGGCCGGCGCTTTTTGGTTTGCACGCACTATCGTAATTTTTCGACGGCTTCCGCCAGCATTTGGCAATATAAATTAAGGCCTATTCGATTAATGCTCCCTGATTGCTCTTTGCCTAAAATGTTTCCAGCTCCCCGGAGTTCTAAATCTTTAATAGCAATCTTGTATCCCGATCCCAGCTCGGTCGCCTGCTCTAAGGCGTTAAGGCGCTCTCGGGCTACGGGCGTGAGTTGTTTGGGGTAGAGCAAGTACGCAAAGCCGCCGATGAATGATCTTCCTACGCGTCCGCGGATTTGGTACGCTTGCGAAAGTCCCAGGCGTGAGGCGTCTTCTACAATAATAGTGTTGACGTTGGGTAGGTCAATGCCATTTTCAATAATGGTGGTGGCAACTAGCACATTGGTTTTCCCCTCCTGAAATTCGTCCATAACTTTGATAAGTTCTTGTTCTTGCATTCTGCCGTGAATGGTAGAAATAGTAACTCCTGGCACTAATTGTTTGAGTTTTTCTTTAGTGTGTTCGATGGTTTCTACTCGATTGTGCAAAAAGTACACTTGGCCTCCGCGAGCCAGTTCTTGCTGAATGGCTTCTCTGATGAGCAGCTTGCTGTAGGGAGAAATTCTGGTTTGAATGGGAGTTCTGCCTTTGGGAGGCGTTTGCATCAAGCTGATGTTTTTGAAAGAAGACAAGGCTAAGTAAATGGTTCTTGGAATAGGAGTGGCCGATAAGCTGAGCAAATCCAAGGCAGGATTTTTTTGACGGAGTTTTTCTTTTTGCTTTACGCCAAAACGCTGTTCGTCGTCTATGATAAGCAACTGCAAACGCTTAAAGGTAATATCAGATGACAATAAGCGATGAGTGCCAATGACAATATCCACTTTGCCTTCTTCAATTTCTTTGAGAACTTTTTTCTGTTCGGTTTTTGACTGCAAGCGCGAAAGCAGAGCCACGCGCACCGAAAACTTTTCTAGCCGCTTTTTAAAGTTATGAAAGTGCTGGTCGGCTAAAATGGTGGTGGGGCAGATGACTGCTGTTTGGTAGCTGTTAGCGGCAGCTAAAAAACTGGCTCGAATGGCAACTTCGGTTTTTCCAAAGCCAACATCTCCGCACACGATCCGGTCCATGGGTTTTTCCTGTTGCAGATCCTGTTTAATATCGTTGAGAGCTTGCACTTGGTCGGGCGTTTCTTCGTAGGCAAAACCTTCTTGGAGTTGGCGTTCAAGGTCGGCGTCGATTTGATAGGGCAGCCGAGTTACTACTTCTTTTTCTGAGTAGAGCGCTAACAGTTCTTTTGCCAGTTTTTCTACGTCTTCTTTGATTTTGCGCTTGGTGCGCTGCCAGAGTTCCGAACCCAACCGCGAAACTGCGGGATCGGTAAAGCCAACATACAGCGACAACTTTCTTTCTAAGCCAACCGGAACAAATAGTTTATCTTCTTTAGCATACTCAAGAATATAGTATTCTTGGCTATCTATAACTTCTTTACCGCTAAACTTGGCGACGCCGTGGTCAAGATGCACTACGTAGTCTCCGGGCTTTAGGTTTTTCAGATCAGAAAAAACTTTCTGCGACTTGAGCTTCTTTTTTAACAGTTCTTTTGATTTTCCTTCGTCTTCTATAGTAATGGGGAGCGTCTCGATAGTTTCTAAAGTATTTCCCAAAAAGTCCAAGCGCGCAGCTTGCAGCATATTAATGGGAAAAACCTCAACCAAACCTCCTTTTTGTGAAAACTCGCCGGGGCCTTCTACCTGAAAAACGCGCTCGTATCCCATTTCGTCGAGTTTGCGGAGCAGTTCAGAAAGATTGTACTGCCGACCCTGCTGTAAAAAAGCGGTGTTGTCCTGGAAAAATGGCTGCGTTTTAGTCGAGGTGAGAATTTCATCGAGATGTTCTGTAAACCAAAGCACCTCCTTTTCTAAAAAGTAGGGGGTAATCGATACAATCAATAGTTGATTCAGGGATTCTTTAGCTGGCATTGGTAAGAATCATACCGCAGTCTAGTGAATGGTGCAAGGTTATCAGTTGTATTGATTCATGGTTTTTTCGAGTCCTTCGCGGACAAAAACATCTAACGCTTCAACGGCTTTTTGTATGGCCATGTTCAAGGGGATTTTTTCTTCGTCGGTAAATGGCTGAACAACAAATGACTCCGGGTTTTGCGGTTTGCCGGTTAACGGTTGGATGCCAATGCGAATACGAATCAGTTGATCGTTCCCAATACTCACAATGAGAGAGTCAACGCCTTTGTGGCCGGCCGATCCCCGGGCTTTTGCTATTTTAAAAACGCCCAATGGCATATCCATTTCATCGTGAACAATGACAATGTCTCGGATTTGCGAGCGGTGATCGGCAACGATTGCCTGCAGAGATTCCCCTGATTCGTTCATGAACGTTTGCGGTTTTGCCAGCAAAATCTGTTTTTCGCCAATAAAACCTTTGGATATGAGCGCCTGGTATTTTTTGGAAAATTCGAACGCAGGAAATGCGTGTTTTTTTGCAAACAGATCGATAGCCAAAAAGCCTACGTTGTGTCGGGTGTGTTCGAATTTTTCTCCCGGATTTCCCAGGCCTGCAATAAGGATCATGTTTTTTCTTATTCAACCATATTGACATAAAAATCCCAGAGAGTAAAATTCAGAAAAGAGAAGAGGTGGGGTATTTCAGTCCTTTTCTTTGGAGGAGCGCAAATGCATTTGCGATCGACTGCGGAATTAGGTAGGAGATGCCATTGGCGAGTCATTGGCCTCTTGAAGCCTCACGGTTTCAGACTTGGACACCCTGTCTTGAAAAGGAAAGGTGACGGGGCCCAGCTCATAATTCCGTAGTATCTTACCCAAAGGTCCAGACTGCGACGCCATGGCGTCGCAGTCTCTTTTTTACCCTCAAAAACCACCGGCGTCAGCCGGTGTGTGCGTTTGAAGCGTAGCGTTATACAATCACCTTGGTCGACAATACTAACCAAGGTGTTTTTTAG
>Ga0070741_10003781_pt1 | contig 36589 bp, 26 predicted proteins | sample Coa_R1_4_FD_66440 | JGI IMG/M metagenome (GOLD analysis project Ga0070741, IMG submission 66440) | Surface soil microbial communities from Centralia Pennsylvania, which are recovering from an underground coalmine fire - Coalmine... | ecosystem: Environmental > Terrestrial > Soil > Unclassified ... | reverse complement strand
CGAATGCGCGCCAGCATTTCCTCGATCACGATCGGCTTGGTGACGTAGTCGACGCCGCCGGCCTCGAGGCCGCCTACGATATGTTCGGTTTCGGCCAGCCCCGTCATGAAGATGACGGGAACGTTGCCGAAACCCGTGTCGCTTTTCAACCGCCGGCAGGTCTCGAAGCCGTCCATGCCGGGCATGACGGCGTCGAGCAGGATGATATCCGGCGTGATCTGTTCGACGATGCGCAGCGCAGCCGCGCCGTCCATTGCCACCATGACCGTCATTCCCGCGCCATCGAGCGCGTCCGTCAACAGACGCAGCGTTTCCGGAGAATCGTCGACGACGAGCGCGATGTCGCGCTTCTTGGATTCAGCGATCATGACTTTGCAGTGATTTAAGGGTTGCCATATAGCGATCGAGATCGAAGCGGTCGATCAGGGCGCGCATTTCCGACACGAAATCGCTGTGCTCGGGGTGGTCGGCGCTGATCTCGTCGAGCTTGACCTGGATCGCGCGGATATAGCCGAGTTGGCCCAGATTGATGAGGTCCTCGACCTGGCTTGGCGGCGGTTGCCGGCCGCGGCCGGGCTCCCACTTTGCTGCCGTGACCGGTTCATCAGTGTATTGCCAATCGATTTTGAGAAGCTGGCGGATCAATTCAAGAAGGCGCGGAATATCGATCGGCTTCATCAGATAGCCGTCGTGGAAGGGCTGCGCCAGCGGCGCACCATGCGCTTCGAGCGCACTGGCCGACACCATCAGGATGCGGGCCTGATGGTGACCCGTTGCGCGAAGGGTTTCCGCGACGGTCCAGCCGTCCATTCCGGCCATCGAAATATCCAGCAGGAACAGGTCCGGGCGGCAATGCTGGGCGAGGGCCAGGCAACCTTCACCATCGGGCGCGCTGAGCAGGATAAAGCCTAGCGGCGTCAGCACCTCACGCATCAGATCGCGCTGGATCGGATCGTCGTCGGTGATCAGAATGGTCTTGCGCGCGCCGTGATAACCGGATGGCGATGCATTGACCGCGGCGATCTGCTTCGGATTGGCGACCTCAGACAGCAGCAGCTTGACGCGGAACGTGCTGCCGTTGCCGACGGTGCTCGTAACCTGGATATCGCCGCCCATGACGCCGGCGAGCAGGCGACTGATGGTGAGCCCCAACCCGGTTCCGGTCTGCGGCTGCGAGGCGCCAAGCGCGCCGCGTTCGAAAGGCGCAAAGATGCGTTCGAGGTCGGACGGCTGAATGCCAGGGCCCGTATCGATCACCTCGAATTCGGCAACGGGGCTGCGATAATGCACGACCAGTTGCACGCTGCCGGAAGAGGTGAACTTGATGGCGTTGGACAGCAGGTTGATGAGAATCTGGCGCAGCCGCTTCTCGTCGGCATAGACGACGGAAGGGAGTGTCGGCGCGCGCTTGAAGACGAAGTCGATCCCCTTGGCGGCGGCCTGCAGGCGGAACATGCCGACGAGTTGGTCGAGGAATTCGCCGATGCGGACCTCATCGCGCGACAGATACAGCCGTCCGGCCTCGATTTTCGAAATATCGAGAATGCCGTCGATCAATCCGGACAGGTGGTCGGCGCTGCGGCGGACCACGCGCACCTGATCGCGCGGCTTGGTCGCAAGGCTTGCGTCCTGTTCCAGCAGTTGCGCATAACCGGAGATCGCGTTCAGCGGCGAGCGCAGTTCATGGCTTAAGCCCACCACATAACGGCTTTTGGCAAGGTTGGCCGATTCCGCCACTTCCTTGGCGCGCTGCAATTCGGCATCGGTGCGCTTATGGGCATCGATTTCCTGAATGAGGAGCGTGGTCTGCCGTCGGGTTTCGGCCTCTGCCGCACGCCGGCTTTGTTGCGCCAGCACGAACAGCCAGGCGACGACGCCGATGATGATCGAGAGCGCAAAGAAGACCTTCCAAAGCACGTCCCAAACGAGGAGTTGGTCGACGTCGACGTTCGCCGCGGTCTGAAGATAGATCAGACTGAGCGTCAGCCCGACTAACCCGGCGGAGATCGCGAACACGCCAAGATAGTGCCCGACATGGGAGTTGATCCGGGCGTAGATCGGCTGCGGTAGCAGCTTGCCGAGGCTCTCGGACACTTGCGACTGGATACGAGCGTGCGGTTTGCAAAGGTCGTGGCAACGTGCATCGAGCGAGCAGCACAGCGAGCAGATCGGTCCGGCGTAAGCGGGGCAGGCGGCCATATCCTCGGGCTCGAAGGTGTGCTCGCAGATACAGCATTTGATGGCTTCGACGTTCTGCCAGCTCCGCTTGGGCTTGCGCGCGATGTAGTATTTGCCGCCGGTCGCATAGGCGATCAGCGGAGCCGCAAGGAACGCGACCGCCAGCGCAACGAAGGACGACAGCGCCTTGGCCGTCGGTCCGAACAATCCGTAGAACGCGCTGATCGAAACGATCGTCGCAATCGACATCGCGCCGACGCCGACCGGGTTGATGTCGTAAAGATGTGCGCGCTTGAATTCCATCTGCCGCGGTCGCAAGCCGAGTGGCTTGTTGACGACGAGATCGGAGACCAGCGCGCCGACCCAGGCGATCGCAACGTTCGAATAGAGCGCCAGCGTATGTTCCAGTGCCTTGTAGACGCCGATCTCCATCAAGAGCAGCGCGACCAGCACGTTGAACACCAGCCAGACGACGCGGCCGGGGTGGCTGTGGGTGAGCCGCGAGAAAAAGTTCGACCACGCGATCGAGCCGGCATAGGCGTTGGTCACGTTGATCTTGACCTGTGAGAGGATGACGAACGTGCCGGTCAGCGCCAAAGCGAGATCGGGTTGCGACAGCACATAGCGGAAAGCCTGAAGATACATTTGCGCAGGCTCGGCCGCATGCTCGTAGGAGACCCCGTGATTGATGGCAAAGAAAGCCAGAAACGATCCCGCCAGCAGTTTCAGCGCGCCGAGAACGATCCAGCCGGGGCCGGCCGTCAGCAGCGCAATCCACCATGACTTCTTCAAAGTGCGCCGGTCGCGCGGCAGGAAGCGCAGGAAGTCGACTTGCTCGCCGATCTGCGCCACTAGTGAGAACACGACGGAAGCGGCGGTGCCGAACAACAGCAGATCGAATTGGCCGGCGCTGCCGTGCTCTCCGGCGAACCTGGTCCACTCGGTGAAGGAATGCGGATTGGCGTAAGCGATCGCAGCGAAGGGAAGGACGTGCAGCACGATCCACAACGGCTGGGTCCAGAGCTGAAAACGGCTGATCAGCGTGATGCCGTGAGTGACGAGCGGAATGATCACGACGGCGCTGATCAGATATCCGATCGGCCGCGGAATACCGAGGCACATCTCGAGCGCGCTCGCGAGAATGACGGCTTCGATCGCGAAGAAAATGAAGGTGAAGGACGCATAGATCAGCGACGTGATCGTCGAGCCGATGTAGCCGAAGCCCGCGCCGCGCGTGAGGAGGTCAATGTCGATGCCGCATTTTGCGGCATGGTAGGCGATTGGAAGGCCGCAACAGAAAATGATGGCGCTAACGACGAGAATGGCTGCAGCGGCGTTGCTGACGCCGTAGTTGAGGGTGATGGTCCCCCCGATCGCTTCCAAAGCGAGGAAAGAAATGGCACCGAGTGCCGTATTGGCGACGCGGGCCGCAGACCATCGCCGGGCGCTCTTGGCGGTGAAGCGGAGCGCATAATCCTCCAGCGTCTGGTTCGCAACCCATTGATTATATTGGCGTCTGACGCGGTCGATCCGCTGCCGCCCTGCCACCTGTGCACTCCCGATCGTCTCGGCGGTCGTTGCAACTCCGATGCCAAAATCTACGTCGGGATTTTGCGGTGCAATATACGCGATCTTGCGTATCTGTGCGCTGCACAATCCGCGCAATCCTCGTCGGGCAAAACGACGTCCTCGAACACGAATGGGGGTACTGATGTCAGACGAGATCAAAAGCAGCCTGAAATCGCCGCTTCGGCGCAAACTGCTCGCCGGAATGGCGGCGCTTCCTGCCATTTCCCTGCTTCCGCGGTCCGCGTGGGCCAACACGCCTGCAACCTCGGTGGTCAACACCACGGGATTGGCGGTCACCGACACCGATGTGACGGTTGGAATTCTGCACTCGGTCACCGGCACAATGGCGATCTCGGAAACCGGATCGGTGGAAGCGGAAAAGCTCGCCATCGAACAGATCAACGCGGCCGGTGGCGTGCTCGGGCGCAAGATCAAGTTCATTCAGGAAGACGGCGCCAGCGATTGGCCGACATTCGCTGAAAAGGCCAAGAAGCTCCTCGTCAATGACAAGTGCGCGGCCGTCATGGGTTGCTGGACCTCGGCCTCGCGCAAAGCGGTGTTGCCGGTGTTCGAGCAATATAACGGCATGCTCTATTATCCGACCTTCTACGAAGGCCTCGAGCAGTCCAAGAACGTCATCTACACCGGCCAGGAGGCAACCCAGCAGATCATCGCGGGCCTTGACTGGGTCAACAAGACCAAGGGCGCCAAGACCTTCTATCTGCTCGGTTCCGACTACATCTGGCCACGCACGTCGAACAAGATTGCCCGCAAGCACATCGAAGGCCATCTGCAAGGCGCCAAGGTTCTTGGCGAAGAATATTTCCCGCTCGGTTCGACCCAGTTCAATTCGGTGATCAACAAGATCAAGCTGACCAAGCCGGACGTGATCTACGCCATCATCGTCGGCGGCTCGAACGTTGCCTTCTACAAGCAGCTCAAGGCGGCCGGCATCGATATGTCGAAGCAGACGCTGCTCACGATCTCGGTGACCGAAGACGAGATCGACGGCATCGGCGGCGAGAACATCGCGGGCGCCTATGCCTGCATGAAGTACTTCCAGTCGCTCGACAATCCGAACAACAAGGCCTTCGTGCCGGCGTTCAAGAAGATGTGGGGCGAAAAGACGGTCATCGGCGACGTGACGCAAGCCGCCTATCTCGGCCCGTGGCTCTGGAAGTTGACGGTCGAAAAAGCAGGCAGCTTCGACATCGACAAGGTCGCGGCAGCTTCGCCCGGCGTGGAGTTCAAGGGCGCGCCGGAAGGTTACGTGCGCATCCACGAAAACCATCACCTCTGGTCGAAGACGCGCGTCGGCCGCGCCAAGGTCGACGGCCAGTACGAGCTGATCTACGAGACCGCCGATCTCGTCGAGCCCGATCCGTTCCCGAAGGGCTACCAGTAAGACCAGCGCGCTCGATCTCGCGTCTCTTCCCAACAACTTTCTCGCGTCGCGACCTCCCGCGACGCGAGCCTACCCGGCAGTGGAGAACGGCTCGATGTTCGGCGACTACTCGATTGGCGATCTCGGCGCCATTCTCGCGATGCAAGGCTTTGCCGGCCTGATCCTGTTTTCGGTCTACGTGTTGATGGCGCTGGGGCTTGCCATCATCTTCGGCCAGATGGGCGTCATCAACATGGCCCATGGCGAGTTCATGATTCTGGGCGCCTACGTCACCTGGATGACCGCTAGTTTCGTCGAAGCCTATATCCCCACCATCTTCGGCGGGTACTTCTTCATCGCCATGATATTGGCCTTCATCGCCTCAGGTTCGCTCGGCATGCTGGTCGAATGGGCGATGATACGTCATCTCTACAAGCGTCCGCTCGACACGCTGCTCGCGACCTGGGGTCTCAGCCTTATCCTGCAACAGGCCTACCGTTCGATCTTCGGTGCGCGCGAGGTCGGCGTCGAACTGCCGCCATGGATGCTGGGTTCAAAGCAGATCACCGATTCAATCGAGGTACCGATCAACGGCATCTTCGTGATGTGCCTGACTGTGCTGATAACGCTCGCGGTCGCCTACATCATGTTCCGCTCCCGCTGGGGCCGGCAAGTGCGCGCGGTGGTGCAGAACCGCGTCATGGCCGGCGCCGTCGGCATCAATACCGAAAAGGTCGATCGCTACACGTTCGGCCTGGGCTGCGGCATCGCAGGGATCGCCGGCAGCGCCTTCACCATGATCGGCTCGACCGGTCCCACGGCCGGCCAGCTCTACATCGTCGACACGTTCCTTGTCGTCGTATTCGGCGGTGCGGCGAGCTTGCTGGGCACCATCGCCTCTGCCTTCACCATCTCGCAAGCGCAGTCGACCATGGAGTTCTTCATGTCGGGGTCGATGGCCAAGGTTCTCACGCTGCTTGCCATCGTCGCCATCCTGATGATGCGGCCGCAGGGTCTGTTCGCCCTGAAAGTCCGCAAATAGAGAGTCGAGAAAGCTCCGGTCATGATCATCAACTCGCGCTTCTTCAATCGCTCGGAACTGATCGGCTTCCTGACGCTGGCGCTCTTGCTGTTTGTCATTCTGCCGCTGTCGCTCGATGTGTTTCGGCTCAACCTGGTCGCCAAATACCTGACCTACGCATTCGTCGCGATCGGCCTCGTGCTGTGCTGGGGCTATGGCGGCATCCTGAGCCTGGGGCAGGGCGTGTTCTTCGGTCTCGGCGGCTACTGCATGGCGATGTACCTCAAGCTTGAGGCATCGAGCGTCGAGAACACCAAGATCCAGTCGACCCCCGGCATTCCGGATTTCATGGACTGGAATCAGATCACGCAGCTGCCTTTCTTCTGGAAACCGTTCCATAGCTTTCCGATCACGGTTGCCGCAATCATTCTCGTGCCGGCGTTCTTTTCCTTCATCATCGGTGCTGCAATGTTCAAGCGGCGCGTCGGTGGCGTCTACTTCGCCATCATCACGCAGGCGATCGCCGCCATTCTCACCATCCTGATCGTCGGCCAGCAGGGTTATACCGGCGGCATCAACGGCATCACCGATCTGCGCACGCTGCATGGTTGGGACATCCGCACCGACCACGCCAAGTTCATCCTTTATTTTGTCGAGGTTGTGCTGCTGTTCGGCTGCATCGTCGCGGCGCAGTTCATCCGCCTGACCAAGCTCGGCCGTATCCTGGTGGCGATGCGTGAGCAGGAAGACCGCGTTCGCTTCTCCGGCTACAGCGTCGCCAACTTCAAGATCTTCGCTTTCTGCGCGGCCGCGGTGTTTGCCGCGATCGGCGGCGCGCTGTTCACTCTCGAAGTCGGGTTCATGTCGCCGTCTTTTGTCGGCATCGTGCCGTCGATCGAAATGGTGATTTACACGGCGGTCGGCGGCCGCATGTCGATCTTCGGCGCGGTCTATGGCTCTCTGGTCGTCAATTTCGCCAAGACGGCGCTGTCTGAATCATTCCCGCAACTGTGGTTGTTCGGCCTCGGTGCCTTGTTCATCGCCGTTGTCCTCGCCTTCCCGAACGGCCTTGCTGGAATCTGGGCCGACCACGTTCAACCCCGCATCGATCGCCTGATCGCGGCACGGGAAAAGCCGGGCCTCGTCTTGCCTGATAATTCCGTCGCCAACGGCGCGCCGGCTGAGTGAGGAGATTGTCGTGAAAATTGGCCATCAGCCCAGGGAATTCCTGCTCGCGGTCGAAGCCCTTACCGTGTCCTTCGACGGATTCAAGGCGGTCAACAACCTGTCCTTCTACGTCGAGGAAAACGAGATCCGCGTCATCATCGGACCCAACGGCGCCGGCAAGACCACCGTGCTCGATCTGATCTGTGGCAAGACCAAAGCGACGTCCGGCTCGATCCAGTTTCGCGGCAAGGAGCTGACGAAACTGAAGGAGAACCAGATCGTGAAGACCGGAGTGGGGCGCAAGTTCCAGACGCCGTCGGTCTTCGAAGATCTGACCGTGTTTGAAAACCTCGAGATTTCCTATCCGCGCGGCCGCAGTGTGTTCGGCTCGTTGACGTTCCAGCGCGATGCAGCGGTAAGGGAGCGGGTCGAGGAGGTGGCCGAGATGATCTTCCTGAAAGATCGTCTCGATACCTATGCCGACCAGCTCAGCCACGGGCAAAAACAGTGGCTCGAGATCGGCATGCTGCTGATCCAGGACCCGGATTTGCTGATGCTCGACGAGCCCGTCGCCGGCATGAGCGTGAGCGAGCGCGCCAAGACCGCCGAACTGCTCAACCGCATCATCAAGGATCGCTCGGTGCTGGTGATCGAGCACGACATGAAATTCGTCGAAGACATTGCCCACCGGGTGACGGTTCTGCATCAGGGCCAGATCCTTTCGGAGGGGTCGATGGAGCACGTCAAGAACGATCCCAAGGTGATCGAAGTCTATCTGGGGCACTGAGAAGGCGAGGACCGTTTTGATGCTGGCAATTTCCAATCTTCACGTCGCCTACGGCCAGAGCGAAGTGTTGCACGGCCTCAACGTCTCGGTCGCTGCGAACGAAATCGTCGCCATCATGGGCCGCAACGGCATGGGCAAGACCACGCTGATGAAATCGCTGATGGGAATCCTGCCGGCGAAAAGCGGTTCGGTCACCATGGACGGCAGCGAGCTCGAGGGCTTGCCGAGCTATGAGCGCGTGGCCAAGGGGCTCGCTTACGTGCCACAGGGTCGGATGATCTTCTCCACCATGACGGTGAAGGAGAACATCGAGACCGGTCTCGTCGTGTCCGGCGAGAGCGAGGTACCCGGCAGCATCTACGAGTTGTTCCCTGTGTTGCTCGAAATGAAGAACCGCCGCGGCGGCAACCTGTCTGGTGGTCAGCAGCAACAGCTCGCGATCGCGCGTGCGCTTGCCACCAAGCCGAAGGTGCTGCTGCTGGATGAGCCGACCGAAGGCATTCAGCCGTCGATCATCAAGGACATGGCGCGCACCTTGAAGCGAATTCGCGACGAGCGGGGACTTTCGATCGTCGTCTCCGAGCAGGTTCTGAGCTTCGCGCTCGACATCGCGGATCGCGTACTCGTTATCGAGAACGGCGAAATCGTCCGGGACGATCCGCGCGACGGCGTCGATGCCGCGCAGATCTCCAAATATCTATCAGTTTGAATTTTACACGGCTCGAAACAGGGGAGCGTTGAAATGCCAGAGACACTGATCAAGGTTGATCTTACCAAGTCACCTTACGAAAACGAGATGATCCACAACCGCTGGCATCCCGATGTGCCGATCGTGGCGTGGGTCAATCCGGGCGACGATTTCATCATCGAGACCTACGACTGGACCGGCGGCTTCATCAAGAACAACGATTCGGCCGACGACGTGCGTGATATCGACCTGTCGATCGTGCACTTCCTCTCGGGTCCCATCGGCGTCAAGGGCGCGGAGCCCGGCGATCTCCTGGTCGTCGACCTGCTCGACGTCGGTCCGATGAAAGAGAGCATGTGGGGTTTTAACGGCTTCTTCTCCAAGAAGAATGGCGGCGGATTCCTCACCGAACATTTCCCGCTGGCCCAGAAGTCGATCTGGGACATCAAGGGCCTTTACACGTCGTCGCGCCACGTGCCCGGCGTCAACTTCGCCGGGCTCGTCCACCCCGGTCTGATCGGATGCCTGCCCGATGCCAAGCTGCTGGCGAAATGGAATGAACGCGAGACCGCGTTGATCGCGACCAATCCGGAGCGCGTACCGCCTCTGGCAAATCCGCCGTTCGCCGCCACGGCTCATGCCGGCAAGGCGACGGGTGACGCAAAGGCCAAAGTTGCGGCGCAGGGCGCCCGAACCGTTCCGCCGCGCGAGCACGGCGGCAACTGCGACATCAAGGACCTGTCGCGCGGCTCGAAAATCTACTTCCCGGTCTATGTGCCCGGTGGCGGCCTCTCGATGGGCGACCTGCACTTCAGCCAGGGCGATGGCGAAATCACCTTCTGCGGCGCGATCGAGATGGCCGGCTGGCTGCACCTGAAGGTCGACATCATCAAGGACGGCGTCGCCAAATACGGCATCAAGAATCCGATCTTCAAGCCGTCGCCGATCACGCCGAACTACAAGGATTACCTGATCTTCGAAGGCATCTCGGTCGACGAGGCCGGCAAGCAGCATTATCTCGACGTCCATATCGCCTATCGCCAGGCTTGTCTGAATGCCATCGAGTATCTGAAGAAGTTCGGCTACTCCGGAGCCCAGGCTTATGCCATCCTCGGCGTTGCGCCGTGTCAGGGCCATATCAGCGGCGTCGTCGATATCCCGAACGCCTGTGCGACGCTTTATCTGCCGACGGAAATCTTCGATTTCGACATCATGCCGTCGGCGGCAGGTCCAATCAAGCACGTCAAGGGCGGCGTCGACGTAGCGCTCTCGCCGGATAAGTGAGTATGACCCGGAAAAGGGGGAACCGGTTTTCCGATAAGGTTATGCTCCAAACATAGAGTCTTCCTGCGAAGGGGTGCAGGACGGTGACCATTTCTTGCCGCCCTGCATCCGCCGCGGTTCTGAGAGCGTTCAACGCAGGAAAATGAAATGCCGGTCTACGATTATCTTTGCGACGATTGCGGTCCGTTCACGGACATGCGGCCGATGTCCGAATGCGACGCGCCCGGCGATTGCCCGAAATGCGCCAGCCCATCGCCGCGCGCGATTTTGCGGGCGCCGAATTTCTTTTGCATGCCGGCGGAGCGGCGAAAAGCGCACTCAACCAATGAGCGCAGCGCCAACGCGCCGAAGACGCTCGATCAATACAAGGCCTCGCACGGAGCCGGCTGCGGCTGCTGTTCGGGAAAACCGTCTCGTCTTGTCACGAAAACCAGAAGCGGTGCAAAAGGTTTTCCGACTGCGCGCCCCTGGATGATCAGTCATTAGGGCGCTGTCAGGGGCGTCTGGGCGAGCAGAGCATGCGGCCATAAAGTATGGCGAAGCCAATGAACGCAACTGCCCAGCCGGTTCCGGCTGCCGCGAGCAGGGCCTGCAAGTGCTCGGGAGAGACGGATGCGCATATGCGCAGCAACGCCGCGGCGATGACCGCCGCGTAAAGAAACTGCGTGCCGCGTGAGGCTTTCAACTCGCCTCCAGTGTGCCCAAGGGTCGCACGCGTCATGACCGCAAGGGTCATGGTGCCGATTGCGCCACCGGTCCAGGCGTGGATGCCGGCGCTTGTCGGGACAAGGCCAAATGCTGAGCCCCCCAGGAGAAAGTAGCCGGTCGGCACGAATACGTAGGCAAGGTGAAGGATAAGTACGAGGCGATCGCGGACAGTTCGAAAACCGGCCCAACGCGCAAGGCGAACCAGGTGAAGGCAACCCGCAACGATCATCGCGATGCCGGTCGTCTCTGCCGTCGGAGCGATGATCCAGGCGATGAGCGCGGCCGCGCCGGCTGCGATGACGACCGCGTCGAAGCGGCCGAAGGGTATTGGCATCCGGCCGGCGTGCTGTCGCGCCAGCCAATTCCGCGTAAAGCTCGGAACGATTCGTCCGCCGATCACGGCAACCAGAACAATCACCAGCGCGATGCCTGAGCGCATCGAATAATAGGCGCGGCCGTTGACCTGCGCCTCGATGTGAAATGCGACATTGCAGACGCCAAACAGTGAGACGATCGCCACCAAAGGCAGGTTGCTCCACTTCCGGCCGGCGATGATTTCGCGCGCGGCGGCGGCCGCAAGCAGGATCAGGAAAGCCGCGTCGATGAGGCAGGAAATTTCCCATCCAATCCAGGCCGACACCCAGACGGCCAGGCGCCCGGCAAGCCAGACCGAAACCAGCGTCGCGAGCGGAGTGCCTTGCAAGGGCAGTCGTCCGGTCCAGTTTGGTATCGCGGTCAGCAGGAAGCCGCCAATGATGGCCGCGACATAGCCGAACAGCATTTCATGAATGTGCCAATCGAGAGGAGCGAAAGCGGTCGGCGGAAACAGTTCACCTTCAAAGACGCATAGCCACACCGGAATCATCGCGCCGGCATAGATCGAACCGAACAGGAAGAACGGCCGGAAGCCGTATGAGAGGAGCGCAGGGCCGCGATAGGTGCGAAGTCGAGCTATTGGCATGGGATCATTGCGCCGCGATCAGTGTCCCATCCCCGGCATGACGTCCCCGTGGAAGATATCCGGATTGGGCGGGCCCTCGACGTGCAGCACGCCGACGAGACCGCGCTCCATGCGCGCGAGCGCGTGGTCGACGAGTGTGTAGTTGCCCGGAACGTCCAGCTTGAACTCGACCATCACCGCGCCGCCTGCCGGGACGGTCACCGTCTGGATTCCTTCGAGCGGCGCGGTTGTGGTGCCGCCGAACGTGTAAACCTTGTCGAAGATCTCACCGATGACATGGAAAGACGAGGTGTAGTTCGGCCCGCCGACTCCGAAGAAAATGCGCACGGTATCGCCGACCTTGGCTTGCAGTGGATGCAGTTTGCTGAGCGCGCCCACCGAGCCGTTGAATACGAAGTATTCCGGTCGCTCGTTGAGGAGCTTGTCGACGCTGAACTCGGCGCTGCCGTGCTGCCCGTAGGCGATATCGGAATAGATCTCGCCTTGCATCACGTAGAACTCGTGATCGACCGGCGGCAGTCCGCCTTCAGGCTCGACCAGAATCATGCCGTACATGCCGTTGGCGATGTGTTCGGCGACCATCGGAGTTGCGCAGTGATAGACGTAGAGCCCGGGCACCAGCGCCTTCCAGGTCATCGATTTTTCGCCGCCGGGATCGACTTGCAGCGCCGCCGCGCCGCCGCCCGGTCCGGTCGCCGCATGAAAGTCCACCGAGTGGATCATGGCGCTGTCGGCGGAGTTTTTCAGATGGATGTCGATCGTATCGCCGACGCGAACACGAATGAAAGGGCCGGGTACCTTGCCGTTGAAGGTCCAATAGCCAAATGTCGTGCCCTCCGCGAGACGGCCCTCGACCTCGACGCTGAAGAGATCGACGCGCACGGTCTGCGGATCGCGCTTGCCGATCGGAGGGGACACATCGCCGGGTTCACGGGAGATATCGGCCTCGACAAGGGTCTGCGGCGCTGCACGTGCCGTTACGATGAACTGGCCCTCCATGCCCGCGAGCCTGTGGCCGGGAACACCGCAGTAGTAGGTGAAGTCACCGGACTTTGCGGCGCGGAACGCGATGGTCGTGCTGGCGCCCTTGCCGGTCACGCGCGGCGATTTCGAGTCCTGATCCGGAAACACGATATCGTGCTCGGCGCCTTCGCCGTTGATCAGCGTGAGCTGGACCACCTGGCCTTCGACGGCCGTCAGCACGGGATTGACCTTGCCGTCGATCGCGCCGCCGACACCGATATAGACCATGCGGCCGTCCGCGATGCCGGACCGCAGCGTGAACCTTGCGTCGGCCACGTAGCCGATATCGGCTCCCGTGGGGCTTTGGGATGTCTGTCCAGGCCGGGGCGTCGGGGCCGCCGCGGGAGCTTGCTGTGCCGTTGTGGTGCTCGCCTTTGGTCCGCCTGCTGAGGCGATGTAGGCGATGACGTCAGCGCGATCGTGATCGGCTTTGAGGCCCGGGAATGGCATCTTGTTGCCGGGCACCACCTTGCTCGGGTCGGTCAGGTACTGGTCGAGTGTCTGTTCATTCCAGGTGATGTCTGCCTTCTTCATGGCTGGCGAGTAGTCGTAGCCTTGCGCGGTGCCGGCCTTGCGGCCGACGACACCTGCAAGCGAGGGGCCGAGCAAATTCTTGCCGGCGTCCAGTGAATGACATGCCTGACACTTGCGGAAGACCAAACGTCCGGCCTCCGCATCGCCACCGCCGGCAGTCGTGGCAGCAACCGGAGCCGGTGCGGCTGGTCTGGACGGTGCGGTCGCCTGGTCGTTCGGCGGAGGTTGCGGCGATGGCTGTGCTTGCGCGACATGATCATGAGTGGACGGCGTCTGTCGTGTCGTTGAAGCTTGCGGCGTTGATGCTTGCGGAGACGGTGCGGCGTCAGATGAGGCTGCATTTGACGGCTGCGCCGGTGCGGATGGGCGCGGCGGTTGCGTGCGCGGCCGCTCGGCGGCTGCCTGCTGTGGAGCTATCTGCTTCTGCCCGGCATCGCCCGCCGTCGGTTTGGACGGAGGTTCGGCCGCAGGTTTCTCGCTGGACGTCTGGGATGCTCCGGCCGGCGGATACAAATGCGTGCCGAGCGTGAAGCCGCCCAGAAGCAGGACCAGTCCCGTCAGCAGTATCGACCAACGGCGCAGCGTCCCGACCAGTTCTTCCCACATGATTTTCCTCGCGATATCGGAAGCGAAACCTATGCAGCGAAGCCTGTGCCTTTCATTGACCTGGGTCAACAACGCCGGCGGAGGGCTGTCCCGTCATTGGTTTTCTTTTACCTAAAACTCCGGCAAAAACATGCCGGGTGCGAGACGGTCAGCAACGGGCGATGAGCCGGCGTGGGAATCATTGCAACCCCCGCCTACAGTCGTGCTCTTGCATTCGCCGAGCCTTGGCGCAGGCCCAAAGGTTGCGGACGTCCGGTTAGCGGGCGCTCACAACTCACTTGCCCGACTAGCGTGCTGGCTGCGGAGCGGACTTCAGGACTGTTGCGCGTCGCACTGACGGTGCAGGTTGCCTCGATGCCATTCACGCTCTTGAACCCGACATTGCGATTTTGGATTTATCCATGCGCGACATGTCAGGACTGGATGACCTGACGAGGGCGAACGCCGACGGTCGTACAACCAAGTTTGTCTTTTTCACTTTGACGAAGCGCCTGAAATTGACAACCAAATTGTCGTATCGCCGTCACGATATCGCCGTCACGATCCGGCACAAGCATCGGAAATCGCGTAACAATATGTAGAGGAGGTCTCCGGTACACAGAGACCCACTCAAGCGGACGTCGCCTAGCTTTTGCAACTGCGAACGTTGCGTGCCGATTCACTTCTCGCGCACGGTTCCGCGATCGGGTTAATTCGGAAGAACCACGCAAGCATCGTCACGCGGTCGAGCTTGATCGGGTAAAACGATGTCGAGCTTGCTTGGGGACCGGTCAATGCCGCGTTATCGTGCCTATGTGCTGGACGAAGACGGCCACATGGCGGGCGCGGTGGAGTTTGAGTGCGCCGACGATGAGGAAGCAAGCGAGCGCGCGAACGAACTACGCGACGGCGACGTCGAACTCTGGCGACTGGTTCCGCTTCCAGATTCCGATGATCCGGATTGCGAAGCAGGTCCGCAATAAAGCGGGCATCGCCCGGTGGCCGGCCGCATCGGGAGTGTTATTTCGTGATCGCGACCTTCGCTTTGTTGGCGGCTTGCCAACGAGCGGTTCCCGAGACCAGGCAAAGCGCAATCCCAAACCAGAAGAGCGGCTGCCGCACAATCAGATTGGCCGCCCCAAAGACCATAATTCCGCAGAGCATCGTCGTCAGGCCGGCCAATCGGGCCTTATAGGCTTCGAAGAGTGCGGTCGCCGAGATCCAGACGAAGCAGAGGACCGCGAGCAGTCCGCCTTGGGTGAAGAGATCGACGGGCGTATTGTGGGCTTCGAAATTGGCCGTGCCGTTCGACTGCGGCGTGACAATGAATTTTGGCAGGCTCTCGTACCTTCTCGCAGCAACAAGAGCCTCGGGTATTTGAAGATGAGGTCCGGGCCCGAGCCCCAGCATTCCGGATTCGACGCCTCGGCCTATTCCCTCTTTCCAGATCTGGAATCGAAGTCCGGCCTCCTGCTCGGAGATTTTGCCATCGCCCTTCATGATGCCCTTGGCCGCATCCTCAGCGTGGGCGGCGACGATCGAGCGAATCGGAATCAAGGAGATCAGCAGCAGCGGCACGGCGAGGATGACCATCCAGGCGAGCATTGGCCGGAGTGTCGAATTTGGTTCAAACGCAAACAGCCAATGCCGGAGCTTGAGTGCGACGAAAATTGCGATCGCACCGATCAGCACTACGCTGAACGAATCGCTCTTGGTGAGCCGGCCGACATAGCCGGCAAGAATCGCGCACGCCAGAGCGGCAATTCTCTCACCGGTCCGCGTCGCCTCGTCGGCCAGATAGAGGGCCACGAGCATCAAGACGGCGCAAAGCAACGCGAGTTGCATCGGATTGGCCGACCACCCGCGGAACCTGTCCCAATACCAGGGCGAGATCAGTGCGACGTCGAGCCAACCCCAGGCCAGGGTGACCAGGAACGCAAGTGAGGCGCTTCCAAAGCCGGTCAAGAACCAGGCAACACGACGCAAGCGAGGTCCGGCATTTCGCCCGGCCACGCTCAGGCAGCTAACGACAGCGGCGAGCGCATAGGCCATGATGTCATGGAAGAACAAGCCTGAATCGTGCTTGTCACCGATCGCGTAGCCAGCGAGCGTACCGATGCTGAGGGCTACGGAAAACAGCAGCCAAAAGATCAAAAGCCGCGAGAGCGGCGTCGTTAGCGGCGAGTCGAGCCGAACCTCCCGAAAGAGCATCAATACGACCCAGACGACCAACGAGACTTCGCCGGGTCCGATCGGGATAGCGGGAAGCCGCAATTCCGTCGCGGTCGTCAGGAGCAGTCCAAGCGCAAGCAGCGCGTCCGATATCATAACGCTGATCTCCAACAGGTTGCGCCGCGGTTGCTCCTCGCTCGGTTACGCGACGCAATGGATCCTTCCGCATGCCGGCGTCTCATCCGAGGGTACCAGCAGGCGACGGGTGCGACTCTTGCATTGCGAGGTACCCCGATCGGCTATCGTGTTGATCGGCCGGATGTCCAGGTGACCAGCGATTTTCACCCGGCGAAAGTTGCGTTCGACGAGCGCATGCTGCGCGGTGTTTTCAATGTGCGGGGTCTGGGTTGCCGAAGCTCGGTGCACCAAACTGGAGATTTCGAGTTACCCCGGCTGTCAGATTGACGATCTGCCGCTCTTTGACGAGAAGTGTGTTTGCGCAAAGGACTCCGGCGGACAACGCTCGGGATATCCAGGATGTCAGGCCCATGAGCGCAGCCAAGGTTACAAATCTCGACGAACGCACAGTCCGCTCATTTGGCGAGGAATGGTCGACATACGACCAGAGCCACCTCGTCAGGGAGGAGCGGATCGCACGGCGGTTCGAGGAGTATTTTGCGATATTTCCCTGGGAAGCTTTGCCCCGGGGAGCGATAGGCGCAGATATCGGCTGCGGAAGCGGACGTTGGGCAGCGATCGTTGCCCCAAGGGTCGGCGCCTTGCACTGCGTCGACGCCAGCGACCGTGCGCTGGACGTCGCCCGCCGCAACCTCGCAAGCCGACCCAACTGTCAATTCCATCATGCAAGCGTCGATGCCATTCCGATCCCGCCCGCTAGTTTGGATTTCTGCTACTCGCTCGGCGTGCTGCACCACGTTCCGGACACGTTGGCCGGGATCAAGGCATGCGCAGCGCTATTGAAGCCTGGCGCGCCGCTTTTGCTATATCTGTATTATGCGCTCGACAACCGCCCATGGTGGTACAGGACGATCTGGCGGATTTCCGATATCGTGCGCCGCACGATCTCCTCACTGCCGCCCGGGCCGAAGCGCGCAGCGACAGAGATCATTGCTGCAACGGTTTATTGGCCTCTTGCACGGCTCGGCGCTCTGGTCGGAGCATTGGGTGGCGATCCAAGCGGCATGCCGCTCAGCTGGTATCGCGACAAGCCATACTATACCATGCGAACGAATGCCTTTGATCGCTTTGCCACGCCGCTCGAGCAGCGCTTTTCCCGAGCGGAGATCGAGGCGATGATGCGGGATGCCGGCCTCGAACACATTCGATTTTCGGACGGAGAGCCGTTCTGGTGCGCCGTCGGCTGCCGCAAATGATCGGTGCGACCTGTTCCCGTGCCGCCCCCGGTCCCCAGTCGCGTGCAGTCTGATCTTGTTTGCGAACAGCGGTGCTTCAAGAGAGCGGCAAGTCTCACTGGCTGAATGCATTGTTGTGGCGTGCAAATACCGCTTGTAATTGAGGTGAATTTTCGAGCGCCTCGTCAGATCTCTGCGATCCCCAGCTGTAAGCGAAATCGAATACCGGCGCCGGAAGCATTCTTTCCCAACGCGCGAAGATCTGATCGATTTGCTTTTCCGACGGCAAGACATATTTGCCGCCGCCGTCGTCCCTCCATTGACCGCCGCCGAAGGCCTGATAGACGGGGATTATCTTGCTGCGCGGAATTCCCCAAGCCTCGGCTGCCGCGATGTAGCGATCGATCATCTCATAATCACAATCGGAAAATTCGGTGCGGCACGGGTAAGGGTCGATGCCAAAGAGGTCGACGTGGGAGTTTGAGGGGTTGTAGGTATTGACGAACGAGGGGGCTTTGGACGAACTCAGCTTCATGAGGACAATGAACGTCATTGCGCCCGGGACGTGGTCGTGAATCCAGTCAGACTCCGCCTTTAAGTTCTCCGGTGTGCAAGGCGATTTGTACTTCCCGGTTGGGTCCGGATCGTCCATCAAGAAGAAACCGAACACCTTGGGTTTTCCGACGAACGGTCCGACGGCTTTCAGAAAGTTCGCATCCACTCCCTCGCATTGGCCAATCCACACGAGGCCCTCGACACCGTTCGGAAGCCCTTCCAGTTGCTGGACGCTCCCGACATCTGCGAGGTTGAAGCCGACCTTGCCGGGCAGATAGCGACTTTCCGTATCGAAATTGTGGTTGGGAGCGTAGTGCAGATTGGTTGTGCGGGGACTCTGCGCAACAGCGCCAACCGCGTAACCCGCGATCAGGAGGAGCACGATTGGCATAAGGCGACGAGTACGCAATCTCATCTGCTTTTCGATCCCATCATTCCGAGTACTCCCGGCATCAGTCGCAGATGCCGTGAGATGAAGTGTGCCATCGCTACGTTCCAGACCATCAGCGCTATCGCCGTGGAGATCGCTGCGCCGGCCAGACCCAAAAAGGCGATAAGGACGATCCCGACCGCGATATTGACGACCGCGCTCAGGACAAGCAGCGCGGCTGCGCCGCGTTCGTGTTCCGTCATCGTCATGACCGACAATTGAGAACCGTAGCTCGCGGCGATCACCTGTCCCGCGAGCAGGATGCGCAGGGCGGGAACGCCGGCCACAAAATCCCTGCCAAACCAGCTCAGGATCGGCTCTGCGAATATGGCCAGCGCAAGCGCCATGCAAACCGCGGCACCCAGCGCCCATGACGCCGCATTTGCCACGAGGGCCTGGAGCGACGCCTGATCCTTGCGCGCGAACAAACTCGAGATCGTCGGCGCGAAGAGGACGTTGATCGCGGTGCGAGGCAACACCACCAGGAGAGCAACATTGAAGACCAGGTTGTAGATACCTGCCTGCGTCGTTTCCCCGAACCAACCCAGGAGCACGACCCCGGTTCGATTGAGCAGAGCTTGGGTGGCGACGACCACAAGAAGCGGCGCCGCGGTTCGGCGCCAAGTCGCCGCAGCGTATTCCGGAGGCGTCCCTGCAAGCGCGCTCGGGCGAAGCCGTCGCATTCCCGTGCTGACCAGCCAGAGCGCAACGACCGAGCCGGCGAGCGTTGCCATCATGACCTGCCGTGCGTCAACGTTCACACCAAGAGCGACCGTGGCGACCACGACAAGGACCAGGACGAAGCCGTCCCGGACTATCTTGTCGGGGAGGACTGCGAGCGCCACGCCGCCAAACGCACGGACCGTCGCGCAGCGGACCCACAACAGAGCCCACACCGGCACGATGAAAAACCCGACGAGAAAAGTATCCCTTAGCTCCGCCGAAAAGCGCCGGGGCTGGAACAGTACAACCAGCGCGCCTGCCAAAACGACAAGAATGCCGACGGCGACGACGCGCCGCTCTGCATACTGGATGATGCCTCGTACCAGGCTCCACGCTTCCATGGCCCGGTAAGCGGCTACAAAGCGCAGCAATGCGGTGTCAAAGCCGAGGGCCGAGGAATACGCAAGAATGGTCATCCAGGCGGTGACGTACGAATAGATGCCATAGGTCTCAGCACCGACCAGCCGGGCGATCAGGAGTTGTGCGGAGGCCGTCACGCCGGCGCTGGCAAGATAGATTACGAACGCCGTTGCCCCGCCGACAGCGACCGTCTCGATCGCAGTTTTGGGGGAGGGGCGGTCGACGCGCATTCTCAACGTCCTCTGACCAGCTGCGGCCGAATAGCTTCGACAGCTTGATCGGAACGCGTTGAATCGGGGCGAGCGTATCGTGGTGATGGCCCGGTCCGGACTTGCGCCACGATTTTCGCCTCTACCCGATCTACGCTCTCGCGAAGTGAAACTTGGTCCAGCGAGGCCGCGGATACGACCTGCATCCCCTTCTTGCGCAGAATGGCGTCGAGGCACTCAACAATTGCTAACGATTTGAGGCTCGTCGTCAGATCGAGTTCAAGCAAGCGCTCCATCCTGCTCGCGTGTCGTTCGCGATCGCGTAGCCGCATCTCCACGACCTGGGTTGGCGCGCTGAGCAGCACCGCCAAGTCCGATTTGGGAGTGCGATCGAGCGCTCGCGAAATGAGCGTCTCGTCGGTCGTTCCGGAAAGCATCGCGAGCGAGCAAACGGCCTGGACATAGGCCTGATCGAGCAGCACGATGCGGCCTGCAGCTGTGGCCTGCGCCCAGGTTCGCGACAGGCGCATAAGATATTGGGTCAGTCTGAGCTGCCAGAGAAAATCCGAAGGCGGCATGACCCTGACCAGAGTGAGTGCTGCTCTGACGTCGCGCGAAACCGCGAAGGGGTGACGGACCATCGACAGCATCTTGCCGAACGGAAGTGCCACGCGGCTTATCATCGGCAAGACGTGCCGACGACGGCGGTCGGACTTGGACAGCGTGTCGCGGGACGAAGATTCTCCCGGCCGGTGACTGAGATTGAGGTCCACGGCATAGCCGTGTTCCCGCAAGCGGGCCGCCATGGCCTGCGCGAATGTCGTCTTGCCTGCACCGGGTGGACCAAAAAGTTCGACGATCATCTGCGACCCCGCGGGGTTTGCTCTTCGACAGTGTTCTAGAGGATGCGCCAGATTTCGTGTTTGACCGCCGCCAGCACATCCGCCAAGGGCTGTTCGGCGTCGATGACGACAACGCGCGAGCAGGAAAAGGTCAGCCGAGGAAGTGCTTCGATGCGGTCATCGATGGTTCTCGAATCCATGTTTGGCTCCCGCTGTTTGACGGTCTTGGCGGAGACTTTCAGTTTGATGACGAGGTCGGGCGGCAGGCGCCGCGCAAGGGCATAGATCGCCGCCTCCCACTGCCGCAGCCACGGCGGGGCCCAAACCAGATGTGTCAGCAGAGGTCCATCATTGAATCCGTCGATTTCATTCTGCGGATAGCGGTCTGTAACGACAACGAGGCCGCGACTTGCGCCGCGATGGGCGGCGATAAGCTTGTTGCGTCGCTCTCGCGCCACAACAACCGCCCAGACCATGAGCAGCAGGCTGTAGAGGAGTCCTGGCGTTTCCGTGGTTGTCTTGCCGTGCGATGCGCTCGCGGGCTTTTTCTTCAGCAGGGGCGTCAGTAGTGGAACCATCAACTTCAAGGGCAACAGCAGCAGGGACGGGCGGCCGTCCCCTGTCCCGAAATAGATCGGCATGACATCAATCTCGGAGCCGAGCCATGCGCGAATATTGGCGTTGACGGTGCTCTTGCCGCTGCCATCGAGTCCAACGACGGCTACCACACGGCCGCCACCAGGCGCACGGCGGTTCCACGGCCGCGGCACGTGAAGAAACGTCCTGTTGAGTATGCCGGCCGCCCAATGCAATGCGCGCGCCGCGCCGCGCAGCCGCGCCTCCAGCGCATTGTAGCTTCTGTAAGGTGTGAAGTGCTTTCGGATGGCCGACCTCAGCACATGATTTTTCTCGAGCGGCACCCCGTCACATATCGCGTCGGCTACCATTGGTCCGAGCGCCTCACCCAGCAGCTCGGAAGCCCTGGCCGCGAGCTGGGCCCGGTCGACCGTCTCTGCAAGCTGCATTTGATCGAGCCTGAAGCGGTCAACTGTCCTGCGCCAGCCGCGGAGCGTGACCGGGTCAAGCCGTCGCAGCTCGAGACTGGCGCGCACAACCAGCAGCGTTGCCTCGCTCGCGGGATCGAGCATGTTGACCGGCTGGCCCGGGTGGCGGGTCGCCCGTGCGAGAATCCCGGCTTCCCAGGGAACGCGGTAGGTCTTGAGGAGGCGTTCGCCGGTTACGATTTGGTAGTGCAGGTGAAGATGAACCAGCCGACCGCTCCGCTCATCGTAGCCAAGATAACTCTCGATTGCCGGGTGATCTCGCATCGAGACTGACGGAAAGCGCTTGTATCCGCGGGTCAGCAGGATCGCCTGAGCGCGATGCTGATCGTGCCGCGCAATGAGCAGGTCGAGATCGCTTTCGCCCGCCAGCGCCGATCGAACGCGGCGACTGCTTTTCCAGTAACAATAGCAGATCGCCTGACGGCGAAAGTCGGCCAGGACCGCCAGGATCAGCGACAGGCTCGAATCATCGGCCGGCAATCTCAGGATCGAGTCCGGATAGCGCGGAAGTGCAAGAGGCTCTGTCATCGCAAACCCTCGACCTCGGCAGTCATGAATTCCGGTATCGCGCCATTGCCGTCCGGAAAGTTCGAAACCAGGTGGTGGTGCGCGATACCGGGTCAAAAGACTCCTTATGCAATTGATGGATGCCGTCGCCCGACAGGCCGGCAATCAGCTTGCGTCGCAACGCGGCATATGAGGCGCCAAGTGACGCGAAAGCCTTCGCTTTGAACGAGCTGGATGAATGCTTCTCCTGCATGAAGAAATATTCACAGACGTCGCCATATCCGTAGCCGGCATGTTTCTCGAGATCGACCCGTGTGATCACAGCGCTTACGGATTGGTCAGGATCTATCGCCGGGACAGCGTTGTTGCGCAGCAAGCCCAGTGCGCGTTGTACGAACTCACGTTTAGTGCTGCCCCACTTGACGACGAAAAGGATTTCGTCCGCCAGGCTGGCCAAAAGCCGTGTTTCGGACCTGCCAAGGACCGGCGGCGCCTTGATCATGATGCAATCGTAACTATCCCGCAATTTGTCGAGCAGACCCGGTAGTTCGATTGCAGCAAATCGCATTAGCGGATTGGCGGGCGATCGGCTCACGGGCAGATAATAGATCCCCTGCTCGGGAACAAGCTGGATGACGTTCGCCGCAGAAGCCTCACTCAGCGGATGATCGACGACGGTGCTCCGGCGTTGGTCCTCGATCGCGCGCGGGATCGACGTTTGCTTGTCGTCAAAATCGATCAAAAGCACGCGTTGTTGCAGGTGCGCCATGCAGGCGGAGAGGCTCATGGCCAGCGTGGTCTTTCCCTCTCCGGGCAGGCTAGAGGTGATCAGGACCACTTTGGGCCACGGGGACGTCAACTGCATCGTCGCTGCGATTGAACGTAGAGCTTCGGCATAAGCGGTGAGAGGCGTGGCTGACACGCACTGATCCAACAGGGCTGCCGCATCCGTCTCTGGGACCTGTGGAACGAGGCCGATGCAGGGGACACCGAGCGTCTCGTTGATTTCGTGCTCGCTTCGTAACCCTCGGTCGAGCCTCTCCAGGAGGACGCTCAGCAGCGAGCCGCAAATCAGGAACAAGACCAGGGCTGGAGGAATGAACAGAATCGGATTCGTGGAGCTCGGCCGGTCTGGCGTTACGGCGAGCGACAGGATGCTTGCATCGGACATGCCGGTCTCCCGGCGGTCCCGGATCCCCTGCTGTCGTCGCAGCAAGGCATGATACAGCTGGCTCTTCGTCGCAGCCTCTCGTTCGAGCTGCTGCAGGCGCTGGTCGGCCGCGCCGGTCTCGCCCGGCGGCTTTGAGGCATCAGACCTCTGCAGCAACAGCTGCTGAACATCCGCTCGGGATCGGTCGATGTCCGTCTTTAGCTCGGCAATGCGGCTATCGAGCCGGGTTAATTCTGCAGTCTTGTAGTTGCGTTCCCGGTCCTGTCCCGTCTCGATATAAAGTTCCACAACGCGGTTGGCGACGATCGCGGCTGCATCGGGGTCTGTCGACGTAAAGCTCACGCGGATGATGCGCGACGCGCCTTCGCGATCGACCAGGAGATTGCGTTGAATCTGGTCGACGTCCAGGCTCTTCCCGTTTCCGTCGTTGCCGGGTCTCCTGATCCAGGCCTTCAAACGTTGCGCAAGAACCGAGGGGCTCGGTACCCAACTCGGAGCGACGGTGAACAAGGGCGCACGGCGCGCGGTGCCTTCAGCATCGTTTTGCTCATCGGCACGTGGTGATGCATCTGACTCAGGGATGCCCTGCAGGCTGTTCGCGACGTGCTGCAGTTGATCGCGCGTGAGAAGCATCTTTACGTGGGTTTCGATCACGACGTCGTCCCGGGTCGGTGAGTCGACCGGGCCGTCCCTCTGAGCGATCGCGATCTGCGCCGTAGCGGTGTATTTTGGCGGCACAAGCAGCCCAAGGACAAACACGGACAGGGTGCCACACAACGTCGTGGTCAGGATGAATCGGCGGCGCCGGCGCAGGATATTGATGAGTTCGCGGACGTGAAGTTCGCCGATCGAGTCGCGGTCGTCTGCCGGACCGCTCGAAGCGTGGCCGGCTCGGACAGACGTCTCCGCTCGCGCCGCATGCCTCATGGTTGACCTCCTGGCAGCTCTCTCGATTGATCACAGAAGCAGTTGCATAGATGTGGTGCCGCGTCGTCGTCATCGCATCGACTGCCGCAAGTCGGAGCCGGCTGGCTGCAGGGTTGAGCAGAAACCCGGGAATGGGTATTCGTCATGAAAGTCTCTTTCGCAGTTGCGACTCCGGTGCAGAGTTGACCACTGGGGTCCTTTGCCGAATGGGCCCGTTGAGCAGCTCGTTATAGGCAGTGATGTAGCGGGCGATGGTGAGGTCGAGGCCGAATTCCTGCCTGACGATGTCGGAAGCGCGCGCGGCCATGGCCATCGCTGCGTCACGGCCGTCGAGTAGTTCGATAATTCCGGACGCAAGAAGGCGCGGCGCATGAGGCGGAACGAGCAAGCCGCTCCAGCGGTCCCGCACGACGTCAACGCAACCCGGCATCCGGGTTGTCACGATCGGTAGTCCGGCAAGTGCCGCCTCCATCAGGGCGCGCGGCACGCCCTCGCGATACTCGGTCGGAAACGCGAAGACGTCGGCCGCCTTGAGCAGGGAAGGGACGTCGGACCGCGGACCAATCGCCATCACGTAGGGGGCATGGCGGTCGATCTCCGCCTGTGTTACCGCCAGTGGTCCCTCGCTTTCTCGCGGGCCGACAAGCACGAAACGAACGGCTGGTCGGGCCTGGTGAACCAGCGCGGCCGCCTCCAGCAAGGTTGGAATCCCTTTTTGCCGGGTCAGGCGCGTAACGGTGATGACAATCTCACAGCCTTCCAGCCCTAGTGTCCGCCGTAGCTCCGCTGCTGTCGGCCCTGCCGCCGCCGTCCGCTCGAACAACCCGATATCGATACCTGATCCGGGAATCAGCCGGCTCAATCCCGAGCCTATCAACGCATGGTGTTCGAAAAAGGATTGATCGTCCCGATTCTGGAACACCGTCATCGCCGTCGACCGGGCGGCAAGCCGGTGAAGCGCGCGGTAAACCGGGGAGAGCGTGAGCGCGAGCACCGAACGCGAAGAATAGATCCAGCCCAATCCGTTGATGGTTCGTATGACTGCTACCCCGCTATTGACGGGGGTCGCGAGAGGAACGAGCAGATTCGGCTTGGTGTCGAAGCTCTGGGCAATGTCCGGTTGGATATCCGTGATGAGGCCGCGAAGGGCCCTGATTGCACTCCAATCGGCCAGCGGGTTGATAAACCGGTCAAAGCGGAACGGATGATAGTCGATGCCTGCGCGAGCGAAGGGAGCGCTATTGCCAGTACCGGCCGCCGTCACCTTCGTCCCGCGATCGGCAAGGGCGAGCAGGAACGGAATGCGAAGGTGGTGATCCTCTCCCCCGATGCAGAGCACATGTGCCTTCAAGTCACCAATCTCCTTGCTTCGCTCGCGGAAGAGCGACATGGGACTCGCGCGCGCGAGCCCATGCTGCAGCAGATTGCGAGACCCTTGGACGCAAGATTTTCGGCCTAAGGCCCTTGCACGCCCAGCTGTGTCGAGACTTGCGGTGTCATCGATCGGCTGGCCGTGTCGATGCAGCGATTGAATGTTAGCAACACTGGTTTCGAAAGCATCCTTGCATTGGAGGTACCCCTTAAGAGGTTAGGGTTGTTCATCGGGAAGCGATTAGCGTGCGGCGCCCGCAAGGCGGTCGATTTTCCATAATACTGCGGGCCGAGCCCGCGGCGTGGTGGTCGCGAGCCGAATGCACCATCGTTACGGTGGTGAACTCCGCAGCTTGTGATGTCCCATCAGCCGCGACACGGTCAACCGCGCTCTACCGGCTCCTACAGTTGCGCGCTTCGTGGGTCCTTGAGGCGAACATCCGACTTCTGCGGCGCGTCGTCACAGCCTGGAGGTGGTAATTCGCTTTAGCCAAACGCAATGGTCGCGAACCGGCTAACATTTGCACGTGGATTGGCGGTAGGCGCGATCAAAAGGGGGACAGTCGCTCCGGCGGAGCGCGACACGGAGGAAGAAATGAAGGCTGTTATTCAGTGCGGCGGTAAGGGAACGCGTTTGCGCCCCCACACATCTATTCTGCCAAAGCCCCTTATGCCGATCGGAGCGCGACCCGTGATCGAGCTCGTGCTCAAATGGCTCAGGCGAAACGGGATCAGGGACGTCTTCGTTACAACAGGTTACCTAGGTCACCTTATTCGCAGCGTCTGTGGCGACGGCAATCAATGGAACATGCACATCAGCTACACCCAGGAGCCGGAGCCGCTTGGCACCATCGGTCCACTATCGTTGCTGCGCGATGAGCTCAACGAGCCGTTCCTGGTTCTCAATGGCGACGTGCTGACCGACCTCAACCTCAGCCAGTTCGCGAATTTTCACCGCCGGCATAACGGGGCTCTCAGCATCGCCACCGCCACGCGTCTTACGAAGATGGATTTTGGCGTGATCGACGAAGCCGAGGGGCAGGTCACGGCATTTCGCGAGAAGCCCGATTTGCAGCATCTCGTCAGCATGGGGATCTACTGCATGAACCCCACGATCCTCGAATGCATACCGTCCGGCGTTCCATTTGGCTTCGACGACCTGATGGTCCAGATGCTTCAGGAAGATACAGCCGTGCATGTCTTCAAGCACAACGGACGGTGGCTCGATATCGGCCGGGTCGAGGACTTCCTCAAGGCTCAGGATATCCCATGGGACGAGCAGTCCCCTGCAATCGCGGCCGTGGCAGCCGCCTGAGACCGCTTCGCTGCTCGCGACGCGGTTGAACGGTTTGCTCGGGCATGAGCGGAGGCTATCGCATGCTATTGGTATCGGAGCCCATCCTTGGGGCAGAGGAAAAGTTAGCTCTCGCCAGCGTCATCGACAGCGGCTGGATCACGATGGGAGATCGCGTCCGCGAGTTCGAGCAGGCGTTCGCCCGCCTGCATGGCGCCGAAGACTCGGTCGCCGTCAGCTCGTGCACTGCTGCTCTTCACTTGATCCTGCATGCGCTTGGTATTGGGCCTGGCGATGAAGTTCTCGTGCCTTCGCTGACTTTCGTCGCTACTGCCAACAGCGTGCTCTATGTCGGAGCTCGGCCTGTCTTCGTCGATATCGCGTCGCCGGACGTGCCTCTGATGTCGCTGGATGACGCGGAAGCCAGGTGCAGCTCAAGAACCAAGGCTGTTATTCTCGTACATTTTGCCGGCTATCTTCCGGAACGCGAGAAGTGGCAGTCGTTCGCCCGGCGCAAGAGGTTGCTCTTGATCGAAGACGCTGCCCATGCGCCAGGGCAGCCGGCAGCGGGGACGTTCGGCGAAGCGGCCGCGTTCAGCTTTTACGGCAACAAGAACATGACGACAGCTGAAGGAGGCGCGATCATTGCACGCGACCCGCTATTGAGGGAAACCATCAGGCGGGCACGGTCTCATGGCATGACGAGCGGCACGCGGCAGCGCCTTGACAGCCGCACTCCGGACTACGATGTGACGATCCTCGGATTCAACTATCGCATGGACGAGTTACGGGCTGCACTTGGCCTCGTGCAGTTGAGGCGGTTGCAGGAGTGGAATGACATCAGGAGACGGCTGTCGCTGCACTATCGCCGGCTCATTGTGAATCATTGCTCCTCGGTGACGGTTCCTTTCGCAGATGAATGGCCATCTGCGTATCACCTGATGCCGGCTGTTCTTCCGGCGGAAACCAGCCGGCAAGCAGTCATCGACAGTCTGCGCGGCCGAGGTATTCAGACCACCGTGCATTATCCTCCCGTGCATCGGCTGACATTCTACAATCAGATCTGCCAGCGTTGTCATTTGCCGCAAACCGAAGAGTTTGCGCGGCGCGAGCTCACGTTGCCGTTGCACCCGCGGATGTCGCTGGTCGACGTCGAGTTCGTGATAGAGGCGCTTGCGGCCGCGCTGAGCGCAAAGGCCGCGATGGAGGCTGTTGCGTAACGATGTACGAGCTCTCTGGACCTTCAATCGGTGCACGGGCGGGTTTGCACCACCCATCCGGTGATGGGTTGCGACGCGCACTGGATGTTGGATGTGCCGGCGTTGCGGCCTTACTCCTCGCGCCGGCCGCCCTGATCGTCGCGCTCGCCATCTGGATCGAAGGTGGGAGACCCATCCTGTTCTCGCAGCTTCGTCTGGGACGAAATGGACGGCCCTTCCGGATGTACAAGTTCCGCAAATTCAGGCGCGATTGCGACGCCGGCGGCTGCCCGCTCACTCTGGAAGAAGACGGGCGTTTGACGAGAGTCGGGCGGCTCCTTGCCGCATCCAAGCTGGATGAACTACCGCAACTTTGGAACGTTCTGCGAGGCGATATGTCGGTTGTTGGCCCACGACCGGAGTCGCTTGCATTCGCCGATTGTTTCCGCAACGGCTTCGAAAGGCTTCACGAACACAAGCCGGGCCTTTTCGGGCCCTGTCAGGTCTTGTTTCGGAACGAAAGCAAGCTCTATCCCTCCAATATGACTGCGGTGGAGTTCTACCGGAATGTCTTGTTCCCGGCGAAAGCGGTGATCGACCTGGACTATTTCTCGCGCCGGACGCTTGTCTCCGATCTGGGTTGGATCGTCCGGGCGGCGTGGATGATCGTTTCCGGAGCACGAACAAAACTGATTCTCGATCGTCGGCCGATCGATATGCGGAAACGATGAGGCGGCACCGATGCCGGAGCGCTACGTCGATGCAAAAATCCTGGTAACCGGGGCAGACGGGTTCATCGGCTCGCACCTGACGGAAGCTCTTGTCGGCGCCGGCGCCGAAGTTACGGCTCTCGCGCAATACAATTCCTTCGACAACCACGGTTGGCTGGACGATCTGCCGCAGCCGGTTCGGGAGAGGGTCAATCTCGTGCGTGGCGATATCCGCGATGCGGCGTTTGTTGGCCGGCTCGTGCGAGGCCAGGAAATCGTCTTTCATCTCGCCGCGTTGATCGCCATACCCTATTCGTACGTCGCGCCGCAGTCCTATGTGGAAACCAACGTACTCGGTACACTGAACGTCCTCGAAGCTGCTCGAAATCACGGTACGGAGCGGGTCGTTCAGACTTCGACCAGCGAGGTGTACGGCAGCGCGTTGACGATGCCGATCAACGAATCGCATCCGCTGCAGGGACAATCGCCGTACTCGGCTTCCAAGATAGCCGCGGATATGATGGCGGAAGCATTTGCGAGGTCGTTCGACGTACCGGTCGTCATCCTGAGGCCGTTCAATACGTTCGGGCCGCGCCAGAGCGAAAGAGCGATCGTAGGCGCCATTATTCGGCAAGCGCTGGACCCATCCTGCCCGGCAATCATGGTCGGCGACGCGACGACGGTGCGCGATCTGACTTTCGTTGCCGATACTGCGGGCGCGTTCATGGCCGCCGGGCTGTCCGAAAACCTGGAGTACGGCCACGCATATAACGCCGGCAGCCAACGGGCGATCAAAGTGAGCGATCTGATCGATCTGGTTGTGGAGCTCACATCCAGCGGCAAGCCCGTGGTTCAAGACGACAAGCGCCTGCGGCCGGTGAATTCGGAAGTGCGGGCGCTTCTTGCCGATTGTACGCGCTTTGCGCGTGCGACGGGATGGTTACCACGGATTCCTCTGCGAGAGGGGCTGGAAAAAACCATCGAATGGTGGCGCTGCCGCCTCTCGGACAAGAAGGTGCGCCGGCAGAGAGACTTCATCACATGAACGGATCCCTCGACTCGAGGTGAACACGCCATGCGACGTCGCCTCAGATCGATCTCGCTGAACGAGCTGCTGAGGGTTGCCGGCGAATTGTCGGAAGCTGGAAAGCTGTCCGAGGCCGAGCGGTTGTTGGACCACATTCTGTCGGCTGCGCCGGATGAGCCGCTCGCGCTGCACGACAAGGGCGTTGTGCTTTTTCGCTTGCAGCGACACCAGGCGGCTGTCGAGACGATCGAGCGCGCGGTCAGTCTGGCCCCCGAGACAACGGTCTTCCGCCGCAATCTGTGTCCGATCTATGAGCGGATGGGCCGTTATGACGATGCGTTGCGCGTGGGGCATGAGGCGCTCGACAGAGCTCCGGACGATCTGCAGACCTTGTACAATCTGGCGGTCGTCTACTATCGGAAATTGGAGCTGGACAAGACCATTGCGTGCGCTCGTCGCGCTTTGGCGCTGGATCCTGCAGCTCCGGGCCCACATTTTCAGTTAGCCGAGGCACTGTTGCTGCGTGGCGAATTCGCGGAGGGCTGGAGCGAGTATGAGTGGCGTTACCGGGTTGCGGACGCGCCGCCGCTCTTGCCCTCGATCGATCGCCCGCAATGGGACGGAGCGCCGCTGCCTGATGCCACGTTGCTGCTGATCGCCGACCAGGGTTTCGGCGATGCCATCCAGTTCTGCCGCTATGTCCCATGGGTCTGCGCGCGTTGTCACCACGTGGTGGTCGTGGCCGATCCAATTCTGCATCCGTTGATCCGGCAGGTGCATCCAGCGCCTGAATTGGTGGACCGCTGGGACTGCTGTCCGCCGTTCACCGCCTATTGTCCGCTATCCGGATTGCCGCGTTTGCACGGCACCACCCTCGATACGATTCCCGGCACGGTCCCGTACCTCCGCGCTGATCCCGCGCAAACCAGGAGTTGGCGCGCTCGCTTGCAGGAGTTGCTGCAACCGGCGACGCGCCGCGTCGGAATCGTCTGGGCCGGAAGACCAACTCACAAAAATGACCGTAACCGCTCCATGAACCTGTCGACTCTTGCACCGATCGCCGCATTGGACGGCATCTCTCTCGTCTCGTTGCAGAAAGGGTCGGGGCAGGTTGCGATGGCTGACTATTTCGAGCGCGCCCCACTGCTGAACTTGGGCGCCGAGATTGCCGATTTCGCCGACATGATGGCCGTTGTCGAAGCGCTCGACCTGATCGTCACCGTCGATACCGCCGTGGCGCATCTAGCGGGCGCAATGGGCAAACCTGTCTGGATTCTGCTCCCCTATTCACCCGATTGGCGCTGGCTGCTGGAACGCAGGGATAGTCCCTGGTATCCGGCCGCGCGCTTGTTCCGACAGCCAAGCCCGGGCGATTGGAACAGTGTGGTACGCGAGGTCGCCAACGCGCTTTCCGAGCCCCGCGAGAGCCAACCATTTCTGGGTACCGCGAATGGCTCGTGCACGGGCGCTCAGTACTCCTCATTCGCCGAGCCGGATATCGCTGCGAGGGTTTAACCTGTCAGTGCCGCTCGCCTCGAAATCGAGACCAGGCCGCACGACTGCGTTCGAAATGATCGCGGCCGACCGGGATTCTTCGTTTCTGTGTGAGGGCATCGAACGCTGTCGCTGAGCCGTCTCCAGCTCAAGACCCGAATTGTTTGGGAGAGCTTTGATGTTTCGGGTCGTTGAGCCAGGTGCGGACGAGGTGAGGAGGGCAGGTCCGCCCGACGCTGCCGGTTTGTCCTGGACCACGAGCTTAGGCGGAGCCTGCGGCTTGCAAGAAATGCTTGCGGAACGTGATGGGCCGCTGGCGGCGAACGGACGCCTTGTTGCGCGAGGCACGACGAACGCAGATCGGCAAGCCCTTTGCGGCTGCAGCAGCGGCCTGAAACGCAACCGATGCTGCGGACTAGATCCCGCTTTCGCCGCCTTGCCCGAGGAAAGGGCGCAGGTCGATGTTCTTGCCGGTTCTGCGGTGAAGGCGCTGGCCGATGGCGACGTCGCCACGGCCGAGGCGCAAAGCCTGGATGTGCTGGACATCGCGCCCCGATTTCCGACTGCTCTTTGGACGCTATATCAAATCCGCCGTCGTGCAGGTCACGAACAGGCGGCGTTGGCGTTGCTGCAACGGCTTGTGACAGTGGCGCCCAATAATGTCGAAGCCGCGCAGGAACTGGCGATGCTGCTGTTCCAGCGAGGCGACATGGTCGCAGCCGAGCACCACGCGCGAAATGCAATCCGGCTCGCGCCGTTGCATCCCCACTCGCACAGACTGATGGGGATGATTCTGACCGAAACTCAACGTCCCCATGTCGGCGAGTTTCACTATCGTCGTGTTCTCGAACTATCCGGCGAACGCGACCCGATCCTGTTGGCCAACCTCGCCTGGAACCTGAAGTGCCAGGGAAGGATCGCGGAAGCGCGCACGCTTTACAAGGAATCCGTGGCGAGCGCACCCGATGTCTTCCAAACGCTGTTTGGATGGGGCCAGCTCGAGGAAGTTGACGGCAATTTCGCGGTCGCCAGGTCACTGCTGGATCGCGCCGCGGAGATTCGCCCCGATGATCCGGGCTTGCGGGTCGCTCGATCGACGCTGGTCGCGCGCGAGGGCAATCTTGCAGCGGCGCTCGCCGAGCTGGGGTCCGATTCAACCGGTGCAGCGAACAGCGCGGCTGTCGCGGCGCACGCGGACCCTAACGCGCTGCTCGAGAAAGGCCGAATTCTCGACAGGCTCGGCCGGTATGATGAAGCGTTCGCCTGCTTCGACGAAGCAAAGCGACTGGCGCGCGAAATCGTCGGAAAATCCTATCTCGATCAACAGGCCCGCGAGATCGCCGACCGCTTGCGGCAATTCTTCGTCAGCGATCGCCTGCGATTAATGCCCAGGGCGTCCGTGCGTGAAGGACACTCACAGCCAATCTTCATCCTCGGTTTCCCGCGCTCGGGAACGACACTGGCAGAGCAGGCGCTGTCCAGCCATCCCAGGATTTCGGCCGGCGACGAACTTCCGTTCGTCAACGAACTCATCGACATGATTCCGAGATGGTTCAGCAGCCCGTTGTCCTATCCCGAAGCTCTGGCTGAATTGTGGATGGGAGACAATCGGCGCGGAGCTGAGACATTGCGGGACGCATACCTGCAGAAGGCGGAGCTCCGAGGAATAGTCACACCTGGGAGCGCCTACTTCACGGACAAGATGCCTCTGAACGAGATGCATCTTGGCTTGATCTCCCTGATCTTCCCGCGGTCGCCTTTGATCCACGTCGTGCGTCATCCGTTGGACGTCGTTCTATCCGTGTACGCCCATCACCTGACCCACGGATATTTTTGCGCCTATGGGCTGGAGACGATCGCGCGCCATTACGCCCTGGTCATGGATCTGGTCGGTCATTATCGAACGGAAGTGACGCTGCGGTATCTGCCGGTGCGGTACGAGGACATGGTGGCGGATATGTCGGGCAGCGTGCGCCGCATGCTTGACTTCGTCGGTGAGAGCTTCGACGAGCGTTGCGTCAATTTTCAGGAAAATCTGCGCCGGCCGCAGACCCCGAGCTACGCGCAGGTTTCGCAGAAATTATATGACCGATCCCGCTTCCGTTATCGCCACTACCGGAAGCATCTGGAGCCGGTCATCCCGATACTTAAGCCCATTATCGAACGGCTTGGCTACGTCTTGGATTGATTGCTTCCACGACGTTGCGGCGAACAGTTGAGTAATGCCGATGTCAACGACGATCAGCAGCAGTGTGACTGGACCGGTAATCCTCGCCCCCGCAACCGATAATCCTCTGTACATCACCAGCACGGGCACGGTGACTTCGACGGGAATTTCTGACGGCATCGACGGGGGTGCCGGCACCACCTGGACGATTTCGAATGCAGGTGTGGTGTCCGCCGCTGTCACCGGTAATGGCGTGTCGTTGGCTGGCAGTGGTATCGTCAGCAACACCGGTTCGATTTCGGGCAATGATGCGCTCCGGCTCAGCGCGGGCGGCAGCGTGACGAATAATGTCGGCGGGTCGATCTCGGGCTTGGGCGCTCTCGGAGTTGGAATAGCTACCGGCGCGGGTGTCTACATCGGAGGCGCCTCCGGCACGGTGACGAACCATGGCGCGATCTCCGGGGTGGCGTATGGCGTCGTGCTGGGAGCCGGGGGCTCGGTGACCAACACCAGTTCGATTACCGGTGGTGAGGACGGCGTCACCGTTCATGGGGCCGCAGCGACAATCGCGAACTACGGAAGCATTACCGCGACAGTGGATGACGGCATCGGTCTGTTCGCCGGCGGCAATGTAACGAACGCTGCAGGCGCGTCCATTTCAGCCACCGGCACCAAGGGTGCCGGCGTCTACATCACCGGCGGTGTCGCCGCGATTACAAATGCGGGCAACATCTCGGGGTCCAGCGTCCACGGCATCCTTATCGAAGGCGGCGGCAATGTCCTGAACGAGGCGACCGGGTCGATTTCGGGAGTGAACACCGGCGTGTTTTTCAAGGTCGAGCCGGGGACCGTAACGAATGAGGGCCAGATTACGGCGACGGGGACCCAGGGCTCCGGCGTCTATATGGAGAACGGCGGCAGTGTCACCAACACCGCGACCGGAACCATCACGGGCCACAAGTTCGGTGTCTTCCTGGAAGGCGCCGCGACGACCCTTGCGAACTATGGCAGCATTTCGGGGACGACTTATGACGGCGTCGTGCTCGGGCTTGGCGGCACCGTGACGAACGCGGCGGGCGCTTCCATTTCGGGGCTCACCGGAGGCATCTATATCAAATACCGGGCCGCCGGCACCGTCACCAACAGCGGCAACATCAGCGCGACCGGAACGGGAAGCGCCGCGATTGATCTCGCCGATGGCGGCGTCGTCACCAACAATTCGACCGGATCGATCTCAGGCAACGCGTTTGGCGTCTTTATCACCGGAGCCGCAGGTACCGTCACCAACTCGGGCAGCATTACGAGCGCGAAGTACGGCGCCGTCGAACTCGTGAAAGGCGGCATGGTCACCAACAACGCGGGCGCCTCGATCACGGGCGGCAGCAACGGCGTCTATGGCGAAGTAGGTGGGTCGGCCACGGTTACCAACAGCGGCATTATCAGTGCGGCAAGCGCCAGTGGCGCGGGTGTCGATCTCGCCGGCGGTGGCAGCATTACCAACAATGCGGGCGGTTCAATCTCGGGCGGCGGCTTCGGTATCTTTACCACCGGCGTTGCTGTGACGGTTAGCAACAGCGGCAGCATCTCGGGGTCCCATGGCATCGCTCTTGAGGCCGGCGGCAGCGTCACGAACACCTCTTCCGGCGTGATCCTCGGGCAGGTCGCCGGTTTCTTTTCGCAAGGAGCTGCCGCGACGCTGAGCAATGCCGGCAGCATCAGCGCGACCGCTGGCGCCGCGGCCGACATGGAGGCGGGCGGCAGCGTCAGCAACCTTGCCGGCGCGACGTTATCGGGTAGCACCTTTGGCATCTTCCTTGTCGGCGGTTTAGGTACGGTGACGAATGCCGGTGCGATTACCGGCGGCACCGACGGCATCGAGCTGGGGGCGGGCGGCAGCGTCACGAACAATGCCGGCGGCTCGATCTCGGGCACGTCGTTCGGCGTCTTCACCACCGGCGTTGCCGCGACGGTGGACAACAGCGGCAGCATTTCGGGTTCCAAAGCTGTTGGCCTCGAGGCAGGCGGCAGTCTTACGAATGCCGCGTCCGGTTCGATCTCCGGTCAACTCGACGGAGTCCATGCTCAGGTAGGAGCCGCGACCGTCAGCAATGCCGGCCACATCAGCGCGACGGCTGGGCCAGCTGTCGACCTGGAGGCTGGCGGCAGCGTCACGAACCTCGCCGGGGCGACGATTTCGGGGAGCTCCTTTGGCGTCTACATCAATGGCGGCTCCGGCACTGTAACCAACGCGGGCACGATCTCGGGCGGTACCGACGCCGTCGATTTCGCCGGCAGCGGCACCAATCGGCTCATCGTTGACCCTGGCGCTGTGTTCGTCGGCCATGTGAACGGTGGTACCGGCACCAGTACCCTCGAGCTTGCCGCCGGTACCGGCTCGATCAGCGGCATAGGCACCGGTTCGTTCGACAACTTCAAAGGACTCGCGGTCGATATCGGCGCGACCTGGACGCTCAACGGTGCCAATGTTGCACCAACGGTCCTCGATAACGGCACGCTCGTCGTTGCCGGCTCATTCGACGTCTCGACCGCAATCGACCCAAGCAGCACCGGCCTGTTCCAGCTGGGCAGCAGCGCCACGCTTGAACTTGCTGCGGCCACCGGTTCGACGGCCCAAATCAAGTTCCAGGACAGCAGCAGCGAGCTGATCATCGACAACGCCACCCTGTTCGGCTCCAATGTTGGCACCGCATCCTATGCGGGGCCGCAGCTGCAAAGCTTCGTCGATGGCGACAGGATCGACCTGAGGACCTTTTCCGCGGCAGGCGTGACGTTCAGCTACAACGCCTCGACGGGTCTACTACAAATATCTAATAGCGCCCATCAGGTCGCCGACCTCGAATTTCAGACTTCCAGTCTTGGCAGCACGCACTTTGCGGTGAGTGGCGATGGAGCGAACGGCGTCATCGTCACAATCGATCCTCCGCCACCGGTGGTGACGACGTCAAATCTCGCCGAGAACCCCCTTCAGACGCTGGCAGCATCTAGCCTGTTCACGGTGAGCGACCCGAGCGGCTACGCGATCACCAAATATGATTTCTGGGACCGCACCAGCGACCCGGCGAGCGGCCACTTCTATTTCAATGG
>Ga0070741_10003780_pt1 | contig 36602 bp, 20 predicted proteins | sample Coa_R1_4_FD_66440 | JGI IMG/M metagenome (GOLD analysis project Ga0070741, IMG submission 66440) | Surface soil microbial communities from Centralia Pennsylvania, which are recovering from an underground coalmine fire - Coalmine... | ecosystem: Environmental > Terrestrial > Soil > Unclassified ... | reverse complement strand
GCAGACGCTCTCTACGCGGACCCGAGCGCACGGTCTCCACTTCTGGAGTTGGGGTTACGGCTACCTTTATGACGTCAACACGTCTCTGCTGATCGGCGGAAGAGCTACGGACACCGTTACGACGCGAACCGGGTTCCGTGAGACTGGATTCCGCAACGGCATGATTTATCTGAATGGCCGCGTTATTCAGGTGCATGGCTATGCGGCGCGCTCCACGAATGAATGGCCGGCGCTCGGCACGGATGTTCCGCCATGGATCTCCGATTTTTCGAACAGTCTGATCGTCAAGGACAACGGAGATCTCGTGCGCTGGATGCACGTCACACCGTCGAAGCAGGACATCGAATCCTGCGATCGAGTTGGTCTGATTGAGACGATGCCGGCGGGTGACGCTGAGGGCGATCCTCATGGGCGGCAGTGGCAGGCGCGCGTGGAGCTGATGCGCGATGCGATGATCTACAACCGCAACGATCCGTCCATTCTTTTCTATGAATCCGGCAACAAGGGAATCAGCGAAGAGCATATGCGAGACATGCTGGCTGTGCGTGATGAGTTTGACCCGCATGGCGGACGCGCGATCGGGGCGCGCGAGATGCTTGGATCGCATATCGCCGAATATGGCGGCGAGATGTTGTACATCGACAAGTCAGCGACGAAGCCGCTGTGGGCGCATGAGTACAACCGCGATGAAGGAGCGCGCAAGTTCTGGGACGACCAGACGCCGCCGTACCATCAGGACTCTCCGCCCTACAACCGCAATCAGGACAGCTACACGCTGGAAGACGTGCTTCGCTGGGACGACTACTTCCGTGCACGGCCGGGCACTGGACGGCGGGTCTCCGCCGGCGGAGCAAACATCAGCTGGATCGACGAAAACTCGCACTTTCGCGGCGACAACAACTATCGCCGGTCGGGCGAGGTCGACGCGATGCGGATACCGAAGGACGCGTTCTTCGCTCACCAGGTGATGTGGGACGGCTGGGTTGATCCCGAACACCCGCGGATTCACATCAACGGCCATTGGAACTATGCAGCAGGCACAAAGCGCAACATCTACGTTGAAGCGACGACCGCATTTGTCGAGCTGAAGCTCAACGGGCGATCGCTCGGCACGGTTCGGCCAACTCACGATTTTCTCTTCACGTTTCCTGACGTTGTCTTTCAACCGGGCACACTTACGGCGATTGGTTATGACTCGCATCATCATCCGGTTGTCACGACAACGTTGAGCACTGCGGGGGAACCCACTGCCATCCGTCTGACGTTGCATACCGGTCCGGGCGGATTGCATGCAGACGGCTCTGACCTTGCCCTGGTTGATGTAGAAGCCATCGACAAGAGCGGACGACGTGTGCCCACTGCGCTGAACATGATTCACTTCAGCCTCGCGGGACCTGCCGAGTGGCGCGGCGGGATCGCGCAGGGAACTGCGAAGCCTGAGCCCATCAACATCGCCCCGGCGGATACGCACGGTCTGGCCGCGACGCCAGTCACTCCGTTTCTGTATTACGACAACTACATTCTGTCGCGCGACCTTCCGGTAGAAGGCGGCATCAATCGCGTCTCCATTCGCTCCACGGAAACACCGGGCCGGATCACCCTCACTGCAAAGGCCGTCGGCCTCGCGCCCGCGCATATTACGTTCTCCTCGCGCGCCGAGCCCGAGAGGAATGGTCTTTCGACGTTTGATCCGGCGGCTGCTCTGCCGGTGCACCTCGACCGCGGCCCGACGCCCTCCACGCCTTCGTTCCACATCACGCGTGATCCGATCACGATCGTCTCGGCGACAGCGGGTGCCAATGCGGACCAGGTATTCAAGGCGTACGACGACAACGAAACGACTGCATGGACGAACGCTTCCGCCAGCCGCACGGATATTGATACGGATGGTCTCCCCATTCGTCACGCAGAGCCCGACAGAACGCAGGTGCACGCGTCGCTGGACACCGCCTGGATTGAGTACACGCTCGCACAGCCGTGTGTGCCGACAGAGCTCGATCTGAAGCTTACGTCCTTCCGCGTACGCCGATACCCGATCCTAGTGACGCTCGATGGCGAGACGATCTACCGCGGGAACACTCCAACCAGCCTGGGATACATCACGCTGCCGCTTGCAGCCAGGCGCGCCGGAACGCATCTGCGCATTCAGCTCACCGGGCCTCCGGTGGATGTCGGGGAAGCCCACCAGCTTGTGGAACTGAATGGCCAGGTTGACCAGGCCGAGCCTCTCGGCAGGACCGAGCCTCCGATCCTCAGCATTGTAGAAACCGAGGTCTACCGGCCTGCGGCCCGTTGAATCCCTGTTTCGAGCGCGCCGGGTAAGCCGTTGAAATTGGGGTAGTGAAGAGCGGACGGCGTGGCGATCTGTTCAAGTAATCGAATAGAAAATAGTTCCCCTATTGACAGTCGTATAGAGACGCTTTTCTAATAGCGAGGCTGCCACAGAAAGCGAACGCGAGAAGTCGTTAGCTGCGGCGTGCACATAAGCTTCTGTCGTTCGGGAGGTCACACATGCTTAGCAATGCCATCAATTTCTCAGGCTGGACGCGGCTGCGCCGGTCGTTCGCTGTCTTACTCGCGGTAAGCTTTCTTGCGTGTGCGGGCTCCGCAGTACTGGCTCAGACGGGCGGTGAAGGCGCCCTTGAGGGTACAGTCACGGACTCAACCGGTGCCGCGATCCCGAATGCCACGGTGACGGCGACCAATCAGGCGAGCAAGGTCAGCACGACGCGGAAGTCCACGGGCGCCGGCCTCTACAGCATTACGCCGCTGATTCCGGGTGTGTACACCGTCACGGTCACCGTGCCGGGCTTTGCGACGCTCACACAGAAGAACCTCGAGGTGAACGGGCTCAATGTGACGGGCTTCAATCCCAAGCTCTCGCCCGGCGCGGTCGACCAGGCGGTCACGGTCACCGAAGCGCCGCCGCAGCTTGAGACCTCCAGCGCCAGCGTCAGCGAAGTCATCACCAACGATGTCTACATGTCTCTGCCGCTTATCATGAACGGCCAGCAGCGTGATCCATCTTCGCTGGCGACGCTCTCTGTAGGCGCTCAGAGCGGCGTGCGCGCTCCCATCTTTTCCGGCACCGGCGACTACCTCGCGGAGGTCTACCTCAACGGCATTCCGACGACTACCTCGAATCAGCAGGGCGACAACCGCATCATCGCCAACAGCGTTCCGGTGGAGAGCGTCGATCAGCTTCAGATCATCTCCTCCGCTCCCTCGGCCGAGTACCAGGGCGCCGGTGCCATCGGCTTCACCGTCAAGAGCGGCGGCAATCAATACCACGGCGAAGTCATTGACCTCATCCGCAACACCGCGTTCGACGCCTGGGGCTTTGCTGGAAACCAGCTCACCAAGTACGCCATCGTGAATGGCGTCGCTACCCAGGTCCCGGCTGGTAAGGCTGCCGAACACCAGAACGAGCTCTCCGCTTCCGTCGGCGGTCCGGTGCCGTTCATGCACCACAAGCTTTTCTTCTTCGCTAACTACGACCGATTCCACAATACGTCCACGGGTAACGCTGCGGTCTTCACTGTTCCTACCCCACTGATGAAGCAGGGTGACTTCACCGAATTAACCTGCGGGAGCGGGGGCTGCACTGGAAGCGGCAGCAACAACCCGCCCGTCATTTTCAATCCGCTCACGAACTCCTGCTCGGGCAACGTCTGCACCCGCCAGCCGTTTCAGGCTGTGAAGAATGGGGTGCTGACCAACAATGTCATTCCCGCCAGCTATATCTCCCCGATCTCCCAATATGAGCAGAAGCTTCTGCCCAACCCGAACCTGCCTGGTCTGTCGGGCAACTATCTGACCAGCGGCTACAGCGGCTATGACAATTGGGAGATCGTCGCCAAGGTCGATTACGACCTCACGCCCAAGCAACGTATCTCGGTGTCGTACACCCGCGGCCTGCGGCGGTCCATCGGCTTCGGCTCCGTCATGCCGCTGCCGTACTCGACGGCGATCTCGAGCATTCTGCATCCCACGATGGCGACCGTTGAGCACGCCTGGACGTTGTCGCCGCACATCGTCAACCAGTTCAACTACGGCTTCACCCGCTTCGGCGGTGTCTCGCTGAACGCCTCGCAGGGCCTCAAAGGCATGAACGCTGTCGACGCCGGCATCACCGGCCTGCCCGTCGGCCAGGCCACCACGGAGTTCCCCGGCAGCACTTTCAACAGCAGTCCGGCATTTTCCTCCGTGACAGACACCAACTGGGGCGCTACCGGCGGTTCCCAGCGAAGCTCCAGCACCGTGCCGACCACCTTTACCATCGTCGACAATCTCCAGTGGAGCGTCGGTCATCACAACATCACCTTCGGCGTTCAGACCCAGTGGCTGGAAGACAACGTCATCAGCCCGCTCGGCACCTCAGATGTCTACATCCAGAAATGGTCACCCAACGACACCGCCAACTACGGTCAAAACTCGAGCGCGATCAGCACCAGCACAACCGGGTACAGTTACGCGAGCTTCCTGCTCGGCGCAGTTAACTCGTCTTCGGCCGGCGTCCCGCTCTATAGCGACATCGGCGGCCGTTACCACCCGGTCTCACCGTACGTTCAGGACAACTGGCAGATCCGTCCGAACCTAACCCTGAATCTCGGTCTGCGCTGGGACTACCTGCCTCCGTATCATGAGGTGGCGGACCGCTGGAGCTTCTTCAATCCCAATGCAACCGACCCGCTTACCGGATCGCCGGGCGAGCTCGAATATGCCGGCAATCGCGGTGCGGATATCAGTTGCCAGTGCCGCACGCCTGTACACACCTATTGGAAGAACTGGGGACCTCGCCTCGGTCTCGAGTACTCTCCTGACCCAAAGACCGTCTTCCGCGCAGGCTTCGCGGTTGCCTACTCCCGCGCAGGCGGGGTCGGCGGCCGCGCCGGTGACGCTACCGGTACCGGACAAACGGGCTTCGGTTCGAGCATTATTCTGCCGGCGGCGACCACCAGCACCGCCTCTGCGGGGCCGTCCTTTTATCTGAACAACAGCACCGCATTTCAGGCAGCTGGTGTGGCAAATACGAACTTCGGTGGCCCGGGATATACCATCCCTGCACCCACCGGCGCCTCCGCTTCGGAACTCACGGTGGGCACCGGCAACTACGTGAATTCCAGCGGCAAATATGTGTCGGCCGGCGGCGCTCCGGACTACGCTGACCCGTACCTGTCCGGCCGTGCCCCGGAGTTCATCTTCTACAACTTCGGCATGCAGAAGGCGTTGACCAATGCCATGACCCTGACGCTCAACTACTCCGGCAGCCAGTCACATTTCGTCGCCGGGGCAGGCGAACCGGGCTTCTGGAGCGGCAGCATGGATCCCAAATACCTGGTGACCCTGGGCTCTGTGACCGTGCCGAAGAGTTTCGCAAACATTATGACCGCGCCCGCAACAAGTGCCAATGTCGCCGTAGCACATGCCGCGGACTCCAGCGTGAACGCTCCATACCCCGGGTACACGGCTGCCGCCGCGCTCAGCACGAGCGCAAGCATCGGACGCATGCTGCGGCCTTTCCCGCAATACTCCTCGCCTCCCGGCACCACCTGGGACAACGTCGGGAACCTCTCCTACAACGCCTTCGAGTTCACTTTGAAGATGCGCGAGTACAAGGGCGTCAACTTCACCGTCAACTACACCTATTCCAAGAACCTTGGGGACGACGGCACGGTCCGGTCTTACTACCCGGTACCGGCGGCAGCTTCCTCGAGCGGAGTGGCGATGCCCGGCAACAACCGCATGGATCGCTCGATCACCATCAACGACATCCCGGAGAACCTCAACGTCTTCGGCTACGGCAAGCTGCCCTTCGGCCGTGGCCATATTGGCGGCGACAACTGGGCGGTCCGCAACATTGCCGGCGGATGGGAGTTGTCCGGCATATACACCTATAGCTCGGGCAAGCCGCTGCTCGTGACCGGTACCGGCTGCAACGCACCCGCTCAGGGCACTTGCATGCCGGATCTGGCGCCAGGCCGCGATCTCGGCTCGGCCCGCATCAACGGCGACTATGGTAGTTCCGGGGTCACCTACGCCAACTTCAGCCAAAAGAACTATCTTGACACCAGCGCGTTCTCGGCCCTGAACGTCTTCCCAGTCGGCGGTACTATCCCCTGTGCCAGCCTGGGCGATACAAGCTTCGACGCGAAATACGGAAAGGGCGTATGCGGGAACGCGATCACCAAGATCGGCACAGCGCCGCGCAGCTCCAGCTACCTGCGCCAGCCGAGCCGCTACAACGTCGATGCATCGCTGCAGCGCAGCTTTCCTATCAGCAAGGAACGAGTCAAGTTCGTCTTCCGGGCTGACTGCTTCAACGTGCTCAACAACGTGACGTTCTCGATGGCACAGACCCAGACCATATCCGTCGTCAACCCTTCGGCCACGAGTTCGTTTGGCCGTCTCACAGGCTACAGCAGCCCTCGCCGATTCCAGTTTTCGGGCCGGATCGTCTTCTAACCCTCGAAGCTGCACGAATGGCCTCCGGAACTCCGGAGGCCATTTCATTTACTCCTAGGTGCGAATAGCGGACGCGCCGAATCTCTTATCCACAGAAATCTTCGTTTTCAACATTTCTTAGTGGCCTACAAATGAATGTTCCACGTGGAACATTCCTGTTCCACGCGTTTACCTCACCGATCTCAGTAAATTCTCGTGCTGATGATGGAGGTTCCTGTCGCACTTGACTCAATACTTGAAGCGCGAAGAAGGATCTCGAAGTTGCGCAAAGTTCCGTCCGGGCGGATGGCCTTCTTCAAAATGGGCTCGATCAACTCTGGCCGAAGAAGCGCTTCGCCAGCGGCTTGCGTACCAGCTACATCAAGACCTTGCACCAGCAGCAGGTGCCCGTCGCCACTCAGACTTGGCAGGAAAGAGATGAGAGCGAAGGTTTCGTGCGCGGGTTCGTTCCAGTGGCTGACGTATTCGGGCATCTCGCCGGCCAGGGGATGCGTATTGACGATCCTCGCAGCGCCCATGCCATCGTGATAAACGATGCGGAAGTTGGCCTTGCTGTCGCCAAGGCCCGCCCAGGGATTGCTGCCGACGGAACCGAGGATGATCGCATTCGCGTTCTTCAGATCATCGAGTCTTATATCGCGGGGAAATCGAAGAATCGCACGCTTTGGATTGAACTGTGGGAGTCGCGACAAGGCGGAGATGATCTGCAGATCGACGAAGCTGGTGAAGTCCTGGGTTCGAAGATCGGTTGCGCTGTGAGGGTCCACCTGGGGCAGTTCGCTCTTTGCGTAGTCGCCGTTCACATACTGCGCAAGGGGCAGAGGTTTGTGGGAGATGTCTTCGATGATATTCAGTCCGGCATCGGCGGGCACGATGTAGGTGGTATACGATCCGTTGAAGATCGCATCCCATAGCGGTTTTGCCGCTGTGAGTTGTGCAGGTTCGACCGGCTCGTGCCGCTTGTATCTGCCTGTCCACCAGGCCACCGAGCAGATCGCTGCGGTATAGGCAAGCAGGAGCAAACTCCGCCGCCAGGTCCAGCGGCTTTGAGCGATATTCGAACCCAGTGGCCCGGATATGATGGGAGGCGAATGCGGGCTGCCGTTTTGATCGAAGGCAACGGATTTAGCCTCTCGTGAGCCCTCTTCGCCGGCATTCACGAAGATGGGAATATAGCCGCCGAGAGGGATCTCGATGTGCAGCCGCTCGAAGGAGCCCTCCTGGAGGAAGTAGTCGGTGAGCCTGCGACGTAACTGGCGGGCATAGCTGCGGACGATGTTGTCTTCAAGCGTCCGATAATGAGCCGGCCGATCGAAGACGTGCACGCCGATCTCGTGCTCCGTTATCTGGTCGGACCTGCCCTGAATCGTTTCGGCGACGATATAGAGAAGGAAATTGGAGAGCAGCGGCGACCGGGCGAAGTGCCTGCTGGCGACGGCGCGCTTTGCGACCTGCCATCGTTCGTCGCTCTCCAGCAGTGGCGTCGTCTCGCTGAACCTGTCCTCATGCTCAACGACTGCCGACCGTCCCATGGTGAATCTCCCAATCCCGGGTGAAGAGTCAAAATCCAAACTAACCGGCGTGGGTAAATGTAGCATTACGACGACCTTGCCGTCTTGCTGGGCGGTCTCTTCACCGATTATTCATGGATGCGCCAAACGATACTTTTGAAAGGGCTTGAGCCACTCTTATCACATGTGTATTCACGCCGGAAACGGTTGCTATACACTTTTACGGCTCGGCGCGTCGGGTGATTATGGATTGCGAATACGCATGCTCGGCCAAGTACCGTTTGCGTACGAACTTCCCCTTTCCCTTGGAGGCAGTCTATGAACCTGCAATTGCGATCGACCGCGGTTATCCGTGTGCTGCTGGCAACGGTTGTCCTGGCCTTCACCTGCGGCACGATGGCGGCTCAGCTTGACACAGGGAGTATCACCGGCACGGTAATGGATCCAACCGGTGCTGCGATACCCAACGCGAAGATCACGCTGACCAATGTAGGCACGAACGTCAGTACGACGACCCAATCGACGTCTACCGGGACGTATGCGTTCGATGATCTAGTCCCAGGGACCTATACGGTCCAGTCTGCCTCCAAGGGTTTCCAGAACTACATTGTGCGCGGTCTGGACGTGCACGTTCAGCAGGTTTTGACGGTCGACCTGCACATGAACGCAGGCGACGTGCAGCAGCAGGTGACGGTTACGGCAGCTGCGCCGCTGCTGCAGTCGGAGAATGCCGCGGTGGGCCAGACGATTACCAGCGAGGAGATCAACGATCTTCCTCTGGCGACGCGCAACTGGGGCTCTCTGTCGCAGATGGCGGCGGGTGTTTCTACCGCCCCGCCGGGCCAGCCGACGCCGGATTCAGGGAGTACAGACAGCGCGTACTTTTCGGTCGATGGCGTAAACGTGTGGCAGAACGACTTCCGCCTGAACGGGATCAACGACAATATCGAAATTTACGGAGGTAACTATACCGGAACGAACGCGGCGATCGTGCCTCCGCCGGATGCGATTCAGGAGTTCAAGGTCCAGAACGGGGATTTCAACGCGGAGTTCGGCCACTCCACGGGCGGCGTTGTGAACGCAGCGCTCAAGTCAGGCACTAACAGCTTCCACGGCGACGTCTGGGAGTATCTCCGCAACGACGCGTTCAATGCGAACTACTTCTTCAACAGAACTTGTACGTCCAGCGGTGTGTGCACCAGCAATCCAATTCCCGAGTACCGTCAGAATCTCTTCGGCGCTACTATCGGCGGACCGATCTTCAAGAACAAGACCTTTTTCTTCGCTGATTACCAGGGCGGCCGCTTCATCCTGCCCCTGCCCAACACAAGCACTGTTCCGACGACGGGCATGGTGAGCAGCGGGTTCACCAATCTGCAGGACAATATCATTTACAACACTGGCAATTTGACCAACCAGAAGAGTATCGAGACGGATGCATTGGGCCGCACGTTCTGGTACGGCACGATCTTCGATCCGGCGACGACGCGCGTGATTCCGGCGTCTGGGATTGATCCGATCACCGGTCTCAAGGGACCGGCTGGGTCATACGTGCGTGATCCGTTTTACGGCTGCACGAAAGCCGGGTGCCCCGCTGCGAATTATGCTGCGGGAGGACCGCTCACCGGGATGATGAGTTTCACCTCCGCGTCCCAGGTGGCGTTCCTGAATATTCTCCCGACCTCGCGACTGGACCCGAACGCGGTGAGCCTGCTCGGCGTTTATCCTGCGCCAAACCAGTCTGGGCTCTCTAACAACTTCCTTTTTGTTCCGAAGGAGAACCACTGGACTAACACCTACGACATTCGAATCGATCAGAACTTTAACCCGAACAACACGCTGTTCGGAGTGTTTGACCGAAGCTACTACACGACGAACGTTCCTTCGAATATGCCGGGGCTTGCGGGCGGAGGCGGAGGCCGCGCAGACAGCCTGCCGGCATATGCGTGGGCGGTCGGCTACACCCATGTGTTTACGCCGACGTTTACCAACGACATGCATGTGGGCATGGTGCACTCGGACAAACTTCAGGTATCGGTGTACGGCAATGACTTCGGAATCCCGGCAAAGTTTGGGATTCAAGGAGTGCCGCAGGTTGCAAACAACGGTGGACTTCCGCTGATCAACCCCAGCCCGTTCAAGAACGTGGGTGTGGGTAACTTCTCGCCCACGCTGCAGTATGTGTACAGCATCGAGGGCGTGGATGGCATCACCAAGGTGCTTCGCAATCACCTGTTGAAGATCGGCATCCAGGTGGATGATCTGATCGGCAACATCTCGCAGCCTCCGCAGGGTCGCGGAGATTTTAATTTCAACGGCGAGTACACGGATCTTCCAAATAACAACCATAGCCTTAACGGAGTCGCCGATATGCTGCTGACGCCGATCAACTCGCTGGTTGGCGGCGTGAATAACGTTGGCGGGATGAGCAGCTTCTCGGGATCGAACATTTCCGGGACGGACGATCAGCGCTGGTACTGGGGCGCTTACGCGCAGGACGACTGGAAGATTTCGCCTACCCTGACGCTCAACCTTGGGTTGCGTTGGGACTACTTCACGCCCTACGAAGAGGTTAACGGAAGGCAGGCGAACTTCATACCGGCAGGCGGAAACGGAGTTACCGGAGGATCGAACAGCGGAATTTATTACATGCCGACCAAGGGCTGCGCTGTGCCGCGCTCCGCGGGTTTCGATGCTCTGCTGAAGAGCAACAATATTACTCTGCAGTGCACCTCCAGCATGACCCTGGGCACCGCTCAGAAGACGAACTTCGCTCCTCGTGTGGGATTTGCATACCGCGTTACACCTAAGCTCGTCGCACGCGGCGGTTTCGGCATTAGCTACGGCGCGCTGGGCAATCTGGGCTATGGAGGAACGCTCGGCACCAACTATCCGTTCGTTTATACCGCAAGCTTCCCGAGTCCCGACTCGCAGCATCCGCTGCTGTTGTCGAACGGTGCGCCGGCCACGATGGAGCAGGCGCTCACTACGGTCAACTTCAGCGATCCGACGATCTTCAGCGGCTCGGGCCTGAACCTGTATGGACGGCAGTACAACTTCCAGACGCCGTATGTGCAGACGGAGAACCTGACGATTCAGGATCAGTTCTCGGCACACGACTCCATCCAGGTGGGCTTCGTCGGAACGCAGGGTCGTCATCTCGATAATCTTGGGTATAACAACTCGCCGACCGTAATCCTTCCTCCCGGCACCAATGCGCAGCTCTATGTTCCTTTCCAGAGCTTCGCGCGCAACTCCACCTACGAGACGACGAACGCGACGAGCAGCTACAACTCTCTGCAGACCACCTACGAGCACCAGACCGGCTATGGGCTTTATGTGCTGGGGAACTACACGTACAGCAAGTGCATGAGCGATCAGCACACGCAGGCGGGGCAGAACCAGCAGTATCGTGCGGAGTGGCTGCCCGGCTTCGGCATCTCGCGCGACTATGCACTGTGCGATACAGATGCGGCGAACCTGGTGCACCTCGCCGCGATTTATAAACTGCCGTTCGGCAACGGCCGTGCCTTCATGGGGAGTGCAAGCCGCGCCGTGAATGCGATCATTGGCGGCTGGAGCGTGAATGCGATGTACAGCCATCAGAGCGGCCAGCCGTTTACCGTAACCTGCCCCACGGCGACGACCTCCGACTTTGGATGCTTCGCGTTCACCGTTCCCGGCCAGAACTTGTACGCAGGGCCGCACAACTACACCCAGTGGCTGAATCCTGCGGCATTTGCGCAGCCGCCGGCTGCAACTACGATCGGCCAGGCGGACTACTCACCGCTGGGCGGCAGCCAGGAACAGGCCCGCGGACCGAACTACAGCAATCTTGACTCAGCCGTGCTCAAGGACTTTTCGATCACGGAATCAGTCCGCGTGCAATTCCGCGCGGAGGCATTCAACACGACGAATACACCGGACTTTTCGCAGCCAGGAAACCTGAACTTCAAGACGACGCCGTTCAGCACAATCACCAGTACAAAGAACAGCAATGGGAACAACGGCGCACGCACCTTGCAGTTCGCGTTGAAGCTGTTCTACTAACAGCGTCACGATGTATATGGCCGGGTTAGCGAGGAACATGTTTGTCTGGTCGAGATTCCTGACAGTGCAGGCATGGCTCCTCGCTATGGCCTTTCTGTTTGCCGGGCTGCATGCGCAGGTTGCCACCGGGCAATCCGCGTCATCAGTCGGTGTGGGGAACGCGGACATCACGCTTCATGGCGTGGTTGCGGGAGCCCAGAATCATAGTTACATCGAGGTCCCGTTTCATGTTCCAGCCGGCGTGCACCGTGTCACCGTCACGTTCAGTTACACCGAGCGTGAGCAGAAGACCGCGCTCGATCTTGGGCTCGAAGACCCTGACGGGCTGAGATGCTGGAGCGGTGGGAACAAGTCGACGCTGACCGTCGGCTTGTCTGATGCGACTCCGTCGTGTCTGCCCGGGGCGATTCCAGCGGGTACGTGGAACGTGCTTATCGGTGTTCCTAATATCCGGCCGCAGGTCACCTCCCACTACACCGCTACGGTTTTCCTCTCGCGCACGGGGCTGGTCAGCGATGAACCCGCGGTCCTGCGCGAGCCGCTGCGCTCGGGGCCGGCCTGGTATCGCGGCGATCTGCACATGCACACCGCGCATAGCGACGGTCATTGCCCGAATCAAACTGGGCAGATGGTGCCGTGCCCCGTGTTCATGACGGTCGAAGCAGCGGAACGGCGTGGCCTCGACTTCATTGCAATCACGGACCACAATGCGACCTCGCAATATGATGCGATGCGCGAGTTGCAGCCCTATTTCAACAATGTGCTGCTGATCCCCGGGCGCGAGATCACGACCTTTCAGGGTCACATCAACTTTTTGGGAACGACGGACTTTGTGGACTTCCGGGTCGGCAGCAAAGCTGTCCCGACGTTGAACGTTCTGTTGAGGAATGCGCAAGGGCTGGGCGCGCTGCTGTCGATCAACCACCCGAACGCACCGGGCGGCGAAATCTGCATGGGATGTCGCTGGGCCCCGGAAAATCCTGTTGATATGCATTACTTCACTGCGGTCGAGGCCGTGAACGGAGGTGGCGAGGATGCTTCCGCGTCAGGCATTCCATTCTGGCAGGAACAGTTGAACCTTGGACATCGGTTGGCTGCGATTGGAGGCAGCGACAACCATCAACCGCTGATTCCTCCTGATGAGACCAATGCGGTGGGACATCCGACAACTGTGGTCTATGCCACAGAGTTGTCGACGCCCGCGATCCTATCGGGTATTCGGTCCGGGCGCGTGTTCATTGATGTCGCCGGATCGCGCAATCGCATGCTGGATCTGTCAGCCCATACGTCGTCTTCGGCTGTCATGGGTGGTCTGCTCGTCGCACGAGCCGGCGAGCATATCGACGTTGAAGCTCAGATCGACAATTGTGACGGCGACTCGGCGGAGTTGATCGAAGGCAGCGAACAGACTTCGAGTGCTCCTGCACAAACCATTCATGGCGATCACGCGTCTTTGCATTGGGCGGTCAGCGCGCGATCAATGCGAAGCTGGTTTCTTGTCGAAGTCCACGATGCCTCAGGGCAGATCTTGCTGCTGGGTAATCCGATCTATGTGAATTGGAGCGCGCCGCCGAAGGCTCAGTAGCCGAAGATGAGCTATCCTCTTTGGGTCTATTAAGTGTTTTGACTGAGAAGTTTCTTGGGTATTCGCCTCGAAAGATATCGCGCGCGGCCTGGGCATTTCGAAGGTAACCGTGTCGAAGGTCTTACGCGGCAATCAGGACATTAGCGAGAAGATGCGGGCACATGTCCTGAAGCGGATGCTAGAGCTGAACTAGTATCTCCGCATCCCGTTGACGACTGTCGATCAGCGACCGGAGGTGCAGCGTGCCCGCGCCGGCGAGCTTGCCCTTGAGCTGATAGCGAAGCCGAGCTTGCTTCCCAAGACTCTGCTCTTGCTACCGAGATCGGTGGTGCGTGAATGAGCTATTGCGCTGTCTAAGAGAAGCGCGTCTGTTTGTACAGGCGGTATCCGCAGCCGATCAGACTTGCGAGCAGGATGACGCTGAGCACTGCAATCCAGCGCAGGTTCATTGCAAGCGGAGGCACCGAAGCCTTGCAGGCAAGCCAGATGAAGATAGCCGTTGCCGTAAGGACGATGACATGGTCCCACCAGCGGCGGCGATCGGGACCGTGGCCGAACTCGTCGCCACTCTGGGCAACCAGCACCTCGTTATAGTTCAGACCGTAGCGACTGCACTCTCGTTCAAGCGCCTCATTGCGAGATGAATGTTCTCCGGCGGAAGCTTTGGCACCACTTATGAACAGAGCGCCAACGATCATGATGAGCGATCCGCCTAAGACGAGCAGCTTGTGGCTGCGATCAGCGCCCGCGAGCTCTCCGAATACGAGCGCGCCCCAGGCGAGCCCCCAAAGCTGGTTGGTGTTGGAGAGTGGAATACCACGGCCGATGCCGAGATATTTTGCAGCAAACTGCTGAAACATGTCGCCGATGACCCAGACGAATCCGCCGAGAAAGAGCCAGAAGACAACCTGCCCGGAGTGCACAATCTGGAAAGCGGAGGAGTGACGTCCGCCGTCGAGCGTCCAGGTGAGGAGAAGCATCGTGGCGAGCTCGCCGACGGTGAACGCGGTTACGAAAGACAGAGGATTCATGCCGCTGAGATACGCCTTGCGGTAGGGCACGTACATGGTGCCCCACATCAGGCTGGCTCCCGTGGCCGCGAGGATGCCGCCGATAGCATTGTGGCCAGTTGAGCTTCCTCCGTGAACGGTGCTGAAGCCAAGCATGATTGCGGCTACAACGATGCACCCGGCTCCCACAACAACTTTCGCGATTGTCCGCGCATCGGCTCCATCCAGCTCGCGGAAGAGGACGCGTCCCCAGAGAAGCCCGATGAGGGAGTTGGTGTTCCACATGGGGAAGGCGATCGACAGACCTACATCGCGAATGGCGAAGACTGTAAGTGTATTCGCGACTGCCCAGAGTGCGCCGGCGAGGATTGCCCAGACTAAGAGATGCGCTCTGGACATCAGGTCGGCGAAAACGTAACTCGTTCCTTTGAGCAGGGTGGGGAAGGTCCAGCGCGCTACGAAGACGCCTGTCACCATACAGAGCGAGATGGCAAAAGGAGAAAAGCCGGCGTGAACCAGCTTCGTCGGAGCTTCAGCGGCGCCCAACCATACGCCGGCAGTAAGGCCGCAGAGCACGCCAAGTACATGAGTCGATCCCGCGTAGCGCGATGAAGAGGTGTCGATTTTAGTCGGCATAAGTGTTCGCGATCTGCTCCGTCGGAATTAGTGAAGCCAAACCAGCAGGACAATACCGAAGATGAGCACGACGACAGGAATCCAGAATTGCACATCCGTTAGTACGGCCTTTGCTGTATTCCTGGTTCGCAAGCTCGAGCCTCCTCAGGCGGGTCATGAGCGCAACGGGACGATTCAGGCCGATTTCGCGCTTGCCAATTATAGAGGAATGTCCTTATAGTTACCGGTAACGTTGGATCTTTTTCTGATCCTGCGGGGGAGCGACCCATGAGCACAGCATCGCAACTCGCTTCAGCGAAGCGGAACCCATTGTCAGCCGACATGGAGGAATGGGACGAGTTCCTCGAAGGACGATACAAGGAAGGCAAGACGCAGGAGGAGTTTCGCGAGTACGACGCGACTGCGAACCCGGGCGTCGCCGAGTTCTATCGACTGAATCACACGTTTCAAACCCATGACTACGTGCTGGCCAAGGAGAATGAGTACTTCGGACTGACTCGAGGGCGGAAGAGTATTTGGGAAGCGGCTGAATATCTGAACACGCTGGTTGACGACAGCGACCCGGACACAGATCTTACGCAGCTCGAACATCTCTTGCAGACATCTGAAGCGATTCGCCGGGACGGCCATCCGCGGTGGATGGTGGCGACCGGTTTTGTACATGACCTCGGCAAGTGCCTGTGCCTGTATGGTGAGCCGCAGTGGGGTGTTGTCGGTGACACATTTCCGACCGGTTGCGCGTACTCCGAGTCTGTCGTCTTTCCCGAGTACTTCCGCGACAATCCGGACTACAGCAATCCGGTCTATCGGACGAAGTACGGCATCTACGAGCCGAACTGTGGTTTGGACAAAGTAAAAATGTCGTTCGGACACGACGGGTACATTTACGAGGTGATGAAGAACTATCTTCCGATGGAAGCGCTGTACATGCTGCGCTATCACTCGTTCTACGCCTGGCACCGGCATGGTGCGTACGACTACCTTTGCAACGATCAGGACCGGGAGATGTTGCCGTGGGTCTTGAAGTTCAACCCATATGACCTTTATTCGAAGGGACACACCAAGCCCAGGCTGCAGGAGCTCAGGCCCTATTACGACGAGCTGTTTGCAGAATTCTTCCCGGAGACGATCGCCTGGTAGCTGGATATGGCGAGGCCGCGTCGCGCGTTCAGGCGGGCAGCTTCAAATCAGTACGACATTTCCGTTTGCAGGACCTGCTCGAGGCTCTCGTCATAGTGCGCAGTCGATTGCATGAATTTGAAGATCGACTCGAGGGCTGTAATCCCGCCTCGCGCACCTTCCGCCATGCAGTTTATGGCGGCGGCGGCGCACGCAAAGTCAAGCTGGCGCTCCAGTGACCATCCCTGCAGCAGGGCAAAGATGAAGCCGGCGTGAAAGATGTCGCCTGCTCCTGTCGTATCGACTGCCGGAACACGATAGGCAGGTGTGTGATGGGCGACGTTTCCATTCCACGCGAGCACGCCGCCCTGCCCGAGAGTAGCTGCGGTGAGCTGGCATCCATAGCGGGAATGGATCTCACGAAGCGCCTTCACAAGATTTTTTTCGCCAGTCAGGCGGGCCGGGAAATCACGGCTAACGATGAGATAGTCGATCTTCTCGATTAGCGCATCGACACCCGGATAGATTTCGTCGAGATCAGCAATCACAGCGAGCCCAGCTTCGCGAGCCCAACTGGCGGCCTGAATCGCTGCGGATGTATCGTGCCCATCGACATGAAGAGCGCGAGCATCTGTAATCCACTCGCGCCTGAGTTCGTTCGGTTGGAGGATCAGCCGGTCATCCCGCCGGCATAGGACGGTGCGTTCGCCATCCTGATCGACCATGATGAGCGATTTCGGACTTGGGGCGTCCGCCACATTAATAAGTCTGGCGTCAACTCCTGTCCGGTCGAACTCACGAGCATGCAACCTCGATGCATCGTCATCGCCTAGCTTGCCGACATAGCGCGTTCGAAGACCCCAGGTCTGGCACGCGACGACAGTTGAGGCAACCTGTCCACCCGGCATAAGAGATTCTGTGTCGTATTCGAGCTTCGAGCCGCGCTGGGGAAACTCGGGCAAACGGATCAAGGTGTCGGTCGCATTCAGGCCTACGCCAACGAGGTCGATGCTGTCGGGAGAAATCATCGAATTCAATTGTAGTGGCTTGTTTCGCGGCTGCATGGAATAGGCGTTATGGATAGAAAATAGGTGGCTAGGCCATGATTGTGGTGTGCGTCCCTTAACTCCACCGGGATCGCGAGTTGTGGTCGATTCCCTGGTACTTGCCTTTCACCGACGAAGCATGTAGCCTCACTGCTGCTGCGGCAGAGTTCTGAAGGCCGCCTGAGAATTCTGCAGGAATCGGCGGAATTCACGGGCGGCTTTCGTGGTTTCTGTGGGCTGGAGATCGCGGAGAGTTGCATGAGCACACGCGCAGAAAAGTTCGCACGGCTGGACGAGACAAAGAACGACAACCTCGATGTTTTGATCGTCGGTGGCGGGGCCACCGGTCTTGGACTCGCTGTCGACGCCGCAACCCGCGGATTCCGTACCGCGCTTGTCGAATCCGGAGACTTCGCGCAGGCGACCTCCAGCCGCGCGACCAAGCTGGTGCATGGCGGTGTGCGATATCTCGTCAGCGGGCAGTTGCACCTCGTCTATGAGGCGCTGCGCGAGCGGAAGATCATGCTGGAGAACGCGCCGCACCTGGTGCATGCGCTGCCGTTCGTCACGCCTGTCTACAAGTGGTTTGATCTGCCCTACTACGGCATTGGCTTGAAGGCATACGAAGTGCTTAGCGGCAAATCGTCGCTTGGCCCAACGCGTGTTCTTTCAGCAGCAGAGACTCGTGTGCGTGTGCCCGGCATCGCTGCCCGGGGGTTGAAGGGAAGTCTGCTGTATCACGATGGCCAGTTTGATGACGCTCGACTCGCGCTGGCACTCGCGCGCACAGCAGAGGATCACGAGGCGATCGTGCTCAACTATGCGCGTTGTACGGCGTTGCATAAGCACAACGATAAGCTCGGCAGTGTCACAGTGGAGGACGTGGAGACGGGTCGTTCTGTCGAAGTTCACGCCCGTGCTTTCATCAACGCCACAGGAATTTTTGTCGACGAACTGCGCAGGGCGGATCAGCCATCGAGTCCACACATGCTCTCGGTCAGCCGCGGCACGCACATTGTTGTTGCCGGCGAGGTACTGGGGAACGGGAACGCGATCATGGTGCCGAAAACTCGCGATGGCCGCATCATCTTCGCAATCCCCTGGCTGGGCAAAGTCGTGATCGGCACAACTGATCTCCCGGCGCCCTCGGTGGCGGTTGAACCGGGGCATGAGAGCTCGGAAATTGACTTCCTGCTCGAGACGATCAACCCGTACCTTGCGCGTCCGCTCGGCCGCGCCGACATCCTCAGCGTCTTCTCAGGCCTGCGGCCGCTCGTCACAGGCGGGGAGGCGAAGACCTCGAAACTTTCTCGCGAGCACACGATCGAGGTCTCTGAGAGCGGCCTTATCACAGTGGCTGGAGGCAAGTGGACGACCTATCGCCGCATGGCGGAAGACACACTTGCAGTGGCGATTCGTCGAGGCATGCTGCCGGATCGGCGCTGCGTGACCCGTTCCGTTCGCTTGCACGGTGCGCCCGAGAAGGCCGGCGCGCCTCCTGCGTTATCCCGATACGGCACTGAGGCCGCGGAGATCTCTCGCATGTGGGCGTCCGACCCGCAAACGTCCACGCTTCTTGATCCAGCACTGGCTTTTACGTGCGCCGAGGTGATCTTCGCTGCACGCTATGAGATGGCTCGCACCGTCGAGGATGTGCTTTCGCGCAGAACGCGTGCATTACTGCTGGACGCCAGGGCGGCACAGCGAGCGGCACCTGTCGTCGCAAGACTCTTAGCCGCCGAGCTCGGGCAGGGACCAGACTGGATCGACAGAGAAACCCGCCGCTTCATCGAACTCGCACAGCAGTTCTATTTCGTCTCCGGTACAATCGCCGACGCCAACTCTGCTGTGCCGGCCGCGGCTCCCATTGGCTGATCGCCTGCGATAATCTGCTCCGAAGCACGGATGCGCGCAGGCAGATAGGGATGGATCAAGATCTGATAGGCTATGCCGCCGAGCACTCCGCCAAGCAGCGGACCGGCAATGGGAACCCACCAATAGTTCTGCGGTGAAGGAAAGGCGGCGGCGCTCCAGCCAGCAAAGAAGCAGAACAGGCGCGGTCCGAAATCACGCGCGGGATTCAATGCCCAGGCCTCGAGGTACCCCATCGATGCGCCGATAGCCGCAACAAGAAAGCCGATAATCAGCGCGCCGGAATTGGCTCCGGGCGCCTGTTCGTTGTACTTCTCGGTGATCGCGAAGATGCCGAAGATGAGGATGCCGGTCAGTATCATCTCGTCCGTGAACGCATGCAGTGGCGTAACGGCAAGGCCGGGATGGGTGAAAAATACACCTGCCGCGCCGCCGGCTGCTCGCGTGACATGATGCGTTGCATTGAAGAGATTGATCACTGGAACATACAGCGCGTACACGAGCACTGCCCCGACGAATCCCCCCAGCGTCTGCGCGCCAAAATACGGCAAGACCTTGCTCCACGAGAACTTTCGATACAGCGCGAGCGCCAGCGTGACAGCCGGGTTGGCGTGGCAGCCACTCACGGATGCAGTTGTGTAGATTGCAATCGTCACCGCGAGACCCCACGCAATGCAGACCCCCCAGTAGGCCTGTTGATAGGGGCTTGGATCATAGAGGCTGTACATCGCGGCTACAGAGTCGCCGATCGCGATGATGATAGCTACCGCGACCGCTTCTGAGATCAGTTCACCCAGAAATGTCTTTCTCATGTGCGTTCGTCCTGTGATGCTTGCCATTCATTGCTGCTGAAAACTTGCGCGAGGTTCAGTCGACCCAGTTGAAGGATCGGGTAACTGCCTTCTTCCATTGGCGGAAGAGGCGTTCGCGCTCCTGCTCGTCACAGTTTGGCTCCCAGGTTTTATCGACAGACCAGTTCGCAACCAGATCGTCCGTATCCTTATAGAAGCCGCAGTGCAAACCAGCAGCGTAGGCCGCGCCCAGCGCTGTCGTCTCGCGCATATAGGGACGCAGAACACGGCGATCCAGCAGGTCGGCCTGGAACTGCATCAGCAGATCGTTTGCGACCATGCCGCCGTCTGTGCGCAATTGATCGAGCCGGATATGCGAATCCGCTTCCATCGCCTCAATGACCTCGCGAGTCTGGAAAGCAGTTGCCTCGAGCACAGCGCGAGCGATGTGGCCACGATTGGCATACCGGGTTAGCCCGACGATGACGCCGCGCGCATCGTCCTTCCAATACGGCGCATAAAGACCCGAGAATGCAGGCACGAAGTAAACGCCGCCGTTGTCTGTTACGGAGTTCGCCAACGGCTCGATCTCGTCGCTTCTCTGTATCAGCCCAAGATTGTCGCGTACCCACTGCACAAGCGCACCGGTGATTGCGATGCTTCCTTCAAGCGCATAGACCGCCGGCTGATTGCCGAATTTGTAAGCGACCGTTGTGAGCAGCCCGTTTTGCGAGAGCACCTTCTTTGAGCCCGTGTTCATCAGCAGAAAACAGCCTGTGCCGTAGGTGTTCTTAAGCTGTCCAGGCTTGAAGCAGGTCTGGCCCACGAGCGCCGCGTGCTGGTCACCGAGAATACCGCCGACATGCAACCCGCTCAGGCAGCCAATCTTGATTTCACCGAAGTCGTGGCTGCTTGGGGAGATCTCTGGCATCATTGCGCGCGGTATCTCGAACTCCCGCAGCATCTCGTCGTCCCACTCGAGCGTCGACAAATCCATCAGCTGCGTGCGGCTGGCGTTGGTCACGTCGGTGCGATGAACGCCGCCGTCCACGCCGCCTGTGAGGTTCCACAGGAGGTATGTATCGATGTTGCCGAACAGCAGATCACCGCGTTCAGCGCGCGCTCGCACTCCGTCGATGTGACCCAGTATCCAGCGAATCTTCAGGCCGCTGAAGTAGGTAGCCAGCGGCAGCCCCGTCTTCTCGCGGAAGCGGTCCTGACCACCATCCGCAGCGAGGGCTGCGACATATTCGCCCACTCGCGTGTCCTGCCAAACCAACGCGTTGGTCACGGGCTCACCTGTCCGGCGGTCCCAAACTACGGTCGTCTCGCGCTGGTTCGTAATACCGACAGAGGCAATGTCTTCGCGCGCCACAGCTCCCTTCGAGCACGCCTCGGCGATCACCTCCTGGGTGCGCTGCCAGATCTCGCGTGGATTATGCTCGACCCACCCAGGCGCGGGATAGATCTGTTCATGCTCCTTCTGTGCCGTGCTCACGGCGCGGCCGCTGCGATCGAAGACAATAAACCGGGTGCTTGTGGTGCCTTGATCGAGCGCACCGAGATACTTCGCCATCCGTTAAGCCTCCGCCGGAATAGGAGCTTTCCTGGACTATGGAATGCGTCCGTGCTTCGGGCCTCATACCGTGTCGGTCGATTTAGTTTGACCGCTGCGGAACCACTCGTAAACCATACAGCAGGTCTTCAATTCGATCTATCTTGCGCCCGTTGAGAGAGCATTTGTGGACGAAGGCTCCTGGGATAAAAACTCAAACTGGGCGCGCGAACGATCCGGACCTGCAGTAATCGGATCGTCCAGGTGAATCACAGCGCCGTCTCTGTCGTAGCGCGACCACTGCGGGAGCTCTGGTCCGTTTGGATCGCCAGCCCGGGCGAAGTTTGTCCAGTATCCGATCATCTCTTCGCTTAGCTTGCGGTCGGCAGGTTGCCATGTGGCCCCTTGTCTCACGTCGAGTGTTCCGAAGACATACTCCAGCTCGTCCGAGTGGAAGGCATATTTGCCTTGCGGGTGGTTCGGCTCGGCCGGTGCGGGACGGTCGAAACGGTATCGATACACGGGAGCGTGTCCGGTTTTCGCGTCAGCCTCTGCCCACTTCCATCCACCCATGGCGATAAAGGAATCAGTAGTGAAGTCATCTGCCGAGCGGACTGCCTGTCCATCGCTATCACCGGGAAATGCAGTCAGGAACTGTGCCGCATGCTCTCCGTAATGATCGTCGGCATAGGCCTTCCACTTCGCGGCAGTCATGTCCCTGGATAAGGTGCCACTTCTCTCGTCGCGATTCCAGCCGATGATTGCCGGCACGTGTGCCTGCCTACCTGCCGCATAGGCATCCGGCGCCGGTTCGGGAAGAAAGAGTCCATCAACGACTGGCGCAAACGCAATCGTTGATTTCTTCTGTGCCGCCTCAATCAGCTTCTCGGCAGGAAGCTTCCGGAGCTCGTCGAGATTTTTTACTCCAAGCGAGTCAACCCACTGCTGATCGCGTTTGGCACGCTCAGCCGTAGACATCATTGGAATTGCACTGCCGAAGAACGCGCCACTCTCGCCGATAACTTTCTGGAAGAGTCCGCGCGCTTCGGGAGCGGTCGTGAGCGCATTGACGGCGAAGGAACCTGCGCTCTCACCGAAGATCGTGACATTTCCGGGGTCGCCTCCGAAGGCGCCGATATTCGCGTGCACCCAGCGCAGCGCCGCCGCCATGTCCATCAGGCCGTAGTTGCCGGCATGACCTCCGGTTTCCTTCGCGAGATCCTCACTCGCCAGAAAGCCGAAAACATTAAGACGGTAGTTGATCGTCACCAGGATGACACCCTTCGGGACCAGCGCGGAGTTCGTATAGCGCGGCTCCGAGCCTGCGCCCGCAGCGAATCCGCCGCCATGGATCCAAAACATCACCGGCAGCTTGCTCGTCTGCGTGGCCGACGCAGGAACGTAAACGTTCAGGTAGAGACAATCCTCCGTCGGTCCGGGGTCCAGGAAAATGTAGTCGTTCCAGATGTGCCACTGTTCGCACCGGCCCGCGAACTTTGTCGCGTCACGAATTCCTTTCCAGGCGGCAGGCGGCCGCGGAGCCCTCCAACGCAACTGCCCAACCGGCGGAGTTGCATAGGGAATTCCCAGGAATGCCTTTTGCGTGTCACCGAGGATCCACTTGCCCGCGACTTCTCCCTGCGTAGTCCTCGCAGTCGGCTGAGGACCGGCTGCCGCGAAGACGTTACCGGGGAACGAGAAACACACAATGAAAGTGCACATGAGGTACAAGCTATGCTTCCTAGTCTGCAAAGGTCTTCGAGAAATATGCATGAAATGTCCTCTTGCAATTTCTTGATTGACAGAATGTGGCATGACTGCTGAGACGATTCTCACGCGAGTGCTGACCAAGAACGAGTCTGTAGAAACAGCTCGTCTAATGATCCCTGGCTTACATGCAACCTGCAGCAACCAGATCTTTTTTCATGCCGCTCCAGCTTCTGTCGCTACTCTGCTCCGGTGTGCCGCCGCCCCTCCAGTGCGTTTCGAGATTTACAGCATTCGAGTAGCCGATGTTCTTCAGCGCACGAAATTGCGCTGTCCAGTCGATGTAACCGATATCAACTGGAGCCCACTGCATCTTGCCCTGCGCATCCTTGGCAGCATTCTTTACATGGCAATGGTGAATGCGGTCTTTAGGCAGCGCGTTCCAACCGTTTGGAAATGCATCGAGCTCACCGCGCATCACTGCATTTCCCGGATCCCAATTGAGTGCGAGATTTTTTGTCGGCACTCCCGCCAGCGTCGCCGCTGCTTCGCGTCCCGTCGCCGTATTACATTCGAACTCGTTCTCTAATACCAGCAGGATGCCGCGGCTGCCAGAGAACTCTGCGGTTTTACGCAACTGATCGTTGATCGCGGCACGGAACGGCTTCACATCTTCGATCCGCCAAAAGTCAAAGCATCGGACCTTATTCGTCTTGAACTGTTTTGCCAATTCAATGGAGCGCCTGAGCACATCATCCTGCTGTTTAAACGTCGTATCGGCAGCGCCATGCAGGTCGGCTTTCGATGCGTGGGAGGAAGGCGGAGCACCTGGCCAGTCCACCTTGTAAAGCGGGCTGGCAATATCTGTCACGGTCAATGCATACTTCGCCAGGATCTTCTGTGCGTCCGCAATCTGCGCATCGGAGGAATCCTGCAGGTTCTTCCCCCACAGCGCGCGAAGCTCCACATAGCGGAGACCATACTGCTTCGCGATGACATAGCAGGCGTGATCAAAGTCCTGCGAGATCTCGTCGGAGATGACGCCGATATGGAAGTTAGATCCGGCGGCCAGCGCCCTGACCGGCGGGTACAGGCCGGAGGCCAGGGAAGCGGCCCCCACAACGAAATGACGGCGATTGACGTAGCTCAACGCTGACGCTCCTTGTAGTCCATCCAGCTTCGCATAGTGCATGCTCCTGTTGCATGAAACCGCCCACGGAGGCACAAACTGGCTCCCGTGGGCGGTTTTATCTCATCTCTGCCGCCTATGGCGGGAATGTTCCACGTGGAACATTCATTTGCTGGCCACTAAGAATTGTGGGAAACGCAGTTTTCTGTGGATTGCGGGTTGCGGCCAGGCGATTACCGACAAGTGCAACGCGTTTGTGCGATTCATTAGGGTACTGTGGATAGCGTGTTTGTGCTCACGTGTACGTTCCCGTCGGTCAATGTGGCGCTTAATGGCGCAGGCAGATGTGCGGCCAGAAATTGCAGGCGGTTCCTTAAATTGAGCTTGTTCGCCGCGGCGCTTGGTTTGGCCAGCGGAATCGGACATGCTCAGCAGACCACGATTGTCCTCGACGGCAGCAGCAAAGGAAGAATCTTTGATGGTTTAGGGGCAGTAAGCGCCGGAGCGTCTTCGCGTTTGCTCATCGATTATCCGGAGCCGCAACGCAGTCAGATTCTCGACTACCTCTTCAAGCCCGGCTATGGCGCCGCGTTGCAACATCTCAAAGTCGAGATCGGCGCCGATGTGAACTCCACCGACGGTTCCGAACCGAGCCACATGCGCACCTCCGCGGACCATAATGCAACGCGTGGCTATGAGTGGTGGCTGATGACGGAGGCGCATCGGCGTAATCCCAACATCATCCTCGAAATTCTGCCGTGGGGTGCGCCTTTATGGGTGGGGACCGACAGCCTGTACACGCCGAAGATGGCGGACTATGTTGCTGAGTTCATCAAAATGGCGAAGGCTCAGTACGGGCTTCAAATCGCCTTCACGGGTATCTGGAACGAGAAGGTCTTCAACGTTGCGTATATCAAAGAGCTGCATCGACGTCTGAGCGCAGACGGACTATCTACGCGTATCGTTTGTTGCGACGAGTATCCGGGGGAAGGTGCGGGACAGTGGGCTATCGCCGACGCGATGCTGAAGGATCCCGAACTGGCCAGCGATATCGCTGTGATCGGCGTTCATTATCCAAAGGAACACGGCAAAATCACCACTACCGCGGCGGCGCGTGAGACAGGTAAGCCTCTATGGTCCAGCGAAGACCAGCCGAATGGCGGCAGCGGGCCTTTTGTTTCGCGGGATTGGAATGCAGGTGGCCGAATTCTGGCGCACCTGTACAACGAGAACTACCTTGAGGGTTCGCTTACAGCGACTGAGATCTGGAGTCCGATCACGTCTTACTATGACAATCTCGCTGCTCCGAACTCCGGTTTGATGTACGCCAATAAACCATGGTCGGGTAACTACAATGTTCAGGGAACAATCTGGGCAACAGCCCACACAACACAGTTCGCTCAGCCGGGGTGGCAATATCTGGACTCGTCCTCAGGCTATCTCCCTGACAAGGGAAGTTACGTTGCGCTTCGTTCTCCTGACAAGGAGAACTGGAGCGTTGTTCTGGAGACAATTGACGCCAGAACCCCGCAAAGGGTGACGTTCCGGCTCGCCGGTGGTCTAGCAGATTCGACGGTGCATATATGGGAGACAAATGGCTCCCGTACGTTCGAGCATGTTAACGATGTGAAACCGAACCATGGGGTCTTTCAGTACACCTTCGATGCCGATTCGCTTTATTCATTGACCACAACCAGTGGGCAAGGTAAAGGAACCGCGGTGCCACCCCGGCCGGCGCCATTCCCGTTTCCCTATGCAGAGGATTTCGATCACACAACAATGAACCGGGCGCCCAAATATCTTGCAGATCAGGACGGCGCATTTGAAGTGCATCCATGTGTGGGCCGTTCGGGGCGATGCCTGGAGCAGGTGATATCCAGCAAGCCGATTCCATGGGGTCCTCTGCCGGATCCGTTTACGATGGCAGGAGACGAAAAATGGACGGACTATACGGTCTCTGCCGATGCGCATTTTCTGACGCAGGCCGGGGCGGTCATCATGGGGCGCATTGATTCCGCCGACGTTTTTCGCGATTCCAAAGCGCGCTGGCCAAGTGGGTATGTATTGCGCGTTCAGCGCGATGGCGAATGGGAGTTGCTATCCACTCAGTTCAAGAAGCCGCCGGTTAAGCTCGCGTCCGGCACGGTCGAACTGGCTTCCGAAAAGTGGCATCGGCTTGCCTTGCGCTTTCAGGGAACTCATGTCGAGGCTCTCCTGGACGGCACCCGGTTAACTACGGTCCAGGACGCAACGCATACGCATGGAATGTTTGCACTCGGCACCGAATGGGACCACATTCAGTTCGATAATCTGGACGCAACACGCTGAGAGCGAGAAACGATCCCGCAAATTCTGTCGGCCTAGCGGCTCATCAATCGGCTGAGGTCCGTGAGTGAGCGCGCCCACATGGCATGGTGCCAGCGCCGCTCCTGTTCAGTGCGAAACCCGCTGTGAGTGAGGTGGAGCATGCAATGCCGCCGCTTGCCCCGAAGTATGACACGCACTGAGGTCCAGGACGTGTTCAGGCCGGTGCAGTTGCGCCAGCTAAGACGTATGGAATCTTTGGACCTCCTATCAAACCGGACGAAGATGGTGCCGATGTGTCGCAGAGTGCAGTATCGATCGAGTCGGAGTTCGGCTGGGTCCTTGGATAGCGTTACGCGGAGCCCAGTTGTGTCTGGCATGTGTAGCCATGCTTCAAGGTACTCGGGCAGAGTGAGAGCGTAGACGAGGGAAGGTCGAGCGGCGGCGATCTCCGCGGAGAGATGAATGTCAAAGGGGCGCTGGGGAAGTAGCTCCGAGGCGAGAGCAGAAAATGATTCAGCTTGGAGCGCTGGCTGGTTCATTGAGGATCTCCGCTGACCCACGGGAGATGGGAACATTTTCAGCGCTCAACATAGGGATGTCGATCATTGTGTGACAGGGTGTTTCTTTTTGTGACAAGCGGCAGAACCATGCAGATCAACTTCGCGCGAGCAACTCATTGATGCGTGCACGATAGCTGCGGCTCATCACCAGTCTTTGCCCATTGAGCAGCACGACCGACGAGTCGCCACTTGCTTCAGTGCGTACTTCCTTGACGAACTGCAGATTGACGATAGAGGAACGATGGATGCGCAGGAACGTCTGCGGATCAAGCTTCTCCTCAATGCGTGCCATTGTTTCGCGCAGCAGGTGTGTTTCGTTGTCTGTGGAGATGCGGACGTAATTTTCTTCTGCACCTATCCACCGAATCTGCGAAACGGGAAGAAAGATGATGCGGCCTCGTGACTTGAACACGATGCGCTTCGAGTAGCCGTTTTCTTTTGCGGAGCGAGCCGTCCCGGCAGCGGGAGATTGATCCGCTTTGATCTGCCGGCAGACACGCTGCAGCGCCAGTTGCAACCGCTCGCTGGTGTACGGCTTGAGCAGATAATCCGCCGCATCAATTTCAAATGCGCGCAGAGCATAGCTGTCGTAAGCCGTTGTGAAGATAATTTGCGGCATATCGAAATCGGCATTCTTTGAAAGTTCGTCGATCACTTGAAACGCGTCGCCGTCGGGCATGCGGATGTCCAGGAAGAGAAGGCGAGGCTTTGCCGTGCGCACGAGCTCGACAGTTTCCGCCCCGCTCGCGCATTCACCAACGATCTCGATTTCCGGATCATCGCGCAGCATCTGGCGAAGTTTCTGCCGCGCAAGAACCTCATCGTCTGCCAAAACGGTTGGAACCATCACGCACCATAGTTGACGGCGGTCTCTGCCGCAGCGTGACCACGTTGAAAGGGGAATACCAGGACGGCCGTCACAATCCCGGGCGCCTCGCGCAGAATGAAACTTTGTCGGTCGCCATAATGCAAGTGCAACCGGCTCTTTACATTCGCCAGCCCTCGCCCTCCGTCTTTCGAGACATTCGGGGTCAGGCTGCCGGTGTTGGTTATCTCGATGCGAACACAGTCGTCATTCCTGTGTGCGCAAATGTCCAGGATTCCATCATGATCCACACGCGAGATGCCGTGAGCGTATGCATTTTCGACAATGGGCTGGAGGAGCATCGCAGGGATGAGAGCATCATGTAGCTCTGGAGCAATTTGCACCTGCTGGCGAACGCGTCCGGCAAACCTTCGTTGCTGCATTGCCATATACATTTCGATAAAACCGACCTCATCGCTCAGCGGAATCAGCTGAACGTCTTCACGTTGCAGCGTAATACGCAGCAGGCTGGCAAGTTGTTCCAGCATTTCATCGGCTCCCCCGATGTCGGTCCGCATCAAGCTGGAGATCCCATTGAGGGTATTGAAAAGGAAGTGCGGATTGAGGTTGGCGCGGAGAGCGCTCATCTGGGCATGCACAAGCTGGGTTTCGAGCTGCGCCGCCGCGGTCTCCTTCTCACGAAGCCGCGTATAGTACGTGGCGCCACGATAGAAAAAGAAGGCTCCCCAGAAAATGAGGATTCCATCGATCATCTCGTGGCGGAGAACCTGGCCGAGTCGCACCGAATAGCTCAGATGCGATGGGGCGATGGGATATTGCGGGAAGCAGAGCAGCCAGAGCATTTCCTCCAGAATCGTGAGGGCTGCGCTGAGCGGAAGAAGGTAGATGACCATTTCAAGGGTTCGTACGCGCAGAAGCCACGAGCCCCAGAAGCGAACCAGAATCCAGAGGAAAGCGGCCCAAATGAGATACATGACCTCCCAGGCCCAGAGAATTCGCCCGAAATGAAGATGCACATCGAGGCGATGAATCTCCGCCCAGTCCTGCACCGAGAACAAGAGGCCCAGCAGGGACCAGGCGGCGGCAAAAACCAGGGGATGCATGTACAGCGGGCGATGTGTGGGATCGGTGTCGGACAGCTTCACAGTCCGTCCCTCCTCGGGAGGCTTCGTCGGTGCTGAACCAGTGGTCATTTTGACGACTGTGGGGATCTCGTCGCATGCCAGGATTGCTTATTCAGCCCATTAAAACCGTGCGGTGTGCATCGAGTGATCGGGCCTTTGTCACTGCCAATCGGCGATTCGTCACAAAAACAGGGTGGCGTGAGAATATTGGAGACTCCTGAAAGGCCCGCAATGGAATGACTCGAAGCGGAACCTGGCCCATACGAGCAGGTGACGGGCTATTGCTTTGGAGCAGTTGATGCGATTGGCCCTGTCAGGCTTCCAGCGATAGCTTGGATTGCAACTGTTCGAGAGAGAGACCTTTCGTTTCAGGAAAGTAAATCAGAGTCACGACAAACTGCAGGGCCATCACAGCGGCAAAGAAAGCGAACGGAAGTGAAGTCGACTTAGCTGCGAACAGTGGAAACAGTTGAGAGATGACTCCGTTTGAAATCCAGAGCACGGTACTGCCCATGGCCTGGCCCTGGACTCTGACCTCGTTGGGAAAGATTTCACTCATATAAACCCAGATAACGGCGCCTGAGGAGAGTGCAAAGCAGGCGATGTACGCTGCGACTAGGAAGAGTAGCTTCGTTCCATGCCCTGTCGCAAACATGATGCTGATCGCGGCGAGATTGACGACCATTCCGGCACAGCCGATCAGCAATAGCGTTCGGCGTCCCAGCCGGTCGATAAGCGTCATCGCGAAAAGAGTGGCAACAAGGTTCACAAAGCCGATCACCACAGCCTGCAGTGCACCGGAGACACGGCTGAATCCGGCTGAGACAAAGATATCGTTCAGGTAATAGAGGACTGCATTGATTCCTGAAAGCTGGTTGAATGCGGCGATGAGAACCGCGAGGATGATCGGCTTGCGATAGCGCCTGCGAAATAGCGATTCATGCTTCGAGCTGCTTTGGACATGGATGGACTGAATTATCTCGGTAAACTCCGCTTCGGGATCTTTCCCCCCGAGTTGCCGAAGGGTCGCAAGCGCCTCGTCGCCTTTGCCCTGCATCGCAAGCCAGCGCGGGCTCTCCGGAATCGTAAACAACATCAGCAGGAAGAACACAGCGGGGATGCCAGAGACACCGAAATCGAGCCGCCACTCCAGCGCACCCGTATGGAACGTTGAAATTACAAAGTTGGACAGGTATGCCAGCAGGATGCCCACGACGATATTGATCTGGAAGAGCCCGACCAGACGTCCGCGATGCTCAGCGGGCGCAAGTTCTGCAATGTAGACCGGGCCCAGAACCGACGACCCGCCAATTCCGATCCCGCCGAGCAGACGAGCTGCGAGGAACGCGGGCCAGGTCCACGCAAGCGCGCATCCCACTGCTGACAGAAGGTAGAGGACGGCCATGATCTGCAGGGTGGCGCGTCCTCCGAGCCATTGCCCGATTTTGCCGGCAGACAATGCTCCGGCCACCGTGCCCCATAGTGCAATGGATACAGTGAACCCGAGTTGCCATGCTGTGAGCGAGAAGTGATCAGTAAGCGCGTGAGTGGCGCCAGCAATTACGGCAGTATCGAACCCGAATAGCAGGCCGCCAAGTGCTCCCGTAGCAGCGCTGCGCAAAACAACTCTGGTAAATGCCATGCCTATCCTTGAGTAGTCAGACCAGTTCGTACAAACGCTTTGATCGTTGCGCACTCCATTCCGACCGCAATTCCATGCGGCCGGATCGTGTAGGCACCCACTGCCGCAGGAACGATGAATGTCTCGGCATAGTGAACGACAAATGGAGGAAAACGATTTGCCGGGCTCTCCACGACTGCCTCTTCTCCCTGGACAAGGTTCAGTACGTTCACCCCGCCACGCGTATCGTGAAGCACCGTGCCAGAGAACCAATGCCGACGAGTCTCGATGAACTCACGCGCATGGAGCCCCGTAGCTTCTTCAGTCCAACCATCGGCTGTGCTGACAGGTCTCACCGCATTCACAAGATTCTCGCGAGCCCATGTTGTCGTGCGATCCCATTGAATATTGGCCAACCCATGATCGAGATGTATTGGCCGAGGCCGTCCGTCGAGGCCCAGGCGATTCCAATCCCACAGCTTGAATGTGAAGATGTATGGTGTTGCACTGATCTCGAGCACCATGCTGTCCTTGCCGGAACAATGAATCGTACCCGCCGGAATGAGAAAGTGATCGTGTTTCTTTGCGGGAAACTGATTCACATATTGTTCCGCGGGGAACATGTAACCGCCTGCCTGGGCCAGGCGCAGATCGCCGGCCATCTTCTGCTGATCAATTCCTTCCTTCAGACCCAGATAAACGCAGGCTCCGGGCTTGGCGTCCAGCAGATAATAGCTTTCGTCCTGCGTGTAATGCATTCCGAATTTGTCCTGGATGTATTCGGTGAGCGGATGCACCTGCAGCGACAGATTGCCTCCACCCATCGTGTCGAGGAAGTCGAAGCGAATTGGGAACTCTGTGCCAAACCTCGCATGGACCGCTTCCCCAAGAAGCTCCTTTGGATGCAAAAACACCAGATCAATCGCCGGAATCTCGACGCGATGCGCGCCGAAACCCAGAACAATACTGTTCTCCTCGGGAACACAGTCGAAGCACCAGGCATGATTCGGCGCATCCTTCGGCAGATCGCATATCTCCTCCATCCAGTGCCCACCCCACGGGCCTGGATCGAAGTAGGGAACCACGCGAAATGGACGGTGCACCGCGCTCTCGAGAGCGGTTCTGAATGATTCGCCAGAGATCATCTTCGGTGTGTCATTGTCGTTTGTATCGAGGACGAAGTCGGCACGTGGCAAGAGCTGCTTTTTCAGCCGATCGGCCGCTCGCCACTCTGCGAAATAGCCGCACTTGTACTTTTCCGCGAAGCTCGCCTCGCGATTGTTGCAGCCGAGGTTTCCTGCTTCAGAGCGGCGAAACCGCATCTGAATCTCCCATCGCGCCATATCCGCATAGATGAGGAGGTCTGCATCAGGCACAAGCAGAGAAGCGCCTGTACCGATGACCAGCGCACGTGCTGAAGCAAGCGAGGCAATCTCATTCCGCATGCTGGCGATCTTCGTTTCGTCAAGCCAATCCTCTATGGTGAGACCGTTCATCCGCCCGAAGACAGGATCATCCCCAAGGAACTGATGAAGCATTGGTCGGATGCAATCAGGTGATTTGTATGCGGTCGAAGCTTCAAACACTCGGCGCGATCCCATCTCGCGAAGTAACTCGGCCTCCAGTCGCTCCATGTCGACCCCGGGATAGCACTCAATGCAAATCACTCCGGCCCCATTCAATTGCGCCGCAATCGCGCTCCATCCTACGGCGCATTGGTCAGCGTCCCCAACGGAAATAGCCGGGAACTTATCATAGTTTGATCGGCGCACGGTTCTCCTCAGTGAGTAGTGGTACGGCTCCAAGTAGTGCGGCGTTATTGCCGAGCTTGGCGGCGCGGACCTGCGGCTTGCCCCAGCTCGACCAGACATGCCGATCCACATACGCTTGAATGGCGGGCACAATCTGTTCGGCGCTTCCCATCACGCCGCCTCCCAAAATCAAAACACTCGGATCATAGGCATGGATAAGCGATACGGCAGTCGCACCCCAGATCTTCAAGCAATGATCACGTATCTGAACAGCTACGGGATCTCCCGCCTTTGCATGTGTAAATAGATCCAAAAATCCAATCGATTGGAGTCCAGCAAGCACGCTGCATTCAAAGCCGGGCCACTTGGCTGCGATATCTGGGAGAGCCCAACCTGACGCATAAGACTCTGCGCAGCCCACGTTTCCGCATTGACATAGCGGGCCGAGGAAGTTGACCGTCAGATGCCCTCCAAGACAGGCAGCATGGAAGTGCGTGCCGCGAAGCATCCTGCCCTGAAGCAGTGCCGCGGTTCCGATCCCGGTCCCGAGCGTCATCATGACGAGGTCTTCCTCGCCGTGGCCAGCGCCGGCGTAGTGCTCTCCAAGGAGAGCCATCCTGGCGTCGTTCTCAATTCGTAAATTGAGGCCGAGCCGGGTGCGACACCACTCAGACAAGTCGATGTCCGAGGCGTCCTCGTACTTCTTCAGTCCGGAGAGCACGCGGTTGGTCGACGTGTCCACAATGGATGGCAAGCCCATGGCCATGCCAGCGCACGCTCCGAACCTCTCTTGAGAGCGTTGCAGTTCATGTTCGAGAGTAGCCAGCACGGAGCTCAGGCTTTTGGCTTGCGCTGAGTCGAACAGGTCATGAAAGAGCAGCGTTCGATCCTCCACGATCCCATAAGCGACATGCGTTCCTCCAAGGTCAACGGCGACTGCTTTCATCGAGAGCTGATTGTCTCCTACATCCGAATATAGGCTGCGGTGGGAACTCTTCAAACCAAAATCGATCATAATAGATTGACATGCTTCCACTGCGCCCCTTACGATTTCCCTCATTCAAAATCAGCGTCCTCGCATTGGCACGAAGAGGATCATCGGGAGAAGTCAAATGAATCATCGTTTCCGGGGTTCAATCCTAACTTCGGTCTTAACCGCGGCGTGTCTTTGTGTCACATGGATCACCGGCTGGCATAGCCACGCCAGCGGTCAAGTGACGGCGACCGGAACGATCTCCGGCACGGTGATGGATGTTACCGGAGCTGTTGTGCCCGGCGCAGATGTCAATATCATCGATCTTCAGACGCATCTGCAGACCCATACGAAGTCAAGCAGCGCTGGCGAATTCTCCGTTCCCGGGCTCGCGCCGGGCAATTATGACGTTGCTGTCAGCGCGACAGGTTTGGCACCCTATCGTCAAACCGGAATTTATCTCGAACCGGCAGCGGACTTCACGGTCTCTGCCCGGCTGAAGGCTGCCGGTGCAACCAGCGAAGTTACCGTCGAGGCCAATGCGGCTCAGGTGCAGACAGAAACTCCCGAGGTCTCCAACGAGGTGTATGAAAAGCAGGTCGAGGGCCTGCCCCTGAACGGCCGTAATTATCAGGGACTCGCCGCATTGATGCCCGGTGTCACGAACATCAATGCGGGCACTGGCCTCACGAGCGGTGGCTACATCACGCAGAACAGCCTGAACGTGAACGGCACTGGCCAAACGGGAACGCTTTACACGGTGGACGGCATATGGAACATGAACACCAGCAATATGCAGGAAACCACGATCATGCCGAACCCGGACCAGATCCAGGAGGTCAAAGTTCTGCAGAACAACTACAGCGCCGTGAACAACATCATGGGTGCGAATGCAGTCATCGTCCTTACCAAGAGCGGAACCTCGACATTTCATGGCACAGGGTGGGAGTTTTACCGCAACACGAACTTCGACGCCAGAAATTACTTCAGCACAACAGTTCCCAAGGAAGACCAGAATCTCTACGGTTTCGACCTGGGCGGACCCGTTTTTGTCCCGCGCCTGTACAACACTGACAAAAACAAGACGTTCTTCTACGTGAACCTGCAGTGGGTGCAACTCGCGCAGGCCATGGTCTTCAATGGAACCACGCCAACGGCTGCTATGCGAGGCATCAGCACACCCAACGGCGATGCGCTGTTCCCCTCGACGGGCTTATATTCGACGGCGAATCTCAAAGACCCGACAACGGGCAAGAGCTTCTCCAAGGATGCGAATGGAAACTGGGTGATCCCCGCGGCGCGCCTCGACAAGAGCGCCCTCGCGTTCCTGAACGCGCTGGCACCTTTGCCCAACAACCAGACGACAGCCACCACGAACTATCTAAACGACAGCCCTGCAAATGACAACCAGCTCGATCAGGAGTACAAGATCGAGCACAACATCAATCCGAAGTATCGGCTGCTCGCGGAGTTCCTGCACGAAGGCCAGTCCTATGCCTACCCGCGCGGCCAGCGGCTAGGTTCCGCATATCCGACCAATCACGACGTCTTCAATACCCACAACTCGCTCGCGCAGGTCGCCTTGACCCAGATTCTCAGCCCAACGATGACGAATCAGACCAGCTTCGCGATGAACCGGTATATCTTCTATCACGACATCGTGGGGATTGCGCACGTATCGGACATTCCCGGGTACACGCAGAATCTCGCCTACACGGGAGGCTATCTCCAGAATTATCTGCCGACGGTTACGTTCTCCGGTGGATGGTCATCCATGGGCACGGGCTCTGCGTACATTCTGCCGCGGTTCGCGGAACTCGAGCTTATCCTGAGTGACAACTGGAGCTGGCAGCATGGAAGGCACTTCCTGCAAGCGGGCGGCAACATTCTGTGGGGCACTCATCGCGAGTACAGCAACAGCGGGCCTTCCACGACCGGAACCTTCAACTTCAACGGCCAGACAACGGGCAACTCAATTGCAGACTTCGATCTGGGCTATGCGGCGACTTACTCCCAGAGCAGCACGCAGGTCCGTAAGTATATCCATTACCCGCTCGACACCTTCTACGCGCAAGATCAGTGGCATGCTTCATCCAGATTCACGCTTACTGCAGGGCTTCGGTTCTTCTACATGCCTGAACCGCACGAGCAAGTAGGCTATGAGGTAAGCTTCGACCCGGCAAAATTCAACCCAGCCAACGCTCCCGTTGTCAGCACGGGTGGCGTGCTGACTCCAACGTCCTCGTACGACCCCGCAAACGGCCTTACCTATAACGGGAAAAATGGCATTCCCACCAACCTTAGCGATGCGCATAAGTACTACTTCTCTCCCGTGGTTGGCTTCGCCTATGATCCTGTGGGTGATGGTAAGACGTCGTTCCGAGGCGGTTACAGCATCAACTACACCAAATCGGCGGCCAACAGCGACTGCGCAGTAAGCTGCATCACAGCTCCTGTCATTCAGAATGTCAGCCTCATCAACGTAAACTTCCCGGATCCGATCGGAGGAGCTGCTGCGCCGACGAGTGCACCTGTCATTTACGGCGAGGATCGCCCGAATATGCGGGCTGCGACGATCCAGACCTTCAGTGCCGGCGTGCAGCATGAATTTCCGCATAACTGGGTTATTTCGATCGCAGGCGCAGGTGACAGGGACACCCATCTTCCGCAGATGCTGAATCTGAATCAGCCTGGTCCGGTCGCGGGCTACGATTTCAACCCGCTCCTCAACACAGGGAAATACTCGAATGCGTACTTCGCGCAATACCAGGGGTATTCGAACATCAACTGGTATACCTCCGACGCGTTTGCGAATTGGGATGCATTCGAAGCGAGCGTGCGTCATCCTGTGGGGCACGGATTATTCGTCAGCGGAGCCTATACCTGGTCTCACAACCTGACGATGCTGTCCGGCCAGCAGTTTGGCATTGAAGGAAGCACACCTCAGAACTCAAGCAATCCGTA
>Ga0070741_10003779_pt1 | contig 36606 bp, 28 predicted proteins | sample Coa_R1_4_FD_66440 | JGI IMG/M metagenome (GOLD analysis project Ga0070741, IMG submission 66440) | Surface soil microbial communities from Centralia Pennsylvania, which are recovering from an underground coalmine fire - Coalmine... | ecosystem: Environmental > Terrestrial > Soil > Unclassified ... | reverse complement strand
AAGCCCCTGGGCTGCCAGGCGGTCGAGGTGCGGGGTACGCACCAGCGGATTGCCGTAGCAGCCGAGCGCGCGCACGCTGTGCTGGTCGCTCAGCAGCCACAGCACGTTCCGCGGGCGGCGGTTTGGTACGGTTTGAGCAGCGTTCGTGAAATCACTCACGATGCGTGACACCCTGGTAACTCAGTGGAGATAGTGCCATACGGCCGGCACCGAGGAGCAATGGAGCCATCCTCAGCGCCCTGTGCCTAATGGCCGTCGCGGTGCCACCCCAGGACCCTGCCCGCGTTGGGAGCAATGGAGCCAACTTCGACGCCCTTCGCCTGGTGGGGACGCGCCGTCTACCGGCGGCGCTGGATCGTGGTGGCCATCTGGCTGGTGGCGCTCGTCCTCGCCCTCCCCGTGCTGCCGCGCCTGCCCGGCCGGCTGCGCCCCGGGGGCTTCGCCGACGACCGGCTGCCATCGGCGCGTGCGCAGGCGACGCTCGCCCGCGAGCTTGGCCTCTCGTCGAATACCCTCGCCGTCTTCTACCGCAGCGAGGGCCGCCCATACGCCGACCCTGAGGTGCGCCAAGCCGTTGGTGAATCGCTCGACCGCCTGCGCGCGCTGCCGCCGGTACAGAGCATCGTTCCGCCCGATCTCAATAGCCGCCAGATCGGCCGCTCGGGCCAGACGGTCTACGCCCTGGTCGGCCTCAGCGGCTCGGCCGAGGAGAGTCTCAGCCTGCTTGCCGAGCTCAAGCGTCACGCCGCCGTGCCGCCGCTCGCCGATGGCACGCGGATCGAGACGCTGGTCGCTGGCGGCGCGAGCTTCTTCCAGGATCTGCAGGACGCCACCGAGCGCGACCTGCGCCGCGCCGAGCTGGTGACGCTCCCCGTCGCGGCCGTGGCGCTGGCGCTCGTCTTCGGCTCCCTGGCCGCAGCCGCGGTGCCGGTGGTGGCTGGCGTGGCCACCACCGTGCTGGGCCTTGCGGTGATCTACGCTCTCACCTTCTCGCTCGATCTTTCGATCTTCGTGCTCAACCTGGCCAGCATGCTGGCGCTTGGCCTGGGCACCGACTACGCCCTCTTTCTCGTGAGCCGCTTCCGTGAGGAGCTAGCTCGCGGCGCCGGAGTCGAGCTGGCGGTGGCGGCGACGATGGGCACCGCCGGGCGGGCCGTCTTCTTCTCCGCCGGCACGGTGCTGGTGGGCCTAGCCGGGCTGGTGGCCTTTCGCTTCATGCTCTTGCGCTCGCTGGGCATCGCCGGTATGGTGGCAGTGGCCGCCGCCGTCACCGCGGCGCTCACCCTGCTGCCGGCCGTGCTGGGCATTCTTGGCCATCGCGTGAATGCGCTGGCGCTGCGGAGGCGCCGCGCTCTCCTCTCTTCCTCACACGCTCGGCTTCTCACTCCCACCTCCGTTGCCCCTCACCCCCTGGCCCCCTCCCCCACAAGGAGTGAGGAGGAGGTTGTCCACCACGATCGTGGGCAGAGGGCTTCCCTCTCCCTGGAGGGAAGAGGGGGGACCTGGCAGAGCCGGGACACCAGCACCGGCTTCTGGCATGCGCTGGCCGCCTTCGTCCTGCGCCATCCGTGGTGGGTGCTGGTGCCCGTCCTGGTATTCCTGCTGGTACTCGGCGCGCCCTTCGCCGGCGCGCGCTTGAGCACGCCCGATGCCCGCATCCTACCGCCCGATAGCACCTCGCGGCAGGCGGTCGATCTTCTGGCACGCGAGTTCGAGCCCGGCGCCGCGTCGCCCCTGCTGCTCGCTGTCACCGCCCCCGGGCCGATCACCGCCCCACCACAGCTCGATACGCTCATCGACCTCACCCGCGCCATTGCCCGCGACCCGCGGGTTGCGCGCGTCGAGAGCATCGTCGACCTCGATCCGCGGCTGACCCGCGAGCAGTACGCGCTGCTCTACGCCAACCCGGCCCAGAGCCCAGATCTCTGGGCGCGCGGGGCAGCCCAGGCGCTTGCCCGCGGTAACACCACGCTGGTCACCGTCATTCCGCGCTATGATCCCATTGGCCCCGAGACAAAGGCGCTGGTCGAGGCGCTCCGCGCCACCGTGCCGGCGCCGGGCTGGCAGATCCAGGTCACCGGCGTGGCGGCCGGCGCGCTCGACCTCACCGAGTCGCTCTATCGTGGCTTCCCGCCGGTCGTCGCCTGCATCGTGGGCGCCACGTACCTGCTGCTCTTCCTGACCTTTCGCTCGGTTGTGCTGCCGGCCAAGGCGGTGGTGATGAATGCGCTCTCGCTCGTGGCCAGCTACGGCGCGCTGGCGGCCGTCTTCCAGGATGGCGCGCTGGCCCACCTGCCGGCGCCATTCGGCATCGCGCCGCTCGGATACGTGGAGGCCACGCTGCCCATCCTGCTCTTCTGCACCCTCTTTGGCCTCTCCATGGATTACGAGGTCTTTCTGCTCAGCCGTGTGCGCGAGACGTATCTGCTCACGCGCGACAATGCCGCCAGCGTCGCGGCCGGCATCGAGGCCAGCGGGCGTGTGATCACCGGCGCGGCGGCGATCGTCGTTGCCGTGGCCGGCTCATTTGCCATCGCTGCCGGCGTGGTGCAGATCAAAGCACTGGGGCTCGGCGTGGCCATCGCCGTGCTGGTCGACGCAACGATCGTGCGCGCGCTGCTCGTTCCGGCGACGATGCGCCTGCTGGGCGATTGGAACTGGTGGGTACCTGGATGGCTGGACAGTGCGCTGCGCCGCCTGGAGCGCCGCGCCACTCCGCCGCCCACCCGCGGTGGCGGTGCACCGGCACCGGTTCCGGCGGAGGTGAAGCGATGAGCCGAGTACGCCACGCCGAGCCGGCAGCGGGACAGGCCCGGCAGCGACCATCCGCCGCCGGGAGCGCGATCAGGCGAGTAGGGGCGGGAATGCAGAAATGCAGTGAGTCCGTGGAGCGTGAGCTTGGAGGGGGTGGCTTCACCCGGCGCGTACTGCTTGCCGGCCTGGGCACGCTCGGCACCGCGCTGGTCGGCGCGTCGTGCGGCCCATCGGCTACCGAGCCACGCCTGCTGAGCACGGCACCGCTGGAGGTACGCCCCGCGCCGGCTCCAACACCACGTCCCCTGCCGCCGGTGCGCCTGCCGGCCGATGAGGCGCCGCACGATACGCTGGCCGAGTGGTGGTACTACACCGGCCACCTCTACGACGAAGGTGCCGAGTACGGCTTCGAGCTGGTCTTCTTTCGGGGCGTGCGTGGCGGCCGGCCGCCCGGCTACGCGGCGCACTTCGCCATCACCGACCTCGCTCGCCGCCTCTTCCGCTTCGACCAGCGCCAGGACGTCGCGCTCAACGAGCAGCCGATGCCGCGCACGTGGCAGCAGCTCGGTCTGCGCGGACCCGATGCCGCTCCGCCACCGGGGATCGTCTCCACCGGCGGCGATGGCGGTGGTTTCCGGCTGCGCCTCGGCGACTGGCGCATGGAGGGTTTCGACGGGCACGACCATCTCACGGCGGCGATGGCCGGCTACGCACTAGACCTCGATCTCGTCGCCACCCGCCCGCCAGCGCTGCACGCCGGCATCGGCCTGCCGGGCGAGCAGCCGGGCCTCATCTCCTTTGGACCGGCAGGCTACTCGTACTACTATTCGCGCACGCGCATGGCCGCCAACGGTCTCCTCATCATCGATGGAGCCACCCGGCCGGTGGCGGGTGAGGCCTGGATGGACCACCAGTGGGGCGACTTCCTCGTGCTGGGCGGCGGCGGGTGGGATTGGTTCTCTGCGCAGCTCGCGGACGGCCGTGACCTAACCCTCTCGCTTATCCGCGATGCCTCGGGCGTGACGATCGCGCAATATGGCACGCTCGTCGGGGCAGATGGCGAGGCGCACCACCTGGCGCCGGGGGACTTCACCGTCGAGGCGCTCGATACCTGGACGAGCCCTCGCACCGGAATCACGTATCCATCCGGCTGGCGGGTGCGCCTCCCCGCCGCCGCGCTCGACCTGCGCTGCACCCCGCTGCTGCGCGAGCAGGAGCTCGATGCGCGCGCCTCGAGCGGCGTCATCTACTGGGAAGGAGCAGTCGCGGTCGAGGACTTCTCCTCGGGCGCGTCACTTGGCCGCGGCTACGTCGAGCTCACGGGGTACGCCGCGCGGTAACGCATTGCGCGGCCTGCGCGAGCAGCTATGCACCCTCAGGGAAGGGCTTCGCCAATGCTCCGCATCGGAGATCGACGAAGCCCCCTGGCTAAGGAGTTTAGCCATCCACGCCCCGCGCTATGTCCCTCCGGCAGCATCTGGTGCAATGATGTTCTGGGGACGGTCGTCTTGCTCCATAGGAGGGCGGGGAGAGCGGCCAAGCCGGCGCCGGCACTTCGATGCGATACGGTGCCGCTCGGCGCAAGCATACCGGCGACTACCGCTACCGAAGCCGGGATGGGCGCCCCACAGCCCCCATCCCGGCCCGCATGCGGGGCTCACCTTGGCTCTGGCTTAGCCCCACCCGGCGGCAACGCCCTCCTTGCGCGCCTCGGCAATGCGCTCGAGATAGCCGCTGGCGAGGAAAGCACCAAGCGGGTCGGCCGGCGCCGGGCATCCCAGCTCTTCGCGCACCTGCGCCAGCAGCGGCCGGACGTCGGTCTCGTAGGCCTCGACCAGCAGCGAGTTCGCACCAACGATATCCCCGGCCTGCTGCCGCTCGCGCAGCGCCGCACGATCTACCAGCAGCGCCTTGGCCAGCGCCGTGTGCACGTTGAGCACGCTGCGAATCATGGCCGGGATCTTGCGCTCGATGTTGTGGCTCTGGTCGAGCATGTAGGCCACCGCCTGCGCGCCGGCGCGCCTGGTGGCATCGCTCGACTGCTCGGCCGCCACCAGCTCGCAGAAGATGAGGAAGAGCTGGTAGGGGTTGATCGAGCCGACGATCAGGTCGTCGTCGGCATACTTGCGATCATTAAAGTGGAAGCCGCCCAGCCGGCCCTCATCGAGCAGCGTGGCGACGATCTGCTCGACATTGGTGCCCTGCAGGTGGTGCCCCAGATCGACCAGCACCTGCGCCTGCGGCCCGAGCTTCTGGCACATGAGGAGCGAGATGCCCCAGTCGAACAGATCGGTGGCGTAGAACGCCGGCTCGAACGGCTTGTACTCGAGCATCATGCGCATGCCCGGCGGCAGCGCGCGGTATACCTCGCCGAGCACCTCCTCCATGCGATGCTTGCGCTCGCGGAAGTCGTCCTGGCCAGGATAGTTCGTGCCGTCGGCGAACCACAGCGAGAGGATGCTCGAGCCAGTGGTCTTGGCAATCTCGATGCATTCGAGCATGTGGTCGGTCGCCTTGCGCCGCACGCGCGCGTCCGGATGGCACATCGACCCTAGCTTGTAGTCCTCATCCTGGAAGACGTTGGGATTGATGGCACCGATGCGCAGTCCCAGCCGCTCGGCATGCTGCCTGAGTGCGCCAAAGTCATCCACCTTGTCCCATGGGATGTGAATGGCCACGCTGGGGCAGATGCCGGTGTAGCGGTGCACCTGGGCGGCATCCTCGAACTTCTCGAAGGGGTTGCGCGGCACGCCCGGCTGGCCGAAGACGCGGAAGCGCGTGCCGCTGTTGCCGTAGCCCCATGAGGGCGTCTCTACCGCCTGGCGCTTCAGCCGGTCCTTGACCGCCTCCACGTCAATGCCGCGCGCCGCGAGCGTGTCGGCGAGGACGCGATACTGCTCCTTGGCGGTATCCTTGCCGTTGCGGGTCAGACTGCTGGCCATCGTTGCTGCTCCTGCTCCTTGAAGGGGCCGATCTGGATCGACGATCCTCATCCATGAGGCTAATGGTCGTCGGCGGGAGTGTCAAATCGCCCGTCCTCTGCAGGCGCGCCGCCCTCCTGGCCGGACTGGTGGCTCTGCCCCTGCCCGCCGCCTGCAGCCGTGCCGCGCGTGCTCTCGAGCCGGTCGCTCCTGTTGTGGTGGAAGGCCCGCCGCGCACCTTCTGGCTGATCGAGCTCCTGCGCACGGCGACGACCGCTGCCGGCACATGGCCGGATACGATCAGCGCGTGCGAGTGGCACGTCAACGATGCCGGGGTGCTCTACGGCGATTACTGGGGCTGGTGCGAGGATTTCGCCATCCTGCCGCGCGACTCGCCCGGCTATCTGGTGGCCACCACCCATTATGCGGGAGGCACGCGCGGCGGCTATAGCCGGCTGCTGGTGCTGCCACCCTTTCCGGCGGAGATGGACGTCTTCGGCCATCCAGCGCGCGTGGCCGAGGCGACCGAAGCGGGCGGCGTGCTTGGCCTGGAGTTTCTGGGGACGCGCACCGTCCTGCGCCCGCGCCGGCCGGTGACGCTCGGCGCGGAGCGCGCGCTCGTCGAGCCGCCGCCGGACACGGGGCACTTCGAGCCCGGCGGCGAGCAGCCGGTATGGGCCGACGTGACCTATCGCGCCACCAGCTACGGCCGGCTCGATTCGCGCAAGATTGCCGGCCGCGGCTAGCGCCAGCGCGGGCTGCTCGTTGCCGGCCGGCCGCGGGCGCCGTGCTCGGTCGCCTTGCTCGATGGCTGCGGCTCGCACCAGCCCGAGTCACCGGCCGGCGGCGGCAGCCTTCTGCTTCTGGATCTCGGTCACGCGCTTGGCTACCTCTTTGAATGTCGAATCGATCCCGCTCTTGTTGTCGCGCACGGCATCGTTATACGCCGGATCGATGATGTCGGTGGCTTCCTTGTGGAAGCGGAAGAACTCCTCGGGCTCCGCGTACTTCTGCTTCACCGCATCGGTAAAGATCTTGAGGTTCTTGCCCTGGAGCGGCGGATATTGCTTGGTGACGATCTGCACCCACTTATCCTGCTGCGAGAGGCGCGCCGGGGTCAGGCCGACGACTCCCATCATGATCTCATACCACTCATCACCCTGCAGCCACTTCATGAGCTCCCACGCCTCATCCGGATGCTTGGTGCCTTTCCAGATGCCCCAGCCATCGGTGGTGGCGCGCACCGATCGCTTCACCTTGCCCTTGGGCAGGACGGCTACGTCCCAATCGAGCCCCGGTGGGACCTCCAGCACCATCGGCGCCACGCGGAATGAGCCGCCGGGGGCGAACATGGCCGTCTTGCCGGTAGCAAAGGCCTGCGTGAAGCTCAGGTCGCCACGCTCCTCGCGCTGAATGGCGGTATGGTCTTTCCACCAGCGGTCGTTGAGCCAGTGGAATGCCTCCAGCGCCGCCGGCTGATCGAGCACGCAGACGGTATCGTCCTTGGGATCGACCATGTGGCCGCCATTCTGCAGGATGAGCATCATCGCCCGCGAGCGCGAGAACTCGAGCAGATCGGCTCCAAACCGATCGGGGCGAATGGTCAGCTTCTGCATCGCCTCCGCCCACTTGGCCCAGTCCCACGACTCGTCGGGCGGGTTGACGCCGCGCTCGCGGAACCAGCCCTTGTTGTAGTAGATGCCGAACGTGGCCAGATACATTGGCAGCGAGTATTGCCCGGTCTCCTTGCGGCTAAAGAAGCTGAGCTGCGCCGCGACGTAGTCGTCTTTCCAGCTGGGCTTGAAGTCCTTCTTGATAAACGGATCGAGGCCCAGGAACTGCCCCTGGTCGGCGCGGTCGCGCCACTTGGCACCGTTCCCGCCGAAGACATCCGGCCCATCGTTGGCGGCGATCATCGTATCGATCTTGTCGTTGAAGCCGGATTGAGGCACGAACTCGATCGTCACGTGCGGATGGTCCCGGCGGTATGCTTCGACTCCTTTGTTCGCGCCATCGACGATTGCCTGGCCCTCGCCGTCCCACGGGCTCCAGCGCAGCGTGACCGGCTGCTTGCTGGCCGCGGGCGGCTGGCTGGCCCCACCGGCCGCGCCGCTGCAGGCAGCGAGTACCGGCAGCAGGCCGGCTGAGGCCAGGCCAGCCAGTGCGCGCCGGCGCGTCGCGCTGGCCACCGGCCGCACGGGAAGGCTGCCCGCCCTTGCTCGGGCAGCAACGTAGCTAATCGCTTCTTCTCGCATTGGTGGCACCCTCCGTCATCCCAGAAGCTCATCTGGTGAGCCTGTGTCGCGCATCATAGTGCAGCCCGTCCGCTCAGGCAAGGGGAGATTGGCAGGGAGCACGACAGCGGGGGAGGGGCCTGCAGAACGGCCGCCGTATGGCATCCTGTGTAGCGAGCGCAGTGCGCGCCTTGCCGTGCTTGGCGCTGGCAGCAGCGTAGGCGGGTCGAGCTAGTGTTCGCGCGGAACGGCGAGACGTAGACTACACCAGAGCCAAGGTGGAGCATGCAGCCGGGCTAGAATGGGGCCATGGGGTAACCAGCCTAGCTTCGGTATAGGCAATGGAGGAGGGCCAGGAGATGCAAAGGAATGGGACGGAGGCGGCCGGCGGCCACCTCACCCGGCGCCGGCTGGTAGCGCTGGTCGCACCAGCGCTGGCGGCACCGGCCATGAGTGGTGCGCTCGCGGCGTGTACTGCCGGCCGGCAGGCACAGCCAGCCGGCGGCGAGCTCAGCCAGGCCCCGGCAACGGTGACCTTCCTCGGTCGCGGCTCCGCTGTCTACCAGCAGACCTTTGAGGAGCTTTCGCGCGCTTTCAGCGAGCGTTTTCCCCAGATCACCGTGCAGTACACCCACGAGTCGGGGAATTTCGACCAGAAGTACACCGTGCTCGGCGCCTCTGACCAGCTGCCCGACGTTGGCTTCGGCACGGTGGCCTTCTACAAGGGCCACGTCGCGCGCGGGCTGGCCACCTACCTGGATGAGCTGGTCAAGCGCGATAAAGCCTTCCGTGAGCAGGACTACGACCCCTACTGGCTGGTGGCGCTCAAATACAAGGGCCGCTTGGCGGGCCTGCCCTGGGACCCGGGGATGGTCGTGCTGGCCTACAACCGCAATCTGTTTCAGAAGGCGGGAGTCCCCTTCCCTGATCCCAAGACGCCCATGACGTGGGAGGATACGCTCGATGTCGCACGGCGGCTCGTCGTCGACAACGGCAGCCAGGTGGATCAGTGGGGGCTGGAGGTCTGGTGGGCGCGCTTCTGGTGGCAGATCCCGCGCCAGATGGGCCTGCTTGATGTCTATCAGGGTGACGAGAACGTGCTCAAGCTCGACGACCCGGTGGCACTCGAAGGCTTGCAATGGCTGGCCGACCTGCGGGTGAAGTACAAGGTGTCACGCCCGCCCGATTACGCCGGGCCGGCGGCGGCTTTTGCCAACGGGAATGTGGGCATGAGCGCCGATGGTGCCTGGACGTGGGGCACCAATCGCACCAAGCTCCAGGACGATTGGGACGTGGCGCCGCTGCCGCAATTTAAGGGCAAGAAGCGCGTCACCATGGGCCAGGCCTCGCCATTCATTCTGGCTGGCTCATCGAAGGTGAAGGATCAGGCCTGGCAGCTGATGAAATACCTGTCCGGCCCCGACGGCCAGCAGCTGGCGCTCGAGCGTGGCATCAGCCAGCCAATGCTGAAAGCGCAGTTCCAGAGCCCGGCGTTTACCAAGCTCACGCCACCGCATACGCACGAGGTGGCGGTAAACGAGACCCAGTATGCCGTCCCACCGCCCTATGGGCCTTCGTACAACGATGTGCAGGCGCTGATCGACCAGGTAATGACTCCGGTCTATAAGGGCGAGCAATCGGCGCGCCAGGCGATCCAGGCGGCGATGCCCCAGTTCAAGCAGATCCTGGAGGAGACGAAGGCGCGCTACGGCTAACGGCGCGGCGCAGCGTCTCCGCGCGCTTATGGGCACGACGCACGTCGTACTCATCGACCACCTTGGAGATTTCCACCACCGCCACGGTGCTGCCCTTGCGCCACAGGAGATCAGCACGGGTCGGGTCGGCTTCCGGTGGGAGATCGACCGTCCCATCCTTGAGCAGCTGCATGAGCAGGGGGGCGAGCCAGGCGTATACCCACGGCTGATCAGGTGTGCCACCCTCGCCACCGGCGAAGAGCGCCAGTGCGCCGCGCACGACGTCGCGCTCGAAGCGCTCCCCCTCCCGCCGCCCGGATTCGCCCTGCTGCCAGCTCAGGAGCGATGCGAGCTGGGTCTCCGTCCGCTGCTGCGCCGCGGCGAGCCGGGCCAGCTGGGCCGCTGCTTGCTCCTGCGCGGTGACCAGCTGGGCCAGCTGGGTCTCCGTCCGCTGCTGCGCGGCCGCCAGCTGTTCGAGGCGCTGCTCGGTGCGCTGCTGCGCGGCCGCCAACTGGACGAGATGCGTTTCAATCTGCCCCTGAACCCTGAGGAAGTCGCGATGCGCCTCAGCCAGCTCGGCCACTGCTGTCTCAAGACGATCTACCCGCGCGTCTAGCTGCACCTGCCCACTCCCTGAGCAGATTGTGCCACAGGTAGCTCTCCGAGCTGCTCCCGCTGGTATTTCGCAGCAGCCTGCGCGGGCTCGCGTAGCGTCGGCGGCAGGCCGCCACATCCAACTGCGCCTCGTGAGCGCGATCAACGGGACATTGAGGCAGGCCGAGGTTGGGTGTCCCTAATCCATAGACGTGCTACGACGCCGCCTGGCGCTCGCCTGCTGGCTGCGCGGCCCGTTTTGCCACCGCCTCGTCGATCATGGCAAAGACGTCGTACTTTGGCTCATAGCCGAGCAGCACCCGCGTCTTGCGGTCGTCATGCGCGTAGTAGGTAGGGATGCCGGGCAGGTTGACATCGACGTATGGAATACCCAGCTTCTTCGAGAGATAGCGCACGAGCTTATTGGACGTGACTGGCTGGTCCTTGCCGATGACCGGGAAGGCGTGGCCAACGGCGGCCGGCTTCTCCAGCGTAAGGAGCAGCGCCCGTACCGCATCGCGCACATCCAGGTACACGCGCTGATAGGGATGGCCAAACTCGTCACGTGCCACCACCAGCCGCCGCTCGCCACCGGCTGCCTGCTGTAGCTGCTCAAGCAACGCCACCGCCTTCTCTGCCTCCGGATCCTCGCGACGCTGGCTGCGCTTATAACGGAGCAGCCCGTCGAGCCAGAGCTCATAGAACTCGGGAAGCTCCTCGGCGGTGCGGCAGATGGGAAAGCGCACCACCACGGCCGGGATGTCGTAGGTGCGCAGGTAGCTCCAGCACATCTCCTCGCCAAGGATCTTCGTCAGCGCGTAGGTACCTTTGCCATCGCGCGGCGTGATATCTGGATTGATGGCCGTGCGATAGCCGCCGGGCACGTACTTGTTATAGATGGCATCTGAGCTTGGGAAGACGAAGCGCTGGATGCTGGGCGCGACCCGTCGCACTGCCTGGAGCAGGTTGAACGTGCCGCGCACGTTCATCTCGAAGAACTGCCAGTCGGTGAAGCTGCCCATCGCCGCGCCCAGGTGGAAGATGGCCTCCACCCCGGCAACGGCCGGCTCAACCTCGGCATAGTACTCCAGGTGGCCCCATACGATCTCCACGCGCTTGCCAAGTGAGGCGAGCGCGCCGGCGTGCGGGTCCTGGCGCATCACCAGGCACCGCACCTCATCGCCGCGCTCGATCAGCGCCGCCACCAGTGCTCGCCCGATACGTCCGCTTGCGCCCGTAACCAGAATCTTCATCGCCGCTCACCGCTCGAAGAGCCGCTTCCGTCGCGCACGCGGCTCGACGTACATCGTTGCCGCGTTGCGCTCGGTGATCGTCGCCACGTTGGGCACGCCGGGGTGCGCCCGCGCTACCTCCTCGTTCAGCTCGACTCCCAGGCCTGGCCGCCGCGGCACCTCGATGTGCCCATCGATCACCGGTAGCTCGGTCACCACCTCATAGCGCCACGGCACGTCGTTGGCACGATGCTCCAGGATCAGGAAGTTGGGAATCGAGGCCATCACATGCACCGCGGCTGCCTCGCACACGGGGCCATTGCTGCCATCGTGCGGCGCCATCATGATGTGATGCGCCTCGGCCATCGCCGCGATCTTCTTCATCTGCGAGATGCCACCCACGCGTCCCATGTCCGGCTGCAGCACATCGACGATCTCTCGCTCGATCAGCTCGCGGCAGCCGTAGATCGTGCAGGAGCGCTCGCCCGCGGCTACCGGCAGGCTCAGGCTCTCCGCCACCTTGGCCAGCGCATCCAGGTTCTCCGGCGGTACCGGATCCTCGAAGAACAGCAGGTCGAACTCTTCGAGCTCCTGGCCCACGCGGATCGCGTCCGGTACGGTAAACCAGGGCGGGCCATGGACGTCGATGCACAGGTCGATGTCGTCGGGCAAGGCATCGCGGAGGCGCTGCACCGTGCGCACCGGCTGGCGCAGCCCGCCGCACTTGAGCGCAGTGTAGCCCTGCTCCACGTAGCGTAGCGCCGCCTCGGGCTCGCTGGCATGGGCATAGACGCGCACGCGCTCGCGGCACATGCCGCCGAGCAGGTCCACCACCGGCACGCCGAGCTTCTTGCCCAGGATATCCCAGAGCGCCATCTCAATGCCGGTCATCGCTCCGGCACCGACGACGCCCGTCATGCCGTGGCCCATCATGCCCAGCAGCATCTTCTGCCAGAGAAACTCGATGCGCGTTGGATCCTGGCCGAGGAGGATCGTCCTGAGATCCTGGATCGCCGTCTCGATGACGCGCGGCCAGCCGCTGGCCTCGCCCAGGCCGGAGATGCCTTCATCGGTCTCGACCTTCACGAAGAGCCAGTTGCGCCCACCACCACCCCACCCGCCGGGCGGTGTCGCATCCACGAGAAAGGTTTTGATGTCGGTAATTCTCATGGCCTTCTCTCCCTTCGCATCTGGAGTGCACACCTGGAATGGAAAGTGGTGGCCGGCCTCAGCCGCCGGCTGCGCTCAGCGCTCGACCTGGCTCGATAGGCCGGCCGAGGCCGGCGGGCTGGAGGCGTCTCATCAAGGCTCAATGCTCACCGCTCGACCTGGAGCAACCCGTGTCCGTGCATCTGCTCCGGAACCGGAAGCTGCATCAGCGCCAGCAGCGTGGGCGCAACATCGGCAAGCACGCCCCGCTCCTTGAGCCGCGTGCCGGGTGGTGCGCCGGCCAGCATGAACGGGACGGGGTTCGCCGTGTGCGCCGTCTTGGGCTTGCCGGTCTGAAGGTCGATCATCTCCTCGGCGTTGCCGTGGTCGGCGGTGATGGCCACCAGGCCGCCGGCGGCGCGCGCCGCCGCCACCACCTGTCCCACTGCCTGGTCGACTGCCTCGGCCGCGCGCACCGCGGCCTCCAGCACGCCGGTATGTCCAACCATGTCGCCATTGGCGAAGTTGATCACATAAAACGCGGCCGCGTCGCGCCGCAGCCGCTCCACCGCCGCGGCGGCGATCCCCGATGCGCTCATCTCCGGCTGCAGATCGTATGTCGCTACCTTCGGCGAGGGAATGAGCACGCGTTCCTCGTTCGGGAAGGGCGGCTCGCGTCCGCCGTTGAAGAAGTACGTCACATGGGCGTATTTTTCGGTTTCGGCCATGTGGCATTGCCGCAGCCCGGCCTCGGCAACCACGGCGGCGATTGGCCGCTCCACGCGCTCTGGCGCAAAGGCCACCGCGCTGACCGGCAGCGTTGCCTCGTAGGGAGTGAAGGTGACGAAGAAGAGGTCGCGCGGCACACGCGCGCGCAAAAAGCCGCCAAAATCGGGCAGCAGCAGCGCCTGCGAGAGCTGCCGCGCGCGGTCGGCGCGGAAGTTGAACCAGATCACGGAATCGCCGTCACCGATCGTCGGGCTAGGCACCGGCTGCTCCCCCCTTCCGAGGGCGCCGGGGTCAATGATCGTCGGCTCGACGAACTCGTCGGTGACTCCGGCGGCGTACGCTGCCTCCACCGCGGCGGCCGCGCTCGGCGCGTGAGGGCCCTCGCCGAGCACGAGCGCGCGGTAGGCTTTTTCCGTGCGCTCCCAGCGCTTGTCGCGGTCCATGGCGTAGTAGCGGCCGCTCACGGTGGCAATGCGCCCTACTCGCGTCTCGGCGAGCTTGGCCTCCAGGTGGGGGAGGTCCTCCAATGCCTGGCGCGGCGGCGTGTCGCGCCCATCGAGAAAGGCGTGTACCGAGACGCGCCGGAGCCCGCGGCGCCGCGCCAGCTCCAGCAGCGCATAGAGATGCCCGGCATGGCTGTGCACGCCGCCGTAGCTGAAGAGGCCGAGCAGATGCAGCGTATGGCCGCTCTCGCGTGCCCGGTCGACAGCCGCCACCAGCGCGGGGTTCTCGAAGAACCGTCCCGTCTCGATCTCATGGTCGATGCGCGGCAGCTCCTGGAGCACGCGAAAGCCGGCACCGAGGTTGAGGTGGCCGACCTCGGAGTTGCCGATCTGCCCTTCCGGCAATCCCACCGCCAGCCCGGCGGCAGCGAGCACGCTGCGCGGGCCCTGCTCCCAGAGCCGATCGAGGTGCGGTGTCCTGGCCAGCGCAATGGCGTTCCCCGGGCCCGGCGGAGCAATCCCCCAGCCGTCGAGGATGATCAGCACGCAGGGGAAGGTGCCCTTGGCGGCCGGCAAGGCCGCAGCCGGGGGGGTGGAAGGAGGCGCCATATGGGGCTGACCATACCATGCCGAACGCTGCCGGGGACGGCTGCCGGTGGCCGCGCTTCTCGGCGGCGTTGCACCCCAGCAGCTTGTTCTGGTGCCGGGGACAGATGCCAGCTGCCGGTGGCCGCGCTACCATTGTGCGCATGACACCCGGATCGCGCAGACGTGTGCACACCAGGCAGGCGCTGCCGGGCGAGTGTCGACCCGACAGGCTCCTGCACAGGAAGCTGGAAAGCGTCGGCGGGGTGGTGGCTAGGCGAGAGCCGCCGCTCGCTACGCGGCCGGCGATGCAAGTCGCCGCGGGCCCGGTGGAGACGCCGAGCCGCACCGGCAGCGCGCCCGCTGCCCCTGAGCGCAGCATTGAGCACGACTTCGACCGCGACGTGCTACGTCGGCTGCTCCCGCCGTACAAGGTCGTCGTCCACAACAACGACTACAACACCTTCGAAGAGGTGATCAGGATCCTGCTCAAGGCCGTGCCCGGCATGACCTACGAGCGAGCGGTCGAGCTGACGTTCGAGATCGATCGCACGGGGGCCGCCGTCCCCTACGTGGGGCCGAAGGAGCGTGCTGAGGCGATCGCCGACGTCATCCGCACCATCGGCATCAAGGTCACCGTCGAGCCCGACGAGTAGCGGCTCCGGCAGGCGTTCTCCCCTTCCACACCCGTTCACGCCGGAGCCGTCGAGCGGGGTCGTCGGCGCCGCTCGGCAGCAGGGCGTGCTGCCCCGGCACGTTTGCTCTCGCCGTTCGCTGTATCCGAGGCGGCGCGGGCCTGCAGGTCACGCGCCTGCCTGACCGAGCCGATCTTCTTCTCGGTACCGATCCAGTAGTCCATAATCGGATCGGGTCGGCCGGTCTCGCGCACGCGCCGCTCGACCCACCGCTCCATCCGATCGTGCAGGTGCTGGACGACGGCGGGCTCCTCCTCGGCGAGATTGCGTGTCTCGCCTGGATCGTCGATCAGGTTATAGAGCTCGCGCGGCGGCTTGTGGTGGAAGTCCGGCTCAAGCGCTTCGATCAGCTTCCACTGGGGTGTGCGCCAGCCGCGCTTGCGCATCCAGGTACATTCCGTCAGGTACAGCTCGCTGTAGTTGGTGGCGCGCTCGCCGCGCACCAGCGGCAGCACGCTCTGGCCATCGAGCTGCAGCGCGCGGAGCAGGCGCTGCTCGCCCAGCAGATCCAGCAGCGTAGGCATGATGTCCTGGTGAGCGACATACCCCGGCACGCGCACCCCGGCCGGTAGCCGGCCGGGCGCACGGATCACCAGCGGCACATGGATCGTCGGCTCGTAGAGCCCGTGATGATCGAAGTAGATCTCGTGCTCCATGAGCGACTCGCCGTGGTCGCCGGTGAGCAGCACGATCGTCTGCTCGGCAAGACCAAGCTCCTCCAGGCGGGTCAGGAGGCGCTGGATACACACATCCATGTAGGCGATGGCACCGTCGTACTGAGCGATGACGTATTCGCCGTCGGTCACTCCCGGCGGCATCCACGATCTGAAGAACTCGGCAAACGGCGCAAAGTCGAACACCGGCTTCATGCTGCGCTCGGTTTCCAGGTATGCCGGGTCGGTCTCATTCCCGCTATAGAAGAGCCGATCGAACGGCGGCGGCGGCAGATAGGGCGCGTGGGGGTCCATGTGGCGCAGGAAGAGCAGAAACGGCTGGCCGGATCTAGCCATCTCGTCGAGCCACGGCAAGGCCACCTCGTTGAGCTTCTCGGCCTTGTCGCCCGGCCGCTCCTCCCAGCTCATCCAGGAGCGGTAGTTCTTGTACAGGTCGAAGCCGCGGAACCGCTTCTGCTGCTCCTCACCGGCGAAGCCGATGCACGCAGAGGCATACCCGCGCCGGCGCAGCACCTCGGGGAGCGTGGGAATGTCGGCCGGCATTGGCTCCTTGGGCTGGAGCGCTACCATGCGCGTCGCCATCACGTCGCGGCCGGTGAGGATGGAAGCATAGGCTGGCGTGGTGGGCACCGACGGCGCGTAGCAGCGCTCGAAGAGCACGCCCTGCGCCGCCAGCCGGTCGAGGTGCGGCGAGGTGAGTCGCCGGTAGCCGTAGCAGGAGAGGTGGTCGGCACGAAGCGTGTCGACGGCGAGCACCAGCAGATTGAGCGGGCGCTCTCGACGGCGAGAGGCAGTGACTGGAGACATCGCCGCGGATGCTAGGGGTTACAGGCCGGTGCAGTCAAGCCCTGGCTTTAGAGGGCGGCTCGCCTGTCCAGACGTGGGCGTCGGTGACATGGGGATGCAGGCTGGTGCAGCCAGGCGCCGGCTTTAGAGCTGGACGGTCTGGCGTGGACAGGGCGAGGCACGGCTGGGGCACGGCTGGGGCAGGCACGCACTGGCTTTAGAGCTGCGGATGCGTCTTGAGATAGTCGTTGATCTTCGGCACGATTGCGGCCACCACGGCGCGCGCTGGCCGCTCGTTGTTCCACAGTGCGTTCAGCTCGGGCGCGATGATGCTCTGCTCGATCTGGTTGTAATCTGGGAAGATCGGGTCAGGGTGGAGAAGCTCCTGCCCATCGGCGCCCACCCAGCGGCTATGTGGCGGCAGCTGCGGGTCGGCTGCATTGAGGTAGTCGAGCGCCGACTTACGCGCGGGATACCATTTGGTTGCCATCTGCCTGGCGGCCTCTGGGCCAGTGAGGTAGTTGAAGACGGCCCACGCCTCCTCGGCATTCCTGGTGGCTGACAGGATCGACCATCCCACGCCGCCGCCGGTCGTCAGCCGCCGTCCCTTTCCCTTCGGATTGACGGCATAGTCCCAGGAGAAGGAGGCGCGGCGATGCGTGGAGATGTCGGCCACTGGACTGATGCGCATGGCCACGATTCCTGAGCTGACAAAGAGTGCATTCGCGCCGCCGGCGTCGGCTTCTTCCTTGGGAGTGGGAGCAACACGATACTTGTAGATCAGATCCTGCATGAGCTGCAGCGCCTCAACTGCGCGCGGATCATCGAGTGTGCAGCGCGTGAAATCCTTATCGAAGACCTCGGCGCCGTTAGTCCAGACCCACTGCGCCCAGCCACCGCGCCGGCCGCGCGTGACGATGAAGCCATACTGGGTCACGCCACTGCCGTCGCGCTTCGTCAGCCGAGTCGCCGTAGTGAGGAAGGCATCGAAGTCCCAGCCCGGATCGGTGGCTTTCGTCGGCGGGTACGGCACGCCGGCTTGATCGAACAACGTCTGGTTGATAAACATGCTCTGGTTGGACATGCCGCGCCCGAGGCCATAGAGCTTCTGCTTCCAGCGATACTGATCCACCGCCGGTCGGAAGAAGTCCGTAAGGTCGTAGTGGTCACGCTTGATCAGGTCGTCGATCGCCAGCAGCTGGCCGCGCGCCGAGAACGACACCGCCTGGGTAGGTTCGAGCGTAATCAAGTCGGGCGGGGTACTGGCGGCGAGTAGTGCCTCGAGCTTCTGGACGATATCGGCGCTGGCCGGTGTGCCCCACTCGACCCCGGGCCCCTGCGGGTGGGCATTGCGCCACCCGGTCACTACGCCTTCGAAGAGGCCCTGGTCTTCGGCTGCGATCGTGAGCAGCAGCTGGAGCGAGACGTCCGACCGCAGGGTCGGAGCCGCGGGCGCTCCGCCCCGGCTCGGCGCCCCGCCGGTGCACGCTGCCAGCGCCGTGCCGGCGCCTCCCGCCAGCAGCAGGCGCCGCCGGCTTGTCACGAAGAGGCCACTCTGGGGAGCCATAGGCTTCCTCCGGGCCCGCACTACCGCCACAGTGTATCAGCTATGCCGCCGGTCGGCGAAGAGGCGGCGAGCCACCGAATCGATCAGAAAGCCGCACACGCCGATGACCAGGATGGCCGCCATGAGGTCCGGGTAGGCCAGGCGATCGCGTGTGTTCAGAATGAAGTAGCCCAAGCCGGAGCTGACCCCCAGCATCTCCGCCGGCACCAGAATAATCCACGCCAGCCCCACCGCCAGGCGCAGGCCGGTGAGCACGTTCGGCCGGATGCCGGGCCAGATAATCCGGCGCAGCAGCTCCCACCGGCTGGCGCCCAGGCTGCGGCCGACGGTGAGCCAGCGCGGGTCGAGCGAGGCGACGCCGGCCGAGGTATTGAGCACGATCGGCCAGATGCTCCCGATGGCAATGAGGAAGAACACCGGCCGGTCGCCCACGCCGAGCAGGATGATGGCCAGCGGCGTCCATGAGAGCGGCGAGACCATCCGCACGAACTGAAAGATGGGACCGGAAGCGCGCGCGAAGAGCGGCAGCGTGCCCACCACCAGCCCAAGCGGAATGCCGATGGCTGCGCTGATCGCCAGCCCCACCAGCACCCGCCGAAAGCTGGTGATCAGGTGCGGCCAGAGCTCGCCGGTGAGCAGCAGGCGCACCAGCGCCACCACCGCCTTATCTGGAGCGAAGCGCGCTAGGAAGCTCGAGGGCGGCACGAGCAGCGTGGTGGCCATCCACCACAGCAGGACCGCGAGCCCAATGCCTGCTGCCGGCAGCGCCCAATCGAGCGCCGCGCGGCCGGCCGGTCGCGCCTCCTCCTCCGGCCGGCCGGCCGTTACGGGCTGCGGCGCGGTTGCCGCACCTTGAACCAGCGAATCGAGCGCTGCCATCGCGCTGCCTGCTCCCTCCTTTACCGCGCCAAGCTATACCGCCACCTGCTCGGTGCGCGAAAGGCTTTCCGGCAGGCCAAACTTGGCGGGGCCGCCAGCATTCTTGATCGCCATGCGCGCGAAGCGGTCGTCGACCAGGGTGGCATGTGCCTGCTTGGGATCGAGCGTCTTGAGGAACGAGTTATCGCCGTCGACGAGCATATCCTTGAGCTGGCGCACCAGCTCCTCCGTGTAGCTGGGGAACGGGAACGGCTGGAAGTCGATGCGGTTGTTCTTCCAGTCCAGATGCTCGATCGCCTTGCTCGCACCGTACTCGGTGTGGTCATAGTAGGAGAGGGCACGCTCGATCGCCGGCAGCGGCTGAGGCAGAAATCCGCTGCCTTCAGTGGAGAGGATGCGCGCCGTCTCCTTGCGGTTCTCGCGCGCGAAGAGCTGCGCCTTGGCGATGGCGTTGACTACCGCCTGTGCCCAGGCCGGCCGCTGCCGCACGTCGTCCTCGTGCATGATCACCACGCAGCAGGCATGGTTTAGCCACACGTCCCCGGTAAACCGGGCGATGCGCCCGATCTGGCTCACCTCGGCCATGGCATTGAACGGATCGGCCACGATGTAGCCGGCAATCGAGCCGCTGGCCAGGGCCGGCGGCATATCCGAGGGGGCCATGACCACCAGCTTGACCGTGCGCGCCTTCTCCGATGGCTCGCCGGCGGCAATGGGCTTGAGGCCGGCCTTGCGCAGCAGCAGCTGGAGCACCAGGTTGTGGATCGAGTACCAGAAGGGAATGGCCACCGTCTTGCCGGCGAAGTCGTCGACGGCGGTGACGTTGTTGGCCACCGTCAGAGCCGAGCCATCGGTATGGTTCCACGCCACGAGCTTCACCGGAAAGCTCTGGCCGAAGCGCATCCAGACAGCGGTGGGCATCAGGATGTGGGCGACATCGACCTGGCGTGCCTGGAAGGCCTCGGCGATCTGCGACCAGCCGCGGAAGAGCGTGGGCTTGGCCGGCTCGAGCCCTTCCGCGGTATAGAGGCCCTGCGCATGCGCTAGCAGCAGCGGCGTGGCATCGGTAATCGGCAGGTAGCCGATGCGCAGCGCCTTGCTCTCCGGCTGCCCGGGCGTTCCTGCAGGCGGGGCGCCACCGGGCGTGCCGGTCCCCTGCCCGCACGCCGCCAGCAGACCCGCTCCGCCGGACGCCGCGCCAATAATGCCCAGCGCGTGCAGCACCTCGCGCCGCCGCGCACCGGTCTCCATCGCCCGCCACCTGCTCATCGCTCTCTCCTCTGCCTACGAACTCCTGATCACCGACGACCGGCTACCGCCGACGGACCACTGGCTACTGGCTACTGACAGCTAACAGCTGGCTCCCGACACCCAGCCCCTCAGATCACCCAGTTCGGCGACGCTGCGGCGGAAGGCACATCGGTCTGATACAGGGCCAGGATCTCCCGCCGGATGGCGCGGTGGCGCCTGTCGTCGAGCCGCGCCGGCTCATCGGGGCGCGGCGTGGATCGACTGCCGATCTCCCAGATGCGCGTGATGGTGCTGGGCTTCGACGACATCAAGCCAATCCGGTCGCCAAGGTAGAGCGCCTCGTCGACGTCGTGCGTCACCAGCAGTACCGTCAGCCCTCGCCGCTCGACGATATCGAGCAGCCAATCCTGGAGCGCGCGCCGCGTCCGCGGATCGAGCGCGCCGAACGGCTCGTCGAGTAGCAGGATGCTCGGGCGCGTGATCAGCGTGCGGGCGAGACTGACGCGCTGTGCCTGCCCGCCCGACAGCTGCTGCGGATAGGCGGTGGCGATCGCGGCCAGGCCAAGATCGCGCAGCAGCTGATCGACCGACTCGGTCTGCCTGGCCTCGCGGTTGGCGCGGAAGGTCAGGCCCAGCCCCACATTCTCGGCCACCGTCAGCCATGGGAAGAGCAGAGGCTCCTGAAAGACGATCCCGATGCGATGCCCGTGGCTGGGGCCGTGGCCGCCCGGCTCCATACGTAGCCCCTGGCCATGGTGCTTGCGGTGTGGCGGCTGATCGGGCAGCCCCCTATCAGCATCGGCATAATCTGGCAAGAGGCCCGGCGCGCCGAGCTCAACACGCCCCTCGCTCAGTGGCTCGAGGCCGGCGAGCGTGCGCAAGAGGGTCGACTTCCCGCAGCCGGTGGGGCCGAGCAAGACGAAGACCTCCCCCTGCTCCAGCGCCAGGTCCACATGCTCGAAGACGGCGTGCCAGCGGCCGTCGCGCTGATAGCGCTTTGCACCGCCGGTCAGGCGGAGCGCGAGAGCTCCCATCGCAGCAGCCCTTCCGTCGGCGCCTGTATGGGGAGGAATGCCGCCTCGCGCAGCCGCCGCGCGGTGGCACTTGAGGTGACGTAGCCCCGCCCGCCGACTGTCTTGGCTTCCAGTGCAACAGCCGCCGTGGTCAGCTGCGCCGCTTCGAGCCGCGTCTCGACCAGCTTCCGGACCGGCAGGCTCGTGCCCCGATCGGCCGCCGCTGCGCTGAGCGTCGCCGCCAGCGCGCGGGCGCGGCCTTCGAGCGCCTCGAGCTCGTCCCGAAAAATCTCGTTCACCCCGCGTACGCTCGCGCGTGCTTCCTGCAGCGCGCGCCAGGCCAGCCCCCAGCAGAAGCTGCTCTGGAGCAGCAGGAAGACGGGCCGTACGCTGCGGACGAAGCCGGCCAGGTCCTCGCTCACGATCTCGGTTTCCGGCACGCGCACATCGCGCAGCGTGAGCGAGGAGCTTCCCGTCGCCTGGAGCGCCAGCAGCCGCGGATAGGGATGGATCTCCACACCGGGCGAGCTGCCGCGAATGGCGATGACGATCGACGGCCCACCGCCGGCGGCGGCAGCGCCGACCACCATCAGAAACCCGGGCGGGAAAAGATTGGAAGCCCACGTCACGCGGCCGTTAAGCGCGATGGCGTCGCCATCCCGCCGCCATGCCACGGTGAGCGGCGCGCCGCAGACACAATGCGCCATCGCGGCGGCCAGCGCCGTCGAGCCGAGGAGCTCGGTGCGGAGCAGGCGCGGCAGCAGCTCGTGGCGCAGCGGCGACCCGGGTGGCGCGCCGGGCACGCCGCCGAGGTATTCGAGCACCATCCGGTGGCACCAGAGCGTGAAGGCCACGCTCATATCCGACCAGGCGGCGGTGGCGATCGTCTGCGCGACACGGATGAGATTGGTATTAGGGCCAAGCGGGCCGGCAGCCTCGGCCAGTAGCTGGTCGTTGAGATACGCCAGCGCCTCCCTGATCTCAGCCTGGCCGGCATCGATCGCCTCGGCCCGCGGCTCCAGGAAGGCGCGAACGCGCTCGCGTGCCGCCGGCTCGAGCAGGAGCGAAGGAGAGTCGCCAAGCGCCTCAGGGCGGCGAGCCGGCGTGCTGTCTGGCGGCGCAGCGCGGGGCGCTGCGAGGTCAATGGACACTGCTGCTTGCTCCCGCCGCGGCCACCGCGCCTTCAGCGGCCCCGGCCAGGCGCGAGAGGCGCGTGATCGGCGTGCTGACCACCTCGCGCGCGCGACGCACGGCAGCCTCATCGGCGGCCTGATAGAAGCACAGGCACTTCGTCATGTCCTCGCAGACGTAGGTGCGCAGGAAGCGCACCTCCGGCACCTGCGCGTAGAGCGGCGCCTTGGCCTTCTTGCGTTCGAGGTATGCCTCCATCGTCAGGCCGGCCGGGAAGTCCCATTCCACCAGGTAGTCGGCAGTGGCGCGCGCTGCCTTGACCTCCTCGAGCGACGCGCCCACGAGCCGCACCTGCGCCACGCCGGCCGGTGGCACCCCAGCTTCGCGCAGCGCCGCCTTGAGCTGCGCTTCATCATTGTGCTCGACGATCACGTACGCTCGCTGGAGGTCGGTGGGCACCTGCGCCTCGATGAACTCGCCGCCGGCCTGCGCTACTGCGCCGGCCACGGTATCGAACAGCGGGCGCAGCTCATCACGCGTCTGCGCCGTGCTGCCGAACTCCAGAAGAAACAACGCCATACCGTCTCTCCTCCCTATTCACCGGTGATCCCCTGGGGTGCGCTGGGCCCGATCCTGAGCAGGCTCCCCCGCAGCGCCAGCGTGCCTGGCCCGGCAGCCATCCGGCGCAGTAACAGCCTCCTCGCCCTTCTCGATGAAGGGCGAGGAGGCGGCCGGTAGCAGCCTGACCTGTAGGTCAGTCTACCGGCCAGTTGCTAAGTTTGTCAATTGATTTAGTCGGTATCGTGAGGCCTATACTGAAGCCAAACCGAGAGCTCCACGCCCCCGATCCTGGACTCCAATGCAGGTTTCAGCTTGGCCCTGGTTTAGGCGCAGCCGCGGCGGGCCACGACCTCCTGGCACGACGACGAAGGCATGACCTCCACCGTGCCGGCCATCCGAAACGGCGCCATGTACTGATCCACCGTCGCCTGGTCGCCGGCTTCGAGGATCAGGTAGAGCGTGTGCTGGCCATCAACCACGGCGTCGCCGTGGATGCGCACGCCGTGCTGGGCATTGGCCTCGGTCAGGTGGTTGAGCAGCATTGCCCCCATGCTCGGGTCTTTGGCCGGGCAGCGCTCGGCCGGATGCTGGTGCCGCACGACGAAGAGTGCCATCGTTCAGAGTCTCCTTTCCGGATAGGCGATCACTGTGCCAGAAACGCGAGCAGCTTGCTGAGGTAGGTCTGGGGTGCCACCGAGTAGGCGGCGGTATGCTTCGCGCCGGAGACGAAGAGTGTCTGCACGCCCGGGCCGTATCGCGCCGCGATGCGCCGGCCGTGGATGACGGGGATCAGCGTATCGGCCTCGCCGTGGATGACCAGCAGCGGCGTGTGCTGCTCGGCGAGGCGAGCGGCACCTTCGACCGGGCGGATGCTATACGCATCGACGCCCAGGAGCGGGCGGGCCATCAGGATCACACCCGGTGCGAACCAGCCCGGCAGGCCGCTCATCCTGGGGAACTGGTCGTCGATGACACTTCCCAGGTCGGCGTACGAGCTATCTTCCACCACCGCGTGCACCGCCGGCTCGTAGGGCGCATCGAGTAGCACCGTGGCTGCGCCCATCGAGTAGCCCAGCAGGTCGATGCCATCGTGCGCCAGCCCGCGCTGCTGCAGGAAGTCGAGGGCGCCGCCGACGTCGCGGACCTCCTGCGCCCCGAGCGTGAAGTGCGCCCCACCAGAGCGGCCACTACCCCGCAGATCGAAGAGCAGCACCGGATGTCCGGCTTTGACCAGTGCGGCGGCGATCTCGAGCACCTTGCCATCGGCGGCGTCCTCGCGATCACCTCCTTTGCCGTGGACGATGACCACCGGCCGTCGCGTGGCGGCGGGATCGGAAGCCTCCGGGACCGCGGCCAGGAGCCAGCCTTCCAGCGGGACATGGTCGACCCGGCTGGAGAAGGCAACGGTCTCGTAGCTCAGGCCATACTGCTCGGGGAAGCGCGTGAATGGCTTGCGCGCGGTGGCCGTTAGCGCCAGCGCGACGTAGCCGCAGATGAGCAGATAGAGGATCGCGCCGGCAGCGACGGCGCCACCGGCGGCTGTGGCCCACGGCCTGGCCCGCGCCGGCACGGCACGGTGTAGTGGCACCTCGGGTGCCAGACCGCCCGACGGAACGGTAGCGGCTCCCTGCTCGACGGCCGACATGCTCTGCTCCCTGCAGCATCACATCATACGCCGCTCCGGCGCAGCGGTGGAGGATCCGCCAGTTGTCCGCAGGGCGGAGCGCTGGTGCACAGGGCCATGAACAGGGTCCCGGCCAGCAGGTGGCCGGCCGGCCTGTTTTCCGCAGGGCGGAGCGCTGGTGCACTGTGAGCTATGCCCCTGCAGAAGCGTCCCTCATCGATGCGTCCTCCGAAGCATCTACGAGGGACAGCCGGGACCTGCCGGAGCGTGGAGCTGGCGTAGCCAGGGATGGATCCGCCATCGTGCCAGCCTGGCGCGCACGGCGCGCGGGCTGCATGGCCCTTCCGACGTGACCACGGCAGTGACCAGTGCAAACGGTACCGTCTCGAAGTATGGATTGCGCACCGCCACGCCCGGCAGCGGCTCGGGCAAGACCTCGCGTGGATCGCGCTGCGCTTCGCCGGTGCCGGCCGGTTCAGCGAGCGGCTGGGGCCACCACTTCTCGCTGCCGGCCAGGGCGTAGACCGGCAGCCGGCGGTCACGCGCCGCCGCGGCGAGCGTCCACGAGCCGATCTTGTTGCTGATCCCCTGTACGCAGACGGCATCGGCACCGAGGAGGATCGCGTCGCCGCGCTCCAGCAGCACGCGCGCGGCGGCATCGACGGCAAGGGCCACCGCCACGCCCTGCGCGGCCAGCAGGCGGGCGAGCGTGCGCCCCTCGCAGCGCGGGCGGCTCTCCAGCACGAGCACCGGGCCACCCCAGGCAGCCAGCGCGCTGGCGACCACCGAGCTATTGGAGATGGTCACGGCCCGCGCCGCGCCGCCAGCCCGCAGGAGGGCGGCCGCCTGGGCGCTGATAGCGCCGGCCGCCTCGTCGCCGCGTGCGACGTAGTCGCGCACGGCTCGCATCACGGCCTCCACACGGCGCTCGCCGGCCACAGGCGTCTCCGTCCATGCCCAGGCGACGGCATTCGCCAGGTTCCAGAGGGCAGCCATCGCCGGCTGTCCAGCCAGGAGCTGCCTGGTCGCCTCGCGTAGCGCGGCCTCGCCCTCGGCAGCAGCGAGGCTCACGCCATTGGCAGCACGCCTGGCGATCGCCCACGATCCAGAATCGCGGTCGCCGGCCACGGCGGCAATGACCTCACGCCAGGATGGCACGTCGCTCACGGAAGGTGCTTCCAGTGCTCTAGCTCAGGCATCCGCAACCGAGCCATCCTCATGGAGCGGCGTGCGGATCGCTCTAGCTACCGGCGGGTAGCGTCGGGCGGCCTCCAGATTGAGCTCCACCCCAATCCCTGGCCGGTCCGGAACCAGCAGATACCCGCCCTCGCGTACGAGCGGCTCCTTGACGATCTCGCTCTTCGGCGGCCGGTCCTCTCCGGTGTATTCCTGGAGCGCGAAGTTGGGGATACAGGCATCGAGCTGCACGCAGGCGGCGGTGCTCACCGGGCTCAGTGGATTGTGCGGGATCACGCCGGCGTGATAGGCCTCCGCAATCGCGGCGATCTTCTTCGCGTGCGTCAGCCCGCCGCACAGGCACACGTCCGGGCGGATGAAGCGGCAGCCACGCGCCGCCAGCAGCTCATTGAACTCCCAGAGCGTGTGCAGCCGCTCGCCGGTGGCAATTGGCACCTCGATCTCGCGCTGGAGCGCAGCCATGTTCTGCACGCTATCCGGCAGGATGGGATCCTCGAGAAAGTAGGGACGAAACTTCGCCAGCTCGCGCGCCAGGCCAAAGGCGTGGTGCGGGTCCATGCGCCGGTGGATCTCGACGCACAGGTCGACACCGTTCCCCACCGCCTCGCGCACGGCGGCGACGCGCGCCAGAATCTCTTCGAGAAGCTCAGCATAGCGGAGCTGCGTGTAGTTCCTCGGAAACGGCGTGAAGCGCACCGCCGTAAAGCCAGCGGCGACGGCGCGCCTGGCATCGGCCGCGAGCGCCTCGGCCGTCTCACCACCAATGTGCAGGTAGAGCCGCACCTTTTCGCGGCACCTCCCGCCCAGCAGCTGGTAGCTGGGGCAGCCGAAGCGCTTGCCGGCGATGTCCCAGAGCGCGATGTCGAGCGCGGAAAGGGCCGAGCCAATCACCGCCCCACGGAAATGGGCGTTGCGGTAGAGGAACTGCCAGTGGTGCTCGATCCGCAGCGGGTCCTGGCCAAGCAGGTACGGCTTCCAGGCCGCGAGGACGCCGCCGATCGCTTCGGGATAGCCGTGCACGCCGCCCTCGCCCAGCCCGGTAATACCCTCTTCGGTATGCACGAGCAGGTAGAACCAGCGACCCACCTGCATCCATTCCAGCGCTTCGATCTTCATGCTCCCTCCTCCTGGCCCCGAGTGCCCGGCGGCTATCGCTCTCATGGCACCTGGGAGGCCAGCGGATCGTCCGTCTCATGCATCCAGGCGAGCAGTCGCTGCCGCAGTGCCCGGCGTACCTCCGTCAGCGCCGGATCGCTGGCGCGGTTGCAGAGCTCCGCCGGATCGGCCCACGTGTCGTACAGCTCGTCGCGATCGTCGCGGTTCCAGGCGTACTTATAGCGCGGGCCAACGATGCAACGAATGTCGGTCATGCCCTCGCCCTGGTAGGGCTTGTACTCGCTGAACACTGCGCCGGCGGTCGGGTCATCGCCGCTGCCCAGGAACGCTGGCGGCACTGGCTCCTGGCCGGCCAGCCACGTCGAGAGATCGCGGCCGTGCGGCTCCAGAAGGCGCGTACCGGGGTCGCTCAGGCCGGTCAGCCCCAGGAGCGTCGGCGCGAGATCAGTGAGCGAGACGGGAGCCGTGATCCGCCGGCCACCGGCGGTGGCCGGCACGAGCCGCGGCGCGCGGATGATCAGCGGCACGCGCAATGCCTCCTCATACATGCTGCTCTTCTGGAAGAGCCCGTGGCTGCCCATCAGCTCGCCGTGGTCGGCGGTCATGATCACAATGGTGTCCTCTGCCAGCCCCAGCGACTCCAGCCGGCCCAGCACGCGGCCAATCAGCTCGTCGAGGAGGGTGACGTAGCCCCAGTAGACGGCCATCGAGCGCCGCCACGGCTCCCAGGTGGTGCCGTGGGCCTTTGCGGCACCGTGCCAGATGGAGCGCCGTTGAAAGGCCAGCTTGCCATCCATCGGATCGGCAAAGTTCGCCGGCTCAGGGATCGCTGCCGGATCGTAGAGCGAGTAGTACGGCTCCGGCACCGAGAAGACGGGGTGCGGCCCGTGGAACGAGCAGACGTGGAAGAACGGACGGTCCGGAGGCCGCGTCTCGAGGTGCTCGAGGGCACGATTTGCCACCCAGGTATCGAAGGTGGTCTCAGTCAGGCCCGGCTGCGGCGCTGTGTGCGGGCTGGAGATGCGGTTTCGTTCGTCACCATCGAAATAAAACGAGAACTCCGGCCGGCCATAAGGGTATGTATCTTCGAAGCTGTGGGCGGCGAGCCACTGCTTGTACTCGCGCCCGCGCTCGCCGGCAAAGGCATCGAAGCCGGCCTGCGCTCGGCCGTGGCCCAGGTGCCACTTGCCGGCATAGGCAACGTGATAGCCGGCCTCATGGAAGACCTCCGGTAGCGCCGGGCGCTCTAGCGGCAGCTCGCGATTGTTGCCGACGCCGGTGGTGTGAGGATAACGGCCGGTGAAGAGCGCGGCCCGCGCAGGACAGCAGATGGGATCGGGAGTGAGACATCGATCGAAGGCCATCCCGGCGCGTGCCAGCTGGTCAAGGTTTGGTGTGCGGCACGGCGTACGGCCGGTAGACCCAAGCGTATCCCAGCGCTGCTGATCGGTCAGAAAGAGCAGGACATTCGGCTGCGAAGTGGGCACTCCTTCCCTCCCGGACGGCTCAGATGCTGTGTGCTGTGCGTGGCCAGTGTACGCGCGCGTGGTCTTGCGCTTGCCGCCACCATAAGGCAGGCAGATAATGGCGGTGCCGGCCTCGCATGCCGGCTCCCCGCAGGCGGCCGGCACCGTCCGCCGTCTGGGGAGGCAGGCGCATCATAGCAGCGCTGGCAGCGTTGGAGGTAGCTATGGCTGTGAACGCTTCGCTCGGATCACTACTTGGATCGTGGCAGGTGGATGGGCGCACCGAGCCACAGGGGCTCACCGTGCGCGCGCGGCGCGCCTGGCTGCGCTCGCTTGTGGCCGCCGGTGGCGGCGCAGCGCTGGCGGCCTGCGCGCCGCGCGCGCAGCCGGTCCCCCAGTCGCAGGCGGCGCCAGCGACGGTGCAGTTCTACTTCAGCGGTGATCAGCCGACCGAGCAGCTCTACGTCACCCTCAAGGAAGCGTTCGAGCGACGCTATCCCAGCTACAAGCTCGACCTGCTGCACGCCGAGGATGAGATCGAAAAGGCGCTCGCACTGATCGCCGCCGGCACGCCGCCCGATGTGTACTGGAACCGCGTGCGCTGGTCACAGACGCTCATCCGGCGCGAAGGAACGCTCGTCGACCTGCTGCCGCTGATGAAGCGCGACAAGATCACGCAGGATGACTTCTGGCCGAGCGCGGTCAAGGCTTACACCTACAAGGGCGGGTACTACGGCCTGCCGACCTCCGCCTCATCCAATGCCGTCTACTTCAACAAGAACCACTTCCGGCAGGCCGGCGTGCCCTTCCCCGATGAGCTGGCCAGGCAGGGCAGGTGGGATTGGGATGCCCTGATCGAGATCACCCGCAAGCTGACGCGCGTCGACTCGGCCACCGGCGAGAAGCGCTACGGCTTCGTGCGTCCCACCGGCCTGGTGCTGAGCGTGCAATACATGTGGCAGAACGGCGGTACACCCTTCTCCGACGACCGCACGCAGTGCCTCCTGAACTCCAAGGAATGCGTCGGCGGCGTGCAGTTCGTGACCGACCTGGTGCTCAAGCACCAGGTGACGCCGCCGGTCGATAATCCGGAGCAAGCCGATTTTCGCAAGACATTCAAGGTGGCTATGGAGCAGGCGGGGCGCTATCTCCTACCTGATATCGTGCCGGCCCTGCAGTCGGGCACGCTCGACGCCGGCATGGTCGTGGCGCCCAAGGGTCCCAAGAAGGACACTACGCGGGGCGACGATCTTGCCGCCAGCATCCTCAAGAGCACGAAGGTGCTGGAGGCGGCGTGGGCCTTCGCCAAGCTGTGGAGTGACGAGGAAGGCCAGCTGATCGTCCTCAAATCGAACCGCAGCTACACCGCCCGCCGCTCGATTGCCCGCAATCAAAGCATCCTCAAGCAGGTGCTGTATGCCTGGGAGGATGGAGAAATGTACTACAGTGGGCTGAACCGGACGGAGGTCTTCCCCGTTACGCCGCGGTTCATCGATGTGACCAACATCTACGCCGCCGAGGAGAAAGCGGCGCACGCGGGGCAGAAGACGCCACAGCAGGCGATGGATTCGGCCTGCCAGCAGATCGCGCCGCTGCTCAAAGAGCCGTTCTGAGCGCTCAAGCGCTCAAGCGCCGGCTGGCTATCACGGCGCTCCCACGGCGCTTCGTGCCAGGATCCGCTCCGGATTCGCTACCGAGCGCTGGCTGCTACCAAGCCAGTTCGTGAAGAAGGCTGGCAGGTCCGGCACTCGCGTGCTGGGTATGCCCGGCCACATGAGGCGCAGCTGATAGTTGCCGGTGCCAGCTACCATCGCACGAGCGTGACCGGAACGGCTGCAGATCGCGTCTCGCCACTCTCGCCCCGGCCTGGCCGGTGGGGGCGCCCGGCGCGGCTCGCGCTTGCGCTCCTGGCTGCACTCACTCTCGCCAGCACCTTCTGGCTTGCCGGCACCGACGACGTGCGGGTGTGGCCGGCTCGCAACCTGGCTGCCTCTCGCCTCGAGCGGTGGTGGCGGCAGCACCGACTGCCGGCCCTTCCGGCGGCCACGGGCAAGCAGCTGGCCGGAGGGACAGGCACGCTCCGTGGCCACGTGCGCGACCCGTCTGGCCGGCCCATTGAGGGTGCGCGCCTGCTGCTGGCCGAGCCAGATGGCACGACCCACGAGGCGACGAGCGATGCCGGCGGCAGCTATCTGATAGCCGATATTCCGGCCGGATTCTACGTGCCCGTGGCCGGAGCGGCGGGCTACGCCGATACCACCTTCGGCCGGCGCCGGCTGCCGGGCTGGCTCGGCTGGCTCGATTGGCTCGCGCCACCGGGAGTGGCGATCCACGCCGGCGCCGAGACGATCCAGGAGGTGATCCTGGCTCCCGCGAGTGCACCGGCCGTGGCCGCCGCCAGCCGCGTGCAGGTCGGCGAGGCTGAGACGCTCACCTGCGAGCACCCGATGGCCGCCCGGGCGCGGCGCCGGCAGATTGAGCTTTGGAGCGGCCCGCGGCCGGACCCACCAGCGCTGCTCTACACGCCGGCGACGTCCGGCGAGCCGGCCGATAGCCGGCCGCTGCTACTGACGGTCTACCCCGGTCCGGCCGGCGAGTGGGAGTGCGCCAGCGTGCCGCTGGCCGCGGCTGGCTATGCCGTTGTCGCCACCGGCCCGGCGTATAGCTTCGACCTGGAGCCAGGCGTGGACGAGCTGATGCGCCTGCTGCAGCTCGCGCGCGCCGGGCAGCTCCCCGGCGTTGACGGAACGCGGGTGGCAGTGCTCGGCGGGAGCTACAGTAGCCTGCACGTGCTGCGCCTGCTCGAGCGGGGCGGGCTCGTGCCGGCAGGGAGTGGCTCCAGTCCGATCCGAGCGGCGCTCCTGCTCGGGCCGGTGGCCGATCTCTTCGATATGCGGCGCCGGCTGGAGGATGGCACGTTCATCCCGCCGTTTGGCCTCGACCAGGCGCTGCTCGCGCTCGGGCCGCCCGATCGGCAGCCGCTGCGCTACTGGCGCTATTCCGGCGTCTACCACGTGCGTGCCGACCTGCCGCCGGTGGCGCTCATCCACAGCCGCAGCGACGACGTGGTGCCATTCCAGCAGAGCGAGAGGCTCGCCGCCGCCCTGGCGGCGGCCGGCGTGCCGCACGAGCTCCATCTCTTAGAGGGTGGCGGCCACTATCTGCTGGCTGAGGACGCGGAGGCGCGCCTCATCTACGACCTTTCGCTCGCCTTTCTTAAAATGCATCTTGGCTCGAGTGCTGCCGGTCGCCGGCCTGATCTACCGGTGTCAACGCAGGACGCCACGCATGACCGGTGTAGCGGGAGCCTGGCCGGTCGTGCTACTGATTCCTCTGGAGGTGAGCTGAGACACGATGCGGTTCGGGTTCAATCCCAGACTTGAGGCAACGACCAAGCGCGAGATGGCCAAGCGCATGCTCGAAGCACTGGAGGTGTGCGAGGAGCTGAGCTTCGACGTGATCGAGCTCACACTCACCGAGCGCATGCTCGAGCTCGGTCTACGCACCGTCTTTGGGGGAGAGCTGCTCGAGCTGATGCGGCCGGCCCGTCCGAGCTTCCATCTGAACCTCTTCCCACCCACCGAGCGCAGCAATGATCCGGGCCTGAGCAACGCCAATGCCTACCCGCGCAGCCTGGAGCTACGGCGCATCGTTCACGTGATCGAGTTCTTCGAGACGAACCATCCCATGCAGCTCTACGTGCTGCACGCCGGGCAGCGCACCTCGGCCTTCGAGACGCACCTTCGAGCGCTGCGGCGCAGCCTCGATGCGCTGGATACGCTCTACCCGGGTGTGCCGATTGCGCTGGTCAACGACTGGCCGGGGGCAGTCCTCGAGCGCCCGGTGGATTTCCTCGAGCTGCTCGACGCCGCGCCGAACCTGCGCTTCGTCTTCAATACCGGCCTGGGCTATCGCTCGGTAGATTACAACCCGGAAGCGTATCAGTGGTTCCTGCGCAGCCTGGGACGCTTCGAAGAACGGCTTGCCGAGATCCAGTGGAGCAACGGCGCGCCCGGCGAGGGGCTGAACCGGCCGATCCATGCCGAGCTCGAACGGGGGGTGGACGTGCACCGCACGCTCCGCGCCATCGGCCGCAACCCAGCCGTGGTACACCTCTTCGATACGGTGGGCGCCAGCGTGTCGGCGCTGGCACGTGAGCGGCGTGCCGTGTACAACAGCGCGCGCTATTAGCCAGCCTTCGCCGCGCCAGATGGCCGGCCGCGCTCGACCAGCCGGCGCTCGAGCACCAGGTTCCGGAACGCATCGATGGAGCCGCACCAGCCCGGCGCGATGAAGGTCGTGGCGTCGAGCTGGGTCACCAGGGCGGGGCCCTCGAGGCAGTGGCCGGCGTGGAGCCGGGCGCGATCGTAGTGGGGAGCATCGACCCAGCGCAGGCGCCGCGTGCCGGCGCGCGGCTCGGCCACGGCTAGGCGCACATTGCCGGCGCGGGCGGTGGCCGGATCGGCTGGGCCGAGCGGCTCGGCCGGAAGCGGTGGTCGCGTGACCCGGCCGATCATGCGCAGGCGCACGTTCACCAGCTCGAACGCTCTGCCTTCGAAGCGGCGGCCGTAGCGGCGCTCGTGCGCCTGCTCGAACGCGCCGGCAGCTCCCGCCGCCGATTCGAGCGGCACGCGCAGCTCGTACGATTGGCCGGCGTAGCGCATGTCGGCCTCAGCCACGAAGCGGGCTGGCTCGAAGGCCGGATCGCCGGCTGCCTGCTCCTGCAGCGCGCGGCGCAGCTCCGCCAGCACTGTTTGAATCACCGCCTCGGCTTCAGGGGACGGCTCGGATGGTGCGGCGGCTTCCAGCCGCAGCATGACCGTGCGCACCATCTCCAGCGTCGCATCGGCCAGGAGCGCGCCCAGGGCGCAGAGCAGGCCAGGATTGGGCGGCACCAGCACACGCGGCACGCGGAGTGCCTCGGCCAAGGCGCAGGCGTGCAGCGGCCCAGCGCCGCCGAAGGCCACGAGCGTGAAGTCGCGCGGATCGTACCCGCGCTCGACCGAGATCACCCGCAGCGCGCGCTCCATGTTCGAGCTGGCGACGTCGATGACCGCGGCCGCAAGATGGTCAAGCTCGATGTCCTGCCCGGCGCGGAGGGTGGCCAGCGCGCGCCGGGCGGCGTCGCCGTCGAGCGGCACGGTGCCGCCGAGCAAGGTGGCCGGATGCAGCCGGCCGAGGACGAGGTTGGCATCGGTCACCGTCGGCTCAATGCCGCCGCGCCCATAGGCGGCCGGCCCTGGATTGGCACCGGCGCTCCGCGGGCCGACGCCGAGCACGCCGCCCGCGTCCAGATACGCGATCGAGCCGCCCCCGGCACCGACGGTATGGATGGCGAGCGATGGCGTGCGTAACGGCAGGCCGGCGATCACCAGCTCACCGCTCGGCTCGGGCTGCCCGGCGCACAGTGCCACATCGGTGGAGGTGCCGCCCATATCGAAGGTGATGATGTGGTCGAACCCGGCTGCTCTGGCCACTGCCAGCGCGCCAATCACGCCGGCCGCCGGCCCGCTCAGCACTGTGCGCACCGGCTGCGCGGCTGCTACCGCGGCCGTACAGCGGCCGCCGTTCGACTGCATGACGTACAGGCGCGGCGGCCGGCCGGCACGCGGTGTCTCGAGTCGGCGCAGATAGGCACCGGCCACAGGGGCGACGAAGGCATTCACCACCGTGGTCACCGTGCGCTCATATTCGCGAAACTCGGGCGAGACCTCGTGGGAAAGAGAGACGGCTAGCCCGGCGGCGCGGAGCGCCTCACCCAGGCGCCGCTCGTGCTCTGGGTAGAGAAACGAGAAGAGCAGGCACACCGCCACCGATTCTGCGCCGGCGGCCACCACCCGCTGTACGGTGCGCCGCACCTCGCTCTCCTCCAGCGGCACCAGCACCCGGCCCTCGGCACTCACCCGCTCGCGCACCTCGAAGCGCAGCGCAGCCGGCACGAGCGGCGGGGGCCGCCGCGGATGGAGCGCATAGAGCGATGGCCGGCTCTGCCGGCCGATCTGGAGCACGTCGCCAAAGCCCTGCGTGGCCACCAGGGCCATGCGCGCGCCGCGGCGCTCCAGGAGAGCATTCGTGGCCACCGTGGTACCGTGCACGATCTCCATTGCTTCGGGCGGCGCGCGCCGTTCCCGGAACTGTTCCAGCGACTCGAGCACGGCCGCGAGCCCCTCCAGCACGGCGCGCGATGGATCGTCGGGGGTCGAGAAGCGCTTGTGCATGTGCAGCTGTCCGGCTGCAAGCAGCACGAAGTCGGTGAACGTCCCGCCCGTATCGATGCCCAGACGCAGCATGAGAGTCTCCAACGAAGCCGATGGGCCAGATTCTGAGGAGAGGCGCTACAACCCCCAGCCGCCGCCGCCGGGCGTCTCGATCCCCAGGATATCGCCCGGCTCCAGGCGCATCGTGACCTTTCCCGGCAATTCCTCCTCTGGTGCGGCGAGCCCGGCCGGCGGCGCATCCGCACCGTCGCGAGCCGGCTGGGCGTCCAGCCAGCGTCCGCCTGGAGAGCGCCGGCGCAGCCAGCTGCGGCCCGGCCGGCCGGGCTCGCCGCCGGCAAGTCCCCAGGGAGCCATCTGGCGCCGCTCGCAGAGCAGCGTCACCGTGGCGCCGGCCTGGAGCTCGATCACGCGGCGCAGACCATCGCCGCCGCGATGGCGCCCTCGGCCACCACTGCCGCGGCGCAGCGCATACTCGAGGACGCGCAGTGGGTAGGCAAACTCGAGTGCCTCAACGGGTGTATTGAGTGTATTGCTCATGTGCACATGGATGCCGGAAAGCCCGGGCCCTTCCGGGCCGGCGCCCGCGCCACCGCCGATCGTCTCGTAATAGGCGAAGGGCCGGCCGGTGCGCGGGTCGGTGCCCCCGATTGTCAGGTTGTTCATCGTCCCCTGGCTGGCAGCTGGGATGCGGCCGGGCAGGGCCTGAGCCAGTGCGCCGAAGACGACGTCGACGATGCGCTGCGAGGTCTCCACGTTCCCACCGCAGACGGCGCGCGGCGGCTGGGCGTTGGCAAGCGAGCCTTGCGGAGCGCGTACCTCGATCGGCGCCATCGCGCCCGCGTTGGCCGGCAGATCCTCGCCGGCCAGGCATCGCACGCAGTAGGCCACGGCCGAGGTGGTGACCGCCAGTACGGCGTTCATCGGGCCCAGCGTCTGCGGCGCGGAGCCGGCGAAATCGGCAATCAGCCGGCCATCTGCCGTCACGGTGATGGCCACCTGCACGCGCAGCGGGCCTGAGCCGAAGCCGTCGTCGTCAAGCCAATCGGTAAACGTGTACGTGCCAGGAGGGATGGCCTGGAGCGCGCGGCGGGCCAGGCGCTCGGCATAAGCCAGCAGCGCGGCCACATGCCGGCGCCAGGCGGCCGGCGCATAGCGCGCGGCCACCTCCGCCAGCCGCCGCTCGCCAGTGCGATGCGCTGCCACCTGAGCTTCGAGATCGCCGAGCCGCTCCTCCGGGGTGCGCACGTTCCGCAGCAGCAGCGCCAGCGCGGCGCGGTTCCATTGCCCCCGCTCCAGCAGCTTGATCGGCGGCACGATCACTCCTTCTTGGATCAGCTCGGTGGCCAGGGGCATCGAGCCGGGGCTCATGCCGCCGATATCAGCCTGGTGCGCCCGGCTGGCGACGAACCCGAGCAGCTGGCGCCGGCCGCGCGCCCGATGCGCGGCGCCGGCAAAAACCGGCGAGAGCATCGTCAGGTCGGGCAGATGCGTGCCGCCGGCATACGGGTCATTGAGCGCCATGACGTCGCCCGGCTGCCAGCCTTCAGGCGCGGCGGCATCGAGGGCGGCGCGGGCGGCCAGTGGCATCGCGCCAAGGTGGACAGGAATGTGCGCGGCCTGCGCCAGCAGGCGGCCGGCAGCGTCGAAGACGGCGCAGGAAAAATCGCGCCGTTCTTTGATATTGGGCGAGAAGGCGGTGCGCATCAGCACCTCGCCCATCTCCTCGGCAACCGAGACGAGCCGGTTCTGGAAGATCCGCAGTGCGAGCAGCTGGTCGGCCAGGCGCGGGGAACGGAGCATGGCAGGAATCTTTCCATGCCGGCTCATGCCGGGGGCCAGGTGCTGTGAGCGCGGAAAAGGTCGCCAACCCCTCGTTGGCCGAGCAGATCACGGCGGCATACCGCGGGCGCGGGCCAGGTGCTGTGAGTGCGGAAAAGGCCGCCAACAGCCCCCGATTCCGTGGCCGCCCTCTTCTTGAGTGCGTTACCATTTGAGGTGTCAGCAACGTCATGCCCTGTGGCACCGGTACACCGGGGCGGTGTACGGGTGCCGTGGGCGGCCGGCCCCGGCGGTGGCGAGGTGGAGGGGCGCCG
>Ga0070741_10003778_pt1 | contig 36620 bp, 37 predicted proteins | sample Coa_R1_4_FD_66440 | JGI IMG/M metagenome (GOLD analysis project Ga0070741, IMG submission 66440) | Surface soil microbial communities from Centralia Pennsylvania, which are recovering from an underground coalmine fire - Coalmine... | ecosystem: Environmental > Terrestrial > Soil > Unclassified ... | reverse complement strand
CGAACAACTGCGGCCTCGAGGAGGTTGAAGAAGGTGAACCGACGATGATGACCAGTGCCGCGACGCTGCTTCGGCGTCGCGATTAGCCCGAGACGCGTCCAGTACTCCACCTGTGGTCGCGTAACGCCGAGCAATTTAACGAGGTCGGCGTGAGCATACGTGGTCGCTTTCGTCATGGGCGGAGAGCATATGGGATCTGCTTCTAGTGATCAAGCATATGGATTCTGCGCCACGAATAGCCGCGAACGGATGCGAACGGACGCGAGATGGGGAGGAGATTTAGCGGAAGGATTCGTACTTGTCGATCAGTCGCGTACACAGCGCGTGGATGTTCGCGTGGTCGGTCGAATTCGTGGCGACACGCTCGGTCAGTGATTCCGGCTTTCGATCGACAGGGTAACGGCCGGCCCACCGAACGAAGGTCCCGAGGCGCTCGAGGACGTCGGTCTCGTGGAATGACAGGTCGCCGAGTTCCGCGCGCGCAAACGCGACGTACTCGTGATTCGTCGGGAGACTGTCGGCGGCGGGAGCCTCACTGCGACGAAACGAGATCGGCTTGCCCTCGCTGACGAGGCGGCGAATCCGGACGGCCTTGAGAAGATTTTCGACGGCGTAGCCCGCATTCAGTTGGTACGCGTTGCAGTACCCACCATGTTCCATGAACCCCTCGAAGTCGAGCGGCGCACTGGCGATCGCCTCACACTTCGCGAGCACGCCTGTCAGCCTGATGGAAAGCCGATTCTCGGTGTGTAGCTCGCGCAGCGCGTGCGCCAGGGCCGTCGCCTCCGACGTTTTCGAAAAGTCGTCGAAGCCTTCAACGACCTTGGGCCAAATCAAATCGGCGGCCCGCCAGTAGCGCCTTGCCCGTTCGGAGCCAGGCGTCGTGGTCGCGTACCCGCGCAAGGTACTCGGCGTGGGCGTCGGCCACGAGAGTCACCGGCGCGCCATGCAATGCCGATGCAATCCGATGTAATTCATCAGAGTGTCAGCAGGGTTTTTTGTTGGTGGCGAGGGACAGAATCGAACTGTCGACACTACGATTTTCAGTCGTATGCTCTACCAACTGAGCTACCTCGCCACGGCTGGAGCGAACCGCCATGATAGCAGTTCGCCCCGGCGGCGTGGAAGAGGCGCGCTACGGCCGCAGGCCGCGGTCCTTCAGTCGCACGAGCTCGTCGGGATCGGTGGTGGTGAACCCGCGCGCGCGGGCGTGGTTGACGAATCCGGGCGTCACGCCGTGGTCGCGCATGCGGATGATCTGCGCGAGCGTCGCGTCCTTCGCAATCGCCTTCATGTCGGCGAGATAGTCGGCGTTCACGCCGTGATCGCGGGCGCGCACGACGTCGGAGAGCGGCAGGCCCTTGTACCCGCTCTTCGCCAGCTCGGCGACGTAGGCGGCATTGACGCCGTGGTCCTTCGCGCGCACGAGCTCGTCGATGGCGTCGGTCGCGAACCCGGCCTTCCGCATCTCCTGCACGTAGGCGGGCGTGACGCCGTGGTCTCGGGTCCGCACCAGCTCCTCGAGGGTGGCCGCCTTGTAGCCTTCGGCCTTCATCCCCTTGATGTAGTCGAGCGTGATCCCGTGGTTGCGGGCGCGCGTGATCTCGTCGAGCGGCAGCTTGTCGAACCCTTCCGATTTGAGCGCGGTGATGTAGCGCGGACCGACGTCCTGCATCGCCATCTGGTAGCGCCGCCATGCGGGGAGATCGTCCGTATAGCCAAGACGCTTCATCTCGTTGGTGAACTCCGCACGGGGCGCGAACGTGAACAGGCCGGCGCCGCGGCCGTCGCGGAACGCGCCCTCGAAGAGCAGCGTGCCGGCTTCGCGGCGCAGCTCGAACTTGAGCGATGCGGCGGTGAGCCGCTCGTCGTTGGCCAGGCCGGAGATCTCCTCGATCGGCATGGTGTGGCCCATGCTCCAGTCGCCGCGCCAGTCGCCGCTCCGGTTCCAGTCCGGCGGCGGGCTGCTGCGGGTCTGCAGAAACACCTGACCCGAGTGGATTTCGGCGGTCCACGTGCCGGAGACGTCGGCGCTCTGGGCGGCGCCAGAAACGGTCTGCAGGGCGAGCAGGGCAGCGGTGAGCAGAATGCGCATACGGCGTTGGATGACGGCGCCGATCGTTTGGTTGTCTCCCGCCTTCGGCCAGGGCTACGGCGCCGCGAGACGATACACACTGCCGTCGGGCTCGGCATGCTCCAGCGTCAGCGCTGGAAATGCTCCGAGCCGCGCCGCGATCCGTGTGTCGTGCACGACGACGTGCGTGACACCGATCTGGCCGAGCCGGCGGATGCTGGCGGCGTCGGGAAAGTGCGCCATTTCCGAGTAGAGCTCGTCGGAAAACTCGGGCAGCAGCCCGCTGTAGCCGTGCACGGTCTTCTGCCAGTGCGCCATCGAATGCAGGATGTAGATCGATTCCTGCTCTTCGCGCAGCGTGACGTTGGTCGAATCGGGCACCGGCAATTCGGCGACGACCAGCGGGCCGGGCCGCGACGCCAGCCAGCGGTCGATCGCCGGGAGGCGCGGCGACTGCGCGGTCATCGGCAACGGCATCGCGGCGAACTCGGCCACGAGCAGCGCCGCGACGATGGCGCCTGCGGCCGTGCGCGGCGCGCCACGCAGCCGGCGCGTCACCGCGTCGAAGCCGAAGCCGGCCAGCATCGCCAGCGCCAGCACTCCGGGAATCATGAAGCGTGACGGCGCGCGGATGAAATCGAAACCCGGGAGCCAGTAGACGTACTGCCACAGCCCGTACGGCGGACCGATCGACAGCCACACGCACAGCAGCAGCAGCAGCGTGTACAGCAGCCGCACGTCGCGCCGCGGCAGCCGCGGCCGCGACACGAGCGGCACGCGCGGCAGGATCGCCAGGCGTCCGGCCGCCGCGGCCGCGCAGGCGAGCCAGGATCGCCAGGGATGGCGCGTCGACGCGACGACGATCCCGTTGATCCGGATGCGCGGATCGCCGGCGAACGTGCCGTAGAGCGCGGCCGCGAGCTCGACGACACAGACGAGGTCGAGGACGGCCGCCGCGCGGCGCCAGCCGACGCCCCGCTCGTCGCGCCAGAGGCTGCCGACGATCGCGAGCGTCAGCGCGAGGACGCCCGGAAACAGGTACGCGCCGGCGCTGTTGAACACGTCGACGCCCGGCAGCAGCTGCTTGACGATCCACGAGTCGACGATGGTCGGGGCGGCGACCCAACTGGTCCACGGCGTGTGCCAGTTGTCCAGATTGCGGCGCAGCCCCATCTCCATCTGCGCGGAACGATACGGCAGGACGATCAGGACGGCCGGGACGAGCAGCGCGGCGCCGATCGCGCCGACGTCGCGGAGGCGGCGCTTCAGATCGATCGGCGTGCCGGACCCGAACTCGAAGATCTTCACGACGGCTGCGGCGACGATCAGGAACACCGCGCCATGACCGCTCGTCAGCGCCTGCAGGGAAAAGAACGCGATTGCGAGCCGTGCGTCGCGCGCGCGGCCGTCCCGGAAATACGCGTGCAGGTACGCGAGCGAGAACGGGATCCATTGGACGTTGGTCAGGTGCAGCTGGTCGAGACGGAAGAAGCGCGGCGGCGAGAAGGCGAAGACGAGGCCGGCGACGAAGGCGCCGTCCGCGCCGATCCCGAGCTCGCGCGCGAGGCGATACGCGCCGAGCGCGCACAGGGGGATCGTCACCAGAGCGGCCACGTTCATGGTCAACACGGGATTGCCGACCAGCCACTGCAGCGGCGCGACGAGCAGCGCGCTGCCGATCAGGTTCTCGGAGAACGCGAGCGTGTTGTGGAACGGATAAAAGATGTTGGCCTGAAAGATCGCGAACGGCTGGTGCAGGAACGCGTGGATGTCCCACGCCAGCGTCCAGATGAACAGGTTGGTGTCGGTCCCCTGCGACATGATGTGATCCGCAGGGTGGAAGGAGAGCGGGTAGGTCAGCGCGACCGCGATTGCGGCGTACAGGAGAAGGAGCGCGGACTGCAGGACGGCGGGATGGCTGGATTGCAGAAAGGGCCGGGACGGGTGCGGGCCCCTGGCATCTGTTCCTTCTTGCAATCGCGCAATCCTACCATCCTGCAGTGCGCTAGACAGCGGCCGGTTCCGTTTCCCTGGCGAGACCGAGCTCGCGGCGGACGCGCTCTTCGATCGCCTTGTAGATGTCGGGGTTGTCCTTCAGGAACTGCTTCGCGTTTTCGCGGCCCTGGCCGAGGCGCTCGCCGCCGTACGCGAACCACGCGCCCGATTTCTCGATGATGCGCTTGTCGACGGCCAGGTCGAGCAGGTCGCCCGTGCGCGAAATGCCTTCCCCGTACATCACGTCGAATTCGGCTTCGCGGAAGGGCGGCGCCACCTTGTTCTTGACGACCTTGACCCGCGTGCGGCCGCCGACGACCGTGTCGCCGTCCTTGATCGAGGCGATGCGGCGGATGTCCATGCGCACCGACGCATAGAACTTCAACGCGCGCCCGCCGGTCGTCGTTTCGGGATTGCCGAACATGACGCCGATCTTCTCGCGGAGCTGGTTGATGAAGACGAGGCACGTCTTCGACTTCGAGACGACGCCGGTGAGCTTCCGCAGCGCCTGCGACATCAGCCGCGCCTGGAGGCCCATCTGCGCCTCGCCCATCTCGCCTTCGATTTCGGCCTTCGGCACGAGCGCGGCGACCGAGTCGACCACGACGACGTCGACGCCGCCCGAGCGGATGAGGACTTCGACGATCTCCAGCGCCTGCTCGCCGTTGTCGGGCTGCGAGACGAGGAGGTTCTCGAGATCGACGCCGAGCTTCTGCGCGTAGGCCGCGTCGAGCGCGTGTTCGGCGTCGACGAACGCCGCCATGCCGCCCATCTTCTGTGCCTCGGCGATGACCTGCAGCGCCAGCGTGGTCTTGCCCGACGACTCGGGGCCGAAGATCTCGATGACGCGGCCGCGCGGCACGCCGCCGATGCCGAGCGCATAATCGATGCTGATGGCGCCGGTCGGAATGGCGTCGATCGTCTGAACCGCGCCCTTCTGGCCGAGGCGCATGATCGCGCCCTTGCCGAACTGTTTTTCGATCTGGCCGACGGCAAGTTCGACGGCCTTGAGGCGTTCCCGATCTGCGCGATCCTCTCGTTCGACTGGTGGCATCTCAGCTCTCCTCCGGGGCTCAGCTATACTAGAAACGTGCCTGGCGAAAGTCAAGGGCAATATTGCGCATGCGTTGCTTCAACTGTCTGCAGATGAGCCGTTTATCGACCCGTCGACTTTCGCCCCGTTTGCGGCGCCGGTCCTAGAATGCCAAGTCCCGTTGGCCACGCGCTCGCCGGCATCGCCGTCGTCTACACCGCCGACATCGCGCAGCGCCGCCGCTCGTCGCCGCGATGGATCGCCGTCTGCGCCGCGCTCGCGGCGCTCCCCGATCTCGATCTGCTGGTGCCCGGCACCCATCGCACTGCGACGCACAGCGTCACCGCCGTTGCCTTGACGTTCATTATGGCGGCCGCCGTGACAGGGCAGGTCACGCGCCGCCGCGCCGGACGCTTCAGTTCGGCGGCGCGCTGGCGCACGGCGACCGTCTGCGCGCTCGCGTACGCCACGCATCTGCTGCTCGATTGGCTCGGCGCGGATCGCTTTCCGCCCTACGGCATCCAGGCATTCTGGCCGTGGAGCGATCGGTGGGTGATCTCGGGGCTGGATGTCTTCCGCCAGACCGCGCGGCGGCAGTTCCTCGCCGCGCCGATCGTGCGGCAGAATCTGCTGGCGGTCGCGCAGGAACTGGCGATCCTGGTGCCGATCGTCGCGGCCTTATGGCTGGTACGCGTAAAAGCCGCGGCCCGACTTGCGTCCGAAGTGGCCGGCGGCGACCATGCGCCGCAGTAGCGGACACGGCCGGTACTTCGGATCGCCGAGTCCGTCGTGGAGCACGTCGAGAATGGCGAGGCAGACGTCGAGCCCGATGAAGTCGGCGAGCGTGAGCGGACCCATCGGATGGTTCATCCCGAGCTTCATCACCGCGTCGATCGCCTCCGGCGTGCCGACGCCCTCCATCACGGCGTAGATCGCCTCGTTGATCATCGGCATCAGGATCCGGTTCGCGATGAAGCCGGGGTAGTCGGCCGCTTCGACCGGCGTCTTTCCGAGCTGCCGGCAGAGATCCGACGCGATCTGCATCGACTCGGCCGACGTCGCCTGGCCGCGGATCATCTCCACGAGCGTCATCAGCGGCACCGGATTCATGAAGTGCATCCCGAGGACCTTGTCGGGCCGCCGCGTCGCCGCGCCGAGAATGGTGATCGAGATCGACGAGGTGTTCGACGCCAGGACGACGTCGGACCGCGTGATCGCGTCGAGCGCGGAGAAGAGCTCGCGCTTCGCCTCGACGTTCTCGACGATCGCCTCGATGACGTAGTCGGCGTCGTTGAGATGATCGAGCGCGGTGGTGGTGGTGAGCCGGCCGAGCGCCGCGTCGCGATCGGCGCTCGAGATCGCGCGCTTCGCGACGAACTTGCTCAAGCTCTGGTCGATCTGGCTGCGCGCCCGATCGAGCATCGGCTGCGCGACGTCGACGAGGCGGACGGTGAACCCCGATTGCGCAAACACCTGCGCGATGCCGTTGCCCATCGTCCCCGCGCCGATGACGCCGACGGTCGTGATCATCGCAGTATGTCAGAGCCGTTCGATCGCGACGGCCACGCCGTTGCCGCCGCCGAGGCACAACGTCGCGATGCCGCGCTTCGCGTTGCGACGCCGCATGGCGTAGAGGAGCGTCGTCAGCACGCGCGAGCCGCTCGAGCCGATGGCGTGGCCGAGCGCGACGGCGCCGCCGTTGACGTTCACCCGTTCGGGGTCGATGCCGAGCTCGTGGAGCACCGCGACGGCCTGCACGGCGAACGCCTCGTTCAGCTCGAACAGGTCGACGTCGCTCAGCTCCCAGCCGATCTTCTTCGCGACCTTGCGCACGGCTTCGACCGGCGTCATCAGCACGAACTTCGGCGCCAGCCCGCTCGTCGCCTGGCCCACGATGCGCGCCATCGGCGTCAGGCCGAGGGCGGTCGCGCGCGCCGACGACATGACGACCAGCGCCGACGCGCCGTCGTTGACGCCGGGCGAATTGCCCGCCGTCACCGTGCCGTCTTTCTTGAACGCGGTCTTCAGCGCCGCGAGCGTCGCGGCGGTCGTGTCCGCCCGCACCGACTCGTCGCGGTCGACGAGGATCGGATCGCCTTTGCGCTGCGCGATGGAGATTGGCAGGATTTCGTCCTTGAACGCGCCGTCGGCGATCGCGCGCGCCGCTTTCTGGTGGCTCGCAGCGGCGTAATCGTCCTGCGCCGCGCGACCGACGTGGTAGCGCTCGGCGACCGTCTCGCCGGCGTTGCCCATGTGGCACTGCTCGAAGGCGCACCACAGCCCGTCGTTGATCATCGAGTCGACCACTTCGCCGTTGCCCATGCGCAGCCCGTCGCGGACGCGCGGCAGCAGGTAGGGGCAGTTGCTCATCGACTCCATGCCGCCGGCGACCGCCACCTCGATGTCGCCGGCGCGGATCGCCTGGTCGGCGATCATCACCGCCTTGAGCCCCGAGCCGCACACCTTGTTGATCGTGAGGGCAGCGACGCTTTCGGGCAGGCCGCCGTTGAGGGCCGCCTGACGCGCCGGGTTCTGGCCGAGGCCGGCCGAGACGACGTTGCCCATGATGCATTCGTCGACGATGGCGGCGTCGATGCCGGCGCGGCGGACGGCTTCGCGGACGACCATCGCGCCGAGCTGCGGCGCGGTAAACGACTTGAGCGCGCCGAGGAACTTTCCGGTCGGCGTGCGGACGGCCGAGACGATGACGGAATCGGTCATTGCGGGGCGCGGAGTGGCGACTGCGGTGCGGTCGGGGATTCGCGCACGACGATCTGCGTGATGTGATCGTCGCCGAGCATCGCCTGGAGGCGCGGCAGGATGATCGATGCCGAGCGTTTCAGCTCGCGCGCCCACTGCGCGCTCGACGTTTCGACGATCAGCGTGCCGTGCTCGAGCTTGACGGCGGTGGCGCGATCGAACGCGGCGCCGACGACCAGGCGCCAGGCGAAGGCGACCTTGCCGTCGCTGAGCGGCGCGTGGTGGAGGAGGAGCCGCAGGCCGCCGGGCACGGCGTGCGCGAGGGGTTTCATCGCGACGATCTTATCATTGCGGCGTGCGCCTGATTCTTGCGTCCGCGTCGCCGCGCCGCGCCGAACTGCTGCGCGCGGCGGGGTTCGTGTTCGACGTCGCCGCGCCTGAGGTCGACGAGTCGGTGCGTGCGGGGGAGTCGCCGCGGCAGTACGTGCGGCGGGTGGCGGCGGAGAAGAGCGCCGCCGTGGCGACCCGGTGTCAGACACCACCGAAAGATAGTGTCAGACACCACCGTTCGATGGTGTCTGACACCACCGTCGTCGTCGTGCTCGCCGCCGACACCACCGTCGTCATCGACGGCGACATCCTCGCCAAACCCGCCGACGACGCCGACGCCGCCGCCATGCTCCGAAAACTCTCCGGACGCACCCACGAAGTGCTGACCGGCGTCAGCCTCCGCGCCGGCGCCGACGAACTCGGACGCGTCGAAACCACGCGCGTCGAATTCGCGCGCCTCTCCGCCGCCGACATCGCGTGGTACGTCGACAGCGGAGAAGGGCGGGACAAAGCGGGCGCCTACGCGATCCAAGGCCTGGCGTCGCGCTTCATCCCGCGCATCGACGGCTCGTATTCGAACGTCGTCGGCCTGCCGGTAGCCGCGGTGGTCGAACTGCTCAGAGAGATTTCAGGTACTCGACCAGATCGCTGACCTGCGACGCGTTCAGGTGCAGCCCGAACGTCGCGTCGTAGTGGCGCACGACGTCGGCGAGCGTCGCGAAGCGGCCGTCGTGATAGAAACCGCCCTTCGCGTGCGACCACAGGCCTTTCAGCGGCGTCGTGCGATAGCGATGATCCGGCGCGCGGTCGGCCTGGAAGTCGTCGATGCCGATCTCCGCGCCCGTGTGCATCGCCCAGCCCGGCTCGCTGAAGAGCGGCGGCACGTGACACGTGGAGCACTTCGCGGCACCGTCGAACAGCGCGCGCCCCCGCGACGCCGCGGCCGGATTGAACGAGCCGCGCGGCGGCGCCGGCGCGGGGATCGCCAGCTGATAGAACTGCAGCGCCGCGAGCTTGGCGGTCACCTGATCGCTCGGGCTCCGTACGTCGCCGAAGCCCGCGCTCGCCGCGACGGGGAACTGGACCGGATCGTTCAGCCGGGGATCGAAGAACGTTCCGCTGCCGTGCATCTCGAGATTCGCGACGAAGGCGTTCCAGTACGGCACGCTGCCCCAGCCGGTGTAGGTGTGCAGGTTCATCCCGGCGAGACCGAACGCCGGCGGAATCAGCGTCGCGGCGCTCTTGCCGTCCGGGCGGAACGCCTTGCCGTCCATGAACAGCTCGGCGTCGAACTTGCCGGGCCCCCAGCTCTTCAACACGGCGCGGACGGTCGCGTCGTCGATCTGCGGAATCGCGGGGCGCAGCAGGTTGACGACCGCGCTGAGATCCGGTGCGAGTGCGATGATCGCGCCGACGTTCAAATCGCGGTTGGCCCAGCCGTCGAGCCGATGACCGATGCCCGGCGCGAACGAATCGTCCACCGTCGAGTGGCACAGGGCGCACTGGATGCCCATCGACGACACGCTGCCGTCGGCGGCCCGGTGGATCGTCACACCGACGACCGCCTTCGCATCGAGCAGCGCGAGCGTGTTGGCCGGATCGTTCAGGTTGACGCGCCCGGCCCTCAGCGCGGCGAGCATCGCCGGGGGCACGCGCTCGACGTCCACCTTGAGTCCGACGCCCAGCGCGGTGGCCGGACTCACGTGCGCGATCGCCTTGTGCAGCTTCAGCGTCTCGCCCCAGAAGGCTTCGTCGCCGAAGGTATCGTCGCGGAAGATGGCCGTGCCCTCGCGGAACAGCCGTTCGGCATGGTCCGCGATCGTGCGGTCGAAGTCGCGCGCGTGGCGCGGAGGATCGCCGGCCGCGACGAGCCCGTTCGACAGGCTCAGCGTTAAGGGCGCGGCGATGGCAGCGGTGACGAGGAGGGAGCGGAGTGTCATGGTCGAATAGAGGCACCGGCCCCGCGAAAGGTGACATGCAACGTCGAGCGGGGATCGCGCCTCTAATCAACAGGCGATGACCGATCAGGCGACCGATCAGGAGATCGTGCAGCGGGTGCGGTCGGGCGAGACCGCGCTATTCGAAGTCCTCATGCGGCGGCACAATCAGCGCGTGTACCGCGTCGCGCGCGCCGTCGTCAAGGACGAGATGGAAGCCGAGGACGTGATGCAGCAGGCGTACATCAACGCCTACCTGCACCTGACGCAGTTCGAGGATCGCGCGCAGTTCTCGACGTGGTTGACGCGCATCGTCGTGCGCGAAGCGCTGGCGCGGCGACGCCGCAGCAAGCCGGAAGAGCCCGTGGACACATTCGATCACGCGCGGACCGAGCAACCCGACCCCGAACATCAAGCCTATGCCGGCGAGCTGGGCCGGCTGATCGAAGGCGCGATCGACGTGCTGCCCGAGGCCTATCGCGTGGTGTTCATGCTCCGCGAGGTGGAAGGGCTGAGCACCGCCGAGACGGCCGATACGCTCGAGCTCGGCGAAGAGGCCGTCAAGACGCGGCTGCACCGCGCCCGCGCGATGGTGCGGCGCGTGATCCGCGAGCGGCTCGGCGGCGCGACGCCGGCCGTGTTCCAGTTCGCCGCGCCCCGCTGCGATCGCGTCGTCGCGGGGGTTCTGGCGCGGGTGCGGGAGATTTCCCGCGGGACACAAAAAATTACCGCCGCCGCGACGTCGAATTCCTCGAAATAGGCCTGTTTTCGCTGGCACCGCTCCTTGCATCGCCGTAGTAGTCACGTTATTCTGACTATCGGACTGCGATCCCGGAACTCCTTATGACACATCGATATATCAAGATCGGTGCGACGGTGCTCGTCATTGCGCTGGCATTCGCCGGCATGGTGTGGTCGACACTGCGCGACGGCACCGAGTACTACAAGAACCTCGACGAGGTCATGACGAACCCGGTGGAGTGGCGCGGCAAGCAGCTGCAGCTCCACGGCTATGTCGTCCCCGATTCCATCCTCCGATCGCGCACGAACGCGCTGGAGTACCGCTTCAAGGTGCAGAACAATCCGGCGAAGGGCGGCGCGGGCGAATCCGGCGCCGTCATCAACGCGTCGTACACCGGCGTCGTGCCGGACACGTTCAAAGGGGAGGCCGAGGTCGTGCTGAAAGGGCAGCTGACGCCCGACGGCGGATTCAAGGTGGATCCGAACGGCGTCATGGCGAAGTGCCCATCCAAGTACGAACCGAAGTCGGGAGCCTGATGGCGTCCCTGGGCTCGTTCCTCCTCCTCGCCAGCTTCGTCGTCTCGGCGTACGCGGCGTCGATTTCGGTCGTGGGCGCGCGCCGCCGGTCGCGCCGCCTGATCGAGAGCGGCGTCGGCGCGTTCTACATGGTCGCCGCGCTGATGACGGTCGCCTCGGCCGTCATGATCAACGCCTTCCTCACCGACGACTACTCGATCAAGTACGTCGCGCACTACTCGGACAGCGTGCAGCCGCTCTTCTACAAGATCACGTCGTACTGGGGCGGCCTCGACGGCTCGATCATGTTCTGGGTGTTCCTGCTCGCGCTGTTCGGCGCCGCGGCCGTGTGGGTCAACCGCGAGCGCGAACGCGAGCTGATTCCCTACGTCGTCGCCACGATCTCGACGGTGCAGATGTTCTTCCTGTACCTGATGATCGTCCACAAGAACCCGTTCTCGACGTTCCTGACGAAAGTGCCGGCGGACGGCACCGGGTTGAATCCGCTGCTGCAGAACTACTGGATGGCGATCCACCCGCCGTCGCTCTACACGGGGTTCGTCGGCATGACGATCCCGTACGCGTTCTGCATGGCCGCGCTCATCACCGGCCATCTCGACGACTCGTGGATCCGGGCGGTGCGGCGCTGGACGATGATCGGCTGGCTGTTCCTCACCTTCGGGCTGACGCTCGGCATGATCTGGGCGTACGAAGTCCTCGGGTGGGGCGGCTACTGGGGCTGGGACCCGGTCGAGAACGCCGGGCTGCTGCCGTGGTTCACCGCCACCGCGTTCCTGCACTCGGTGATGGTGCAGGAGCGGCGCAGCATGCTGCGCGTGTGGAACGTGTCGCTCGTCATCATCACGTTCTTCCTGACGATCTTCGGCACCTTCATGACGCGGTCGGGCGTGGTCGCGTCGGTGCACGCCTTCGGCGACGATCCGATGCTGGCGCGGCTGTTCAGCATCTTCATGGTCGCGATCCTCACCTTCAGCTTCGGCCTGGTGATCTACCGCCTGCCGCTCCTGAAAGCGCGCAACAACGAGTTCGATTCGTGGATGTCGCGCGAGGCGGCGTTCCTCGCGAACAACTGGATCCTGCTGTTCTCCGCGATGTTCATCGGCTTCGCCACGATGTTCCCGACGCTCAGCGAGGCGGTGACCGGCACGCGGCTGACGGTGGCGACGCCGTTCTTCAACAAGTGGATGATCCCGATCGGGCTCGTCCTGCTGTTCCTGACCGGCGTCGGTCCGCTGCTCGCGTGGCGCAAGTCGTCGGTCAGGAACATGATCGATCAGTTCATGTGGCCGACGATCGCCGCCGTCGCCGGCGCGGTCCTCGTCTACGCGCTCGGCATCCGGCTCTGGTCCTCCGGCCTGTGCTTCGCGCTGTGCGCGTTCGTGTGCGGGACGATCGTCCAGGAGTACTGGCGCGGCGGCAACGTGCGCCGCAAGAACACCGGCACCGATCTGCTCACCGCCATCGTCGGACTCGTCGGCCGCAACAAGCGCCGCTACGGCGGCTACATCGTCCACCTGGGGATCGTCCTCATCTTCCTCGGCTTCGGCGGGAACGGCTCGAAGCTGGAAAAGACCGAGCAGGTGAAGCGCGGCGGCGAGATCCACATCGGCGCGTACACGCTGCGGCACGACGGCGTCAAGGTGAGCGACGACGGCCAGAAGCAGATGACCACGGGCACCGTGGCCGTGTTCAAGGACGGGAAGCAGATCGACACGATGTATCCGGGACGCTCGGTGTTCCGCAAGCACGAGAACGAGGAGGCGCGCAGCGATGTGGCGATCCGGCGCACGATCGCGGAGGACCTCTACATCGTGCTGACGCCGGACGTCGACTTCGGCACGCAGACGGTCAGCTACCAGGTGTACGTGAACCCGCTCGTCGACTGGATCTGGCTCGGGTTCGGCGTGCTCGCGTTCGGCACCGGCATCGCGCTGCTGCCCGAGCGCGCGTACTCGTTCGCGCTCGCGAAGATGCCCGCGGAGGTTGCCGCGACGACCGTGGCCGTGCTGCTGATGCTCCTGCTCGGCGCGCCGCCGGCCTCGGCGCAGATGCCGCACGTCGCCAATCCGAGCCTGGCGATTGCGCCGGCGAAGAACGCGCTCGAAGACCAGCTGCGCCGCGAGATGGGTTGCGTCTGCGGCGGATGCGCGCACGAAGCGCTGACCAGCTGCACCTGCGGCCAGGCGCAGGAGATGCGCGATCAGCTCCGCGCGCAGATCGATCAGGGCAAGACGCACGACCAGATCATCGAAGCGTTCGTCGGCATCTACGGCGGCCAGCAGTTTCTGCAGGCGCCGATCGATCGCGGCTTCAACCGCATCGCGTGGCTGCTGCCGTACGTGCTCGGCGCGACCGGCATCGTCGGCATCGGATTCGCGGCCGTGAAGTGGTCGCGGCACGACGGCGCGCCGCGCGCCGACCACGCGCCCGCGCTCGACGCGGATCTCAACGAACGGATCGACGATGAGCTCCGCGACCTCGACTGACGCGCGCCGGGCGCACGGGACGCTGGCCGCGCGCGGCGGCGCGCCGTCGGCGCCCGGAAGTTCCCCGGCGTCGGCTGCCGCCGACGGCCTCCAGCCGTGGCAGTTCTTCGTCCTCGCCGGCCTCGGCTGCGCCACGGCCATCACGTTCCTCGTCCGCGGCCAGGGGGTGACCACCGTCGTCCTCGTCGGGGTGCTGATGGCGACGACGGTGCTCGTCGGCATCGCCGCGCTGCGCACGCTGCGGCCGCTGGTGTCGGCCGACGACGATCGCGTCGCGATGATCGGCCAGCGCACGCGCGCCGCGCTGGAGCGCGAGAAGCACCTGACGCTGCGCGCGATCAAAGAGCTCGAGTTCGATCGCGCGATGGGCAAGCTGGCCGAGGCGGACTTCGTCGAGATGTCGGGACGGCTCCGCGCGCGCGCGGCGCGGCTGATCGGCCAGCTCGATGCCGGCGCCGGATACCGCGACCAGATCGAGCGCGACCTCGCGTCGCGCCTCGGCGATCGCGCCGCCGCCGTCGTCGAGCGCGAGGCGCGATGCGCCGGCTGCTCGACGATCAACGACGCCGACGCGAGGTTCTGCAAGAACTGCGGGGCCCGGCTATGACCGCGCCGCGTGTGTCACCGCGGCGGACGCGGCTGGCGGGCCTCGTGCTCGGCGTCCTCGCCCTGTGCGGCGCACCCGACGCGGCGCTCGCGCAGGGCGGCGGGTTCGCGATGCCCGACATGAAGCAGATGTCCGGGATCCCGCGCCCCGTCACCGATCTGCCGGACCGTGCGATTTCGGTGCGCGTCATCCGCGGCGACCTCTCGAACAACATCACGAATCACCCGGTGCAGCTCCGCGTTGGCGCCAAGACGCTGACGGTGAAGACCGACGAGAGCGGCCGCGCCGAGTTCAAGGACCTGACCGCCGGCGAACCGGCCACGGCGATCGCCGACGTCGACGGCGAGCACCTCGAGTCGCAGCAGTTCCCGGTGCCGGAGCGCGGCGGCGTCCGGCTGATGCTCGTCGCGACCGACAAGTCGAAAGCGCCGGCGACCGAGCCGAACGCGGCGCCGGTCAGCGGCCAGGTGGTCATCACGAACGAGTCGCGCATCGTCATGCAGCCGACCGAGGAGGCGATCGACGTCTACTATCTCCTCGACGTCTCGAACTCGGCGCGCGTGCCGGTCAACCCGCCGAAGATGTTCGCGTTCGATCTGCCGAAGGGCGCGCAGAGCGCCACGCTCATGGAAGGGTCGTCGCCGCTCGCGGCGGTGCAGAAGAACCGCCTCTCGATCGCCGGTCCGTTTCCGCCGGGCCACACGTTCGTGCAGGTCGCGTTCGAACTGCCGTCGACCGACGGCACCGCGTCCATCTCGCAGATCTTCCCGGCGAACATCGAGCAGTTCGGCGTCGTCGTCAAGAAGGTGGGGGAGACGGCGTTCACCTCGCCGCAGGTCGCGAACCAGCGCGACATGCCGGCCGACGGCGAGATGTACATCGCCGGCAGCGGCGGCGCGGTGGCGGCGGGCACGCCGGTCCAGTTGAACGTCACGGGCATTCCGCACCACAGCGCGGCGCCGCGCTGGATTGCCCTCACGCTGGCGCTCGCGATTCTCGGTTTCGGCGCGTGGGCCTCGACCTCGCCCGAAGACGATGCCGCGGCGGTCGCGGCCGAGCGCAAGCGGCTCGCCGCGAAGCGCGATCGGATGCTGAACGACCTCGTGCGGCTCGAACAGGACCGGCGCAGCGGGAAGGTCGACGATCGCCGGTACGCGGCGCGCCGCGAGGAACTCGTCGCCGGCCTCGAGCAGGTGTACGGCGCGCTCGACGGCGGCGACGCGGAGCGTGCGGCGTAACGCCCTGCTGATGCCCTTCGACTTCGATGCAGTGCAGATCAACCGGGTGTCGCGGCATTTCGGACGACGCCGCGCCCTGTCCAACGTCTCGCTGACGCTGCGCGCCGGCGACATCGTCGGCCTCCTCGGCCCCAACGGCGCCGGCAAGTCCACGCTGATCAGCGTCCTGGCCACTCTCGCGATGCCGACCAGCGGCGACGTGCGCTACGGCGGCCGCCTGTCGCGGGAGATCGGCGCGCCGCTGCGCGACCGCATCGGCCTGCTGGCGCACGAGCTGTACCTGTATCCGGAGCTCTCGGCGCGGCAGAACCTCGATTTCTTCGCACGCATCTACGGCATCGATCCCGTCACGACGGTGCCGGCGGCGCTCGATCGGGCGAACCTCGCCGACCGCGCCGACGACGACGTGCAGGGGTTTTCGCGGGGGATGCGCCAGCGCCTCGCGCTCGAGCGCGCGCTGCTGCACAAGCCGCGGCTGGTGCTGTTCGACGAGCCGTTCACCGGGCTGGACGACGCGGCGGTCAGCATCGTCTCGCGGCGGCTGCAGTCGCTCGCCGCGGAGGGCACGATCGTCGTGCTGGCGACGCACGATCTCGACGTCGCCGACGGGCTGGTGACGCGCGTCGCGCTGGTGCGCGGCGGCCGGCTCCTCGCGGACGAACCGGCGCCCGCCGGCCTGCGCTCGCGGTACCGCAGCGCGATCGGGGCCGCATGAGCCGCCCGGAGACGCCGTGTTCCTGAGGACGTCGCTGCTCGTGCTGCGCAAGGACTTCGCGATCGAGGTCAAGACGCTCGAGATCGTGATGACGACGCTGTTCTTCGCCGTGGCGTGCGTCCTGGTGTTTTCGTTCGCGTTCGTCAAGGAGGGGCAGGCGCCGCCCGACGCGGCGCCCGCGATTCTGTGGATTGCGGTGGCGTTCTCGGGCACGCTCGCGCTCGGGCGCACGTTCGAGCGCGAACGCTACGCCGAGACGCTGCGCGCGCTGCTGCTGGCGCCGGCGCCGCGGCCCGCGCTGTATGTCGGCAAGCTGCTCGGCATCGTCGTGCTGCTGGCGCTCGACGAGCTGATCCTCGTGCCGCTCATCGCGTTCCTGTTCGGCGCGCCGATGTTCGTGCGGCCGCTGCTGCTCGCGGCGTTCCTCGCCTGCGGCACCACCGCGTTCGCCGCCGTCGGGACGCTGTTCGCCGCGATGTTGATGCGCTCGCGGACGCGCGACGTGCTGCTGCCGATCCTGTTGTATCCGGTGACCGTTCCGGTGATCATTTGCGGCGTCCGCGGCACCGCGGCGCTGCTGTCGACGCCGCCCGACGAGCCGACGGCGAAGATGTGGCTCGCGATCCTGTTCGCGATGGACGTCGTGTTCGTCACGCTCGCGCTGTGGACGTTCGAGCCGCTGATGAGTGAGTGATGCCATGAAGAAGCTGTTCGGCCCGCTGGCGATCGTCGCCGCCGCGCTGTTCGCGATCGCGCCGTTCCTCATCGCGAACGCGCCGTACGAATCGACGATGCTGCTGATCCAGAAGATCTTCTATTTCCACGTGCCCTCGTGGGTGGGCATGTACTGCGGCCTCGTCGTGGCGGCGGCGGGGAGCCTCTGGTATCTGTTCAAGGGATCGAAGGCGGCCGACCGGTACGCGGCCTCCGCCGCCGAGCTGATCGTCGTCTTCGGCCTGAACGGGTTGATCAGCGGTCCGCTCTGGGCGCGAAAAGCCTGGGGCGTGTGGTGGCAGTGGGACGTCAAGCTGACCAGCGCGCTGCTGCTCTGGCTGATGTTCGTCGCCTATCTCCTCGTCCGCAAGTACGGCGGGCCGGGGTCGGAGAAGCTCGCCGCCGCCGTCGCGATCTTCGGCGCCGCCGTCTCGCCGTTCGTCTACGTGTCCGTGAACATCTGGCGCACGATGCATCCGAAGACGAGCGTCGTGCCGGACATCATCAAGAACCCGCAGGGGATGGCGGCGCCGCTGCTCGTCAGCATGGCGGCGTTCGTGGTGCTGTTCGTCCTGCTGCTGAACTTGCGCGTCGCGCTCGCCGAACGCCAGGACGCGCTCGACGAGCTGTATCTCGCGCACGAGGACTGATCATGATGCGCCGACTCTCCATCGCTCTCGTCTCGATGCTCCTCGCGGCCGCGCCGCTGCTGGCCCAGGCGCCCGCCGGGCAAAGCGAATTCGTCCCGGTCAACGGGCTGCCGGAAAGCGAGAAGCTGCCGGCGGCGCCGCTCCTGGTCGTCGCGTACGCCGTCTTTCTCGTGCTGATGGTGTTCTACGTCTGGACCGTGTGGCGGCGCCTGAACAAGGTCGAGGCCGACATGCGCGCGCTCGAACAGCGGACGGCCAAGGGCGGACGATGACGGCGGGGCACTTCATCTTCATCCCGGCGGTGCTGCTCGTCGGCGTCGTGCTGGGATGGATCCTGGGATCGCGAGCCGCTCGCGACGCGTACGCAGCCGAACTGCGCCGGCGGGAAGAGCGCGCGGCGAGACGGAATAACTCGTAAGAAAACACTACGCTCACGATCTTTATGGACATTTAGGGAGTTGCTCTCCGCTCGATGAGCGACAATCTCGTCGCCCTTCGAGGGAATGAGCGAACTGTTCAGGTTCGGTGTTCTCGTCGCATCGGTCGCGGCGACGGGCTGGATCCTGGCACGGCGTTTCGACTCGACGACCGCACGCGCTGACGCCCTGGTCGGCGCGTCGACGATCGCTGCCGCGGTCATCGTCGGCTCGATGCTCCTCGCCGGCGCCGCCGGACTCCTGCGCTTCGCGGTCGTTCTCGCTGTCCAGACTGCCATTCTCGCCGCGACGACGACGTCGTTCGCCGTGCGCCGCCGCCACGTGCCGCTCGACGCGCTGCCTGTCGCGGACCTGCCGGTGGCGCCCGCGATCATCGTCGGAACGTTCGTCGCCTTCGCGTGCGCGTTTGCGTTCTGGCACGCGCCGTTCACGCTCTACGACAGCCTGAGCTACCACCTGCATTTCGCGGCGCGCTGGGTCCAGGACCGCGCGATCGCGATCGTGCCGACGCCGTTCAGCGACGAGGCGCAGGCGTACGCGCCCGGGAACGGAGAACTGGTCCTCGCCTGGATGATGCTGCCGTTCGGCAGCGATGCGGTCGCGCGCTTCGGCCAGTTCCCGTTCGCGCTGGTCGCCGCGACGGCGATCTACGCGCTGGGGCGGCGTCTGCGTCTCCCGCGCCGGCACGCGAGTTATCCGGCCGCGTTCTTTCTCCTCTCGCGTCCGATCGCCGAACAGATGGTCGGCGCCAACGTGGATCTGGTCTGCACGGCGTTCTTTCTCTCGGCGCTCTATTTCGTGATCGCGGCCGTCGAGGGCGACGAGCGCCGCGACTGGCTGCTTGCCGGAATCGCGGCGGGGCTCTACGTCGGGACCAAATACCTCGCGCTCGTCTATCTGCCGGCCCTCGCGATCGTCGCCGTCGCGCGCGGCTGGCGCAGGAGGGCGCTGTGGACGCTGCCGGGCCTCGTCGCGTTCGGCGCGCCGTGGTACGCGCGCAACTGGATCGTGGCCGGCAGTCCCATCTATCCGGCGTCGCTCGCCATGGCCGGCGTCACCGTCGCGCGCGGGGCGTTTACGCGCGCGGCGATGCTCAACACCGTGTTCCACACGAGCGACGCGCGCCTGTTGCCGGCGATCGCGGCGCATGCCGTCGGACCGGCGTTGTTCCTCGTCTGGCTGCCCTGCGCACTCGCAGGACTCGTCAGGATGGCCCGGCGCGGATGGTGGCCGAGCGGAGCGATGGCGCTGGTTCCGATCGCGATGGGGACGCTCTACTGGTTTGGCCTCCCGGTCAACGTCGACTCGCGATTTCTAATGCCGGCGGTCGGTCCGGCGCTGATCCCGGTCGCGTTTCTGTTCTCCGACGATCGCCGCTGGAATCGCGCGGTGCACGCCGCGTACGCAGCCGCGCTCGTCTGGCTCGTCGTCGGCATCCACGCTGCGCTCCCGGGCAGGCTGCCCTGGTACATGGACGGATGGCTGGCGCTCGACGGCCTCGTGCCTCCGCGGTTCTTCCCGGCCTTTGCCACGTGCGTCGCGTGCCTCGCGCTCGTCTGGACGGCTGCGCGGCGAATGCCCCGGGTGGGCCCCGCCGCAATCGCCGCGGCGCTGGTGTGCGCGACGGCGACGCTGGCGTTCGCCTCGCCGCGGTGGTGCGGCGAGGAGGGCTGCGCGTACCTGAACGCGACGCCGCCCTTCATCCGCGCCGGCTACCGGGAGGCGTGGCGCTGGGTCGCGGGGAACGTCGACGGCGCGACGATCGCCTACACCGGCATCAATCTGCCGTACCCGTTGACCGGGCGCCATCTCGCGAACCGCGTCGTCTACGTGAACATCGACGGCCGGCAGCGGTGGCGCTTCCACGACTACGACCGCGGTTATCGCACCGGCCGCTTCGTTCCCGATCCACCGATCCTCGCGGAGAGTTCGGGCGAGCTTCGCCCCGTCGCGCAGCGCAGCGGACCGCGCGACGACGCCGTGCGGCCACGCTACGAGCGGATGCACGGCAATCGCGACGCCTGGAGGTTCAATCTCGCGTCCGCCCACGTGCGCTACCTGTTCGTCGCGATGCTGTCCGCGTACGAGATCGAGTACGTCTGGCACAACGACCGCGGATTCCCGATCGAGGACGAGTGGGCGCTGTCGGACCCCGTCGGGTTTCATCTCGTGTACACGAATTCGCAGGTCCACATCTACGAATTCGACGGCGCGGCGAGGGCGCAGGGATGACCGCCACCGCCCGTTCGCTGTCGATCGTGATCCCCGCGTACAACGAGGCGGGCAACATCGTCGCGACCCTCGAGAACGTCGCCCTGGCGCTCGCGGGCCTCGATCTCGACGCCGAGATCCTCGTCGTCGACGACGGAAGCCGTGACGCGACGGGGGATCTGGTCAGGGCGCACGCGGCGCGGTTTCCGAACGTCACGCTGCTCGTCAACGCGAAAAACCTCGGGTTCGGCGCGACCTATCGGCGCGGCGTCGAGGCGGCGACGCGCGATCACATCGTGATGGTCCATGGCGACAACGCGTGGGGCGCCGAGACGCTTCGCGCCTTCTTCGATCGCACGGGCGAGGCCGACGTCGTCATCGGCTTCACGCGCAACATGTGGCGGTCGCGTTCGATCGGACGCACCGTGCTGTCCAAGGCGTTCACCGCGCTCGTGAATGCGATGACCGGCCGGCGGCTTCGGTACTACAACGGCCTGCAAATCCACCGGGCCGACGTGTTGAAGCGGCTCGTCATCCAGTCGACCGGCTACGGGTTCCAGGCCGAAGTGCTGGTGAAGGCGCTGCGGCAGACGCAGAGCTTCGTGCAGGTCCCGATGGATCTGATCGAGCGCGAGCACGGCGAGAGCAAAGCGTTTCGCCTGAAGAACGCGATCGACGTGGTCCGGACGCTTCGGCGGCTGCGCGCGATCGGGGCGGAGGGTCCGGCGCGATGAGCCGCGAGTTCGTCCGCGCGTACCTCGACGACACGGCGCGGATCGCCTCGACGCTCGATGCCGACGCGATCGATCGGCTGGCGGCCGCGCTCGTGGAGGTCCGGAACCGCGGCGGCCGGCTGTTTTTTCTCGGCGTCGGCGGCGGCGCGGCGCACGCGTCGCATGCCGTCAACGACTTCCGCAAGCTGGCCGGATTCGAGGCCTACGCGCCCACCGACAACGTGTCGGAGTTGACCGCCCGCGTCAACGACGAGGGATGGGACACCGCGTTCAGCGCCTGGCTGGCCGGCAGCCGCTTGAGCGCCGCGGACGGTGTGTTCGTCTTCTCGGTTGGCGGCGGAAGCCGGGACAAGGGCATCAGCGTGAACCTGGTCCGCGCGCTCGAGCACGCCCGCGCCGTCGGCGCGTCCATCGTCGGCATCGTCGGCCGGGACGGCGGCTTCACCGCGACCGTCGCGGACGCGTGCGTCCTGGTGCCGACGGTCAACGCGGACGCGGTGACGCCCCATACCGAGGCGTTCCAGGCGGTTGTCTGGCACCTGCTCGTGTCGCATCCACGACTGCGGTGCGCGGCGGGGAAGTGGGAGTCGGTGCGATGACGCCCAAAGCGGTCTTCCTCGATCGCGACGGCGTCCTGAACGCCGCGATCGTCCGCGACGGGCGGCCGTATCCGCCGGCATCGCTCGACGAACTCGCGATTGCGCCCGATGCGCGCGCCGCGCTGACGCGGCTTCGCGAGGCCGGGTACCGCCTCGTCGTCGTCACCAACCAGCCGGACCTCGCGCGCGGCACGCAGCGGCGCGACGTGGTCGACGCCATCCACGCCGCGCTCGAGGCGGCGCTGCCGCTCGACGAAATCCGCGTCTGCGCGCACGACGACGCCGATCGGTGCGGCTGCCGGAAGCCGGCGCCGGGGCTGCTGACGCGAGCGCCGGACCACGATCTGGCGCGCAGCTTCATCGTCGGCGACCGCTGGCGGGACGTGGAGGCGGGCCGCCGCGCCGGCGTCGGCGGCGTGGTGCTGATCGATCGCGGGTACGCCGAGCCGATGCGAAGCGAGCCGGACGTCCGCGTCGCCTCGCTCTCCGAAGCGGCGGCGTGGATTCTGCGGCACGATCGCGACGCCGCGCCGGCGCTGCACACCAAGATCTTCGCCGACGGCGCCAGCCTGACGGAGATGCGCGCCTGGGCGCGCCATCCGCTCGTCCGCGGCTTCACCACGAACCCGACGCTGATGCACACCGCGGGCGTGCGCGACTACGCGCGGTTCGGCCGCGACGTCGTGGCGGCCATCCCGGATCGGCCGATCTCCTTCGAGGTCTTCTCGGACGAGTTCGCCGAGATGGAGGCGCAGGCGCGCGAGATCGCCTCGTGGGGCGACCACGTGTTCGTCAAGATTCCGGTCACCAACACGCGCGGCGAGCCCGCCGCATCGCTCATTCACCGCCTGTCGCACGACGGCGTCCAGGTGAACGTCACGGCGGTCCTGACGATGGCGCAGGTGAGCGAGGCGGTGGCGGCGCTCGACGGCGGCGCCGCCGCCAACGTGTCGGTCTTCGCCGGGCGCATCGCCGACACGGGGCGCGATCCGATGCCGATGATGGCCGAGGCCGTGGCGACGGCCGCCGACGTTCCCTCGATCGAGCTGATCTGGGCGAGCCCGCGCGAAGTGCTGAACGTCTACCAGGCGAACGCGGTCGGCTGCCACATCATCACCGTGACGAGCGGGCTGCTCCAGAAGCTCGCGCTGCGCAACAAGGACCTCGGCGAGTTCTCGCTCGAGACGGTCCGGATGTTCCGCGACGATGCGGTGAAGGCGGGGTTCACGCTGAAGGGGCAGGGGCAGTTGACATGATCGACACCGCCGGGCGCGTGGGCCAGCGCGACAAGATCGTGACGCTCGACGAGCTGCCGCGCATCCGCGAGCGGTTCCGCGAGCGGCGCATCGTTCAGTGCCACGGCGCGTTCGATCTCGTCCACCCGGGCCACCTCGTCCACTTCGAGGAGGCGCGCGCGCTCGGCGATCTCCTGGTCGTGACCGTCACCGGCGACCGGCACATCACCAAGAAGCGATCGGTGACGTTCACCGAGGCGCAGCGGGCGCGTCAGGTGGCGGCGCTCGAGATCGTCGACTACGTGGCTGTCATCCAGGAGCCGACGGCGCTGTCGGCCATCGGGGCGCTGCGGCCCGATGTCTACGTGAAGGGGCCGGAGTACGCCGATTTGACGCTGGACAAGAGCCGCAGCATCTATCACGAGATGCGCGTTCTCGAGCAATACGGCGGCCGCATGCACTTCACGTCCGGCGAGACGTTCTCGTCGACGAAGCTCTCGCACTTTCTCCTCGCCGCGCCCGATGCGGCCCAGCGCGATCCCCTGCTGCAGAACGACCGCATCCGGTTCCGGGACGTGTCGCCGCTCGGCTTCTCGCTCGAACAGTTGAAGCAGTTCCTGGCGCGGACGGCGCCGCTGCGCGTGTGCGTCGTCGGCGAGACGATCGTCGACGAATGGATTGACGTCGAGCTGACGAACCTGTCGACGCAGTCGCGCTGCGTGGCCGGCCTCGAAACGGCGCGCGTCCGCCAGGTCGGCGGCGTCGGGATCATCGCGCGGCACCTCGCCAATTTCGTCGCCGACGTGCACTGCTTCAGCAACGGCGCCGCGGCCGACGGTCCCGACAACGTTCGGCACGTGCCGGTGGCCGACGGCGAGCTCGTCGAAACGCGATTCGTCGACGCCGAGACCGGGCGGCCGGTCTTCAAGACCAGGAAGACGACGCTGGCGTACGTCGTCTGCGACCGTCTGCCGCGCTTCGACGACTACGATCTCGTTCTCGTCGCCGACTTCGGACACGGCCTCCTCGACGCGACGGCAGTCAACCGCCGGATCGCGGAGCGCTCGCGGGGCGTCGTCGGCGTGATGGCGCAGGTCAACTCGAGCAACTACGGCTACAACCTGCCGGTGAAGTACGTCGGCGCCGACTACTACGCGTTGAATCGCACCGAGGCCGAGCTGTGCCTGCACGAACGGCATCTGGACCTCGGCGCGCTCGTCACCTGCGCGGCGCGACGCCTCGCCTGCGGATCGGTGGCGGTGACCGACGGCGACCGCGGCGTGATGGTGCAGCATGCCGGCGAGCGCTTCGCGCTGCCGTCGCTCAGCACGTCGGTGGTCGACACGATCGGCTGCGGCGACGCATTTTTCGCCCTCAGCAGCGCGGCGCTGTGCGCCGGGCTGCCGGCGCGCATCGTCGCGCTGGCCGGCAGCATCGGCGCCGCCGCGATGACGCAGCGGCGCTGCAACGCCGGCGCGGTCACCGAGTCGGAATTCATGACCATCGGGAAGATCGTCATCTGATGGCGCTGCTCGTCACCGGCGGCTGCGGCTACGTCGGCACGCGCCTCACCGAGGCGCTCCTCGAACGGACGCCCGAGGAGGTCACGGTCATCGACACGGCGTGGTTCGGCAATCACCTCGCGCCGCATCCGCGGCTCACCGTCGACGTCCGCGACGTTCGCGCGATGGACGACGTCGATCTCTCGCGGTTCGACACGATCTTCCATCTCGCCGGCATCGCCAACGATCCGGCCGCCGATCTCAATCCCTACAAGTCGTGGGAAGTGAACGTGCTCGCCACGCTGCGGCTCGCCGACCGCGCCGCGCGGCAGGGCGTGCGGCAGTTCGTCTTCCCCTCGTCGGGCGCGGTGTACGGCGTCCGATCGGAGCCGCGGATCACCGAAGACCTCGACCTGATGCCGATCTCCGACTACAACAAGACGAAGATGGTCGCCGAGCGCGTGATCCTCAGCTACCGCGATCGGATGACGACGACGATCGTGCGCCCGGCGACGGTGTGCGGGATGTCGGGGCGGATGCGTCTCGACCTCACGGTCAACCTGTTGACGATGCAGGCGCTGACGAACGGGCGGATGACCGTGTTCGGCGGCGCCCAGGTGCGGCCGAACATCCACATCGACGACCTCGTCGACCTGTATCTGTTCGCGTGGGAGCGCCGGCTCGACGGCGTCTACAACGCGGCGTTCGAGAACCTGACGGTGCTCGAGATCGCGCAGCTGATCGCGCGGCATGTGCCGGCGGAGATCGTCGTGCAGGGGGACAACGCCGACCCGCGATCGTACCGGCTGTGCTCGGACCGGCTGCGCGCCACCGGATTCGCGCCGAAGAAGAACGTCGCCGCCGCGGTGCAGGAGCTCGCGGCCGCATACCGAGCGGGGCAGCTGGCCGATCGTCCCGACTGCCACACCGTCGGCTGGATGGCGCAACACAACCTGGGGTGACACGCGTGAACAATCGAATCCTGGTGCTCGGCGGCGGCGTCGCCGGCGCGTCGATCGCCTACTACCTCACCGAAAAAGGCTTCGACGTCACGATCATCGAGAAGCACGACAGCGTCGGCGGGCTGGCGCGCACGTGCTACTACGCCGGGCATCCCTACGAGTTCGGCCCGCACATCTGGTTCTGGCCGGGCGGCAAGGACGCGCCGATCAACGCGACGATCGTCAAGCTGACCGGCGACGAGCTGTTCTACGTCGATCGGCGGCTGTTCACCTACGTCGAAGCGGATCGGCGGAAATACCGCTATCCGGTGCACTACGCCGACGTGGCGCTGATGCCCGAGCGCGAGCGGATCGAGCGCGAGGTGCGCGAAAACCGCGACGATCGGCTGAAGCTGATCGAGGAGCGGCTGCCGGAAATCGGCCACTGCAAGTTCGCCGACTATTTCACCGCCGCCATCGGCGCGACGCTCTACGGCAAGTTCATGGCGAACTACACGTGGAAGATGTGGAACATCCCGGGCGACGAGCTCGAGACGTCGATGGTGTGGGCCGATCGCTTCTCCGCGGCGGCCGAGAAGGGCGGCGCGCCGAAGGCCCAGAAAGCGCGCGGGTACGATCCGTTGAAGTTCGACGATCACACGCTCGGCAAGGGCATCGCGTTCCAGGTGTACCCGAAGCGCGGGTGGAACGCGGTGTGGGACGCGATGGTCGCGCGCGCGACGCGCGTTCGCGACACGATCCTCGGCATCCGCGACGAGCACAAGCAGCCCTACGTCGCGACGGCGAGCGGCGACAAGCACTACTTCTCGGACTACCATACGGTGTTCAGCTCGATCGACATCGACAGGCTGTGGGGCGAGGACACGCTGCCGTACACCGGCCGCATGATGATCCCGCTCCTGATTCCCGGCCTCGCGCGCGCGTTTCCGGAGGGCGCCGAGTCGCTGCACTACGCCTCGTGCGAGTTCCAGACCCGCGTCACCGAGATGAAGGTGATTACGCGCCACGAGAGTCCGGACACGTTGATTCTGATCGAGGTGCCGATCCTCCCCGGCGCCGCGAAGTGCTTTCCGTCGAACGTCATCGACCACGCGACCGAACACAATCTGTTCGCGGAGAAGGCCTACCCGCAGCAGTCGGCGCAGGCGTTCGCCACCTACGACGCGTACGTCGATCGCGGCAGGAAGATCCCGAACCTGCGCCATGTCGGGCGGCACGCGGAGTTCAAGTACTGGGGGATGGCGGAGACGGTCAACTCGGCCTACCAGAAGAGCCTCGAGTTCGCGGCGGTCTGAATGGATGCACTGGCGGTCGTGCCCTCCACCACGTCGCACAAGCACGAGGCGCTGCTGCCGACGCTCGACATCTTCGCGCGGCTCGGCTGGCGCGACCTCGATCTGAACCTGAATCACATCGTCGAGCGGGGCCTCGACGTCCACGCGGTCGCGCACGCGCTCGAGACGAACGGTCAGCGCGTCCCGATCGCCTCCGGCGGCTGGTGCGATTTCTTCGAGGAGGGCGCCGGCGCCGATCGCACGGTCGCGTCGGTGGAGCGCCAGGTGGCGCTCGCGCGGCGATTCGGCGCCGAACGGCTGCGGCTGTTCTTCGGGCGCCTGCCGGTCGAACGGTACTCGGATCGCGCCGCGCAGACGTGCGCGCGCCATCTGCGTCAACTCGCCGATCGGCATGCCGACCTGGGCTTCGTCATCGAAAACCACGACGGCGCCTCGTCGAGGCCGGAAGTGTGCCGCGCCATCCTCGACGCGGTCGGGCGGCCGAACGTCCGCCTCGCGTTCGATCCGGTCAACTTCGAGCACCGCGGCGTGTCGTCGATGGATGCCGTCGTCGCGCTCGCGCCGCTCGTCGGCCACGTCCACCTGAAGGGATATGCCGCGGGGGAGTTCTGCGGGTTCGGCGAAGGGGAAGTCGATCTGATCCCGGCGCTGCGGCACCTGGTCGCCGGCGGCTACGCCGGCGCGTTCACCGTCGAATACGAAGGGAAAGGCGACCGGACGGTCAGGCTGTTCGAGAGCGTGCAGCGTGCGCGACGCGCGCTGTCGGCGTTGAAGGTCGCCACCTGACCGGCGGCGGCTCTATCGCCCGACGGCCAGCCGCTGCGCCAGCACTTCCGGCAGCCCCGCGCGGATCACTTTCGCCTGCGTCTCTTCGACCCGGTATTTCAGGCGCATCAGCTCGACGCACTGCCGCTCGGTGTCGACGATCGCGTACGCGGCGCGCGGATCGCCGTCCCGCGGCTGGCCGACCGATCCGGGGTTCATCAGGTACTTCGCGCCCGGTTTGAGCGTGACGATCGAGCTGCCGCCCGGCGCCGGCCCGATGCTGTCGAACGACTCCTCGGACAGCTCGAAGGTGACCGGGTAGTGCGTGTGGCCGAACAGGCAGAGCGGCCGCGAGGCGATCTTGAGCGCGCGCAGCGCGTCGAGCTCGTCGAAGATGTAGGCGTCTTCGTCGAACGGCGACCCGTGGCAGATTTCGACCGTGTCGTCGACTTCGATCGGCCCCTCGGGCAGCGCGGCGAGCCACTGCCGGTACTCGGGAATCAGCACGTCGAGCGTCCAGCGCGCGGCGCTTCGCGCGACCGCGTTGAAGCCCTCGGCCTGCTCGAGGCCGCAGGCCACCTTGTCGTGGTTGCCGCGCACGATCGCCGCGGGGTTCAGCGATCGCACGCGCTCGATGACCGCGTTGGGATCGGCGCCGTACCCGACGAGATCGCCGAGCACCAGCGTCCGGTCGTATCCGCGCGCGTGCGCATCGGCCAGCGCCGTGTCGAGCGCCTCGAGGTTGGCGTGGATGTCGGTCAGAACCAGGTATCTCATGCGCCGAGCCAGTCGACGAGCTGCTCGACCAGCGCGTCAACTCCCGCGCGACCGGCATCCAGCCGAAGATGCGCCTGTTCGTACGCCGCGCGCCGCTGATGATACAGGCGTTCGAACCCCATGCGATCAGCGGCCAGCGGACGGCGGCCGTCGGCCGGCACGCGATCGATCAGCCGCTCGAGCGGGACGTCCAGCCAGATCGAGACGCCATCCCGCTGAATGGCGGCGCGATTCTGCGGGTCGGCGAACGTGCCGCCGCCGGTCGCGACCACCAGGTGCGGCTGTCCGAGCTGGTCCGCCAGCACCTCGCGCTCGACCGCCCGGAAGTAGGTTTCGCCGCGCCGCGCGAAGATTTCGGCCACCGACGCGCGCTCGCGCGCCTCGATCAGCTCGTCGACGTCCACCGCGCGCCAGTCCAGCCGCTTCGCCAGCGCCTTCGCGACGGTGGTCTTGCCGGCGCCCATGAAGCCCACCAGGTAGATCTTCTCGGCTTTCACTGGACCAGCCGCGGAAGGATGTCGAAGAAGCCGGGGTAGGAAATGGCGACGGCGTCGGCGCCGTCGATCCGGGACGGCCGCTCGGCGGCCAGCGCGGCGACGGCGAAGGCCATCGCCATCCGGTGGTCGCCGTGCGCGTCGGCGACGCCCCCCGAAGGCCTGGCCGCGCCGCGGATCGCGAAGCCGTCGGCCGCTTCGTCCGCTTCGAACCCGAGCGCGCGGAAGCCGCGCGCGAGCGTCGCGATGCGATCACTCTCCTTTACGCGCAACTCGGCCGCGCCTCGGACCACGACCTCCGTCCCGCCGGCGGCCAGCGCCGCGATCGCCGGCAGTTCGTCGATCAGTGCCGGCACCTCGCCGGGCAGGATTTCGATAGCCCGCGCATCCCGCGCCTCGACGATGATGGTGCCGCGCGGCTCGCCGGCGGACGTCGAGGTGGTGGCCGCGCTCACCGCGGCGCCGAACCGCCGCAGGACGTCCAGGAGCGCGACCCGTGTCGGGTTCAGGCCGACATCGTCGATCGTGACGTGCGAGCCCGGCAGCATCGCAGCGGCGACAAGCCAGAACGCGGCAGACGAGAAGTCGCCCGGGATCGCGAGCGCCTGGGCGTGCAGCCGCTGGCCGCCGTCGACCGAAACGGCCAGGCCGTCTACGACGGCGCGGCCGCCGAATTCGGCCAGCGCGCGCTCGGTGTGATCGCGTGTCGCCGACGGCTCGACCACCCGCGTCGTCCCGTCGGCGTGCAGGCCGGCGAGGAGCACGGCGCTCTTGACCTGCGCGCTCGGGGTGGTCGGCCGGAAGTCGATCGCGTGCAGCCGGCCGCCGCGGATCGTCAGCGGCGCGTGGCCGTCGACCGCCTCGATCGACGCGCCCATCTCGGCGAGCGGCGCCATCACGCGGCGCATCGGACGCCGCGACAGCGATTCGTCGCCGACGAGCGTCGACGTGAACGGGTGTCCGGCGAGCACGCCGGACAGCAGGCGGATGGTGGTCCCGGAATTTCCGGCGTCGAGCGGGCCGTCGGCTGAACGGAGGCGCCCCAAACCTCGTCCCAATACAGTGACGGAGCCGGCCGACGTGTCTCTCACGTCGGCGCCCAGGCGGCCGACGCAGGCGAGCGTCGAGCGGCAGTCGGCGCCCGGCGCGTAATTGGACAACTCGGAGCGGCCCTCGGCGAGCGCCGCGAGAATCGCGTATCGATGCGAAATGGATTTATCGCCCGGGACGGACAATCGACCGACAATCCGGCGGGCGGGCGTGATCGTGGCGGAGACAACGGGAGGCATCTTCCAGCCCAACTATGATATTAAAGGGTGCACGTGACGCCTAACGGTCACCACATCGTCCGGCTCGAGTTCAGCAGCGCGTTCGAAATGGTCGACTTCGTCCAGGTGGTGAGCGACCACGTCTCGCACAGCGTCGGGCTCGACGAGGATGCGTCGCACTGGGTGAGCGTCGCGATCCGCGAATCGGTGATCAACGCCATCAAGCACGGCAACCGCAACGACGCGTCGAAGCGCGTCTTCGTCGAATTCGAGACCAACGGCGGCGACGTGCCGGAGCTCTCGATCAGGGTCCGCGACCAGGGCGAAGGCTTCGACCCGACGAAGCTCGCCGATCCGCTCGCACCCGAGAACCTGCTCAAATCGAGCGGCCGCGGCATCTTCCTGATTCGCAACTTCATGGACGACGTTCAGCTGCAGCGCGCGCCCGAGGGCGGCATGGAAATCAAGATGCTGAAGCGCGTGCAGCACGCCGGCGCGTGACCAACCCGCTCTACATGACGACCGCGATCGAGGCGGTCGTGAAAGCCGGAGCGCTCCAGCTCGAAAAATTCGGCGGCGATCTCCACATCGACATGAAGGGGACGATCGATCTCGTCACCGAAGTCGACGTGGCGGTGGAGCGGATGTTTCGCGCGCTCATCGCCGGGCGCTTTCCCGATCACGAGATCCTCGCGGAGGAGATGGGCGGCGCGGCGTCGGCGCCGGCGGGCCCCTGCTGGATCTTCGATCCCATCGACGGCACCACGAACTACGCGCACGGGCTGCCGATCTTCTGCGCCTCGCTGGCACTCGAGATCGACGGCGTCGCCGAAGTCGCGGCCGTCTACGACCCGACGCGGAAGGAACTGTTCACCGCCGAGCGCGGCGGCGGCGCGTTCCTGAACGGCAGGCCGATACGCGTGTCGGGCGCGGAGCGGCTGGTCGATGCGATGCTCGTCACCGGTTTTCCCTACGACGTCCACTCGCGCGTCGGCGAGATCGTCGGGCTGTTCGGCGATTTCGTCGGCCAGGCGCGAGCCGTTCGTCGACTCGGCTCCGCAGCGATCGATCTCTGCTACGTCGCCGCCGGGCGCATGGATGGGTTCTGGGAAACGGATCTGAAAGCCTGGGACATCGCCGGCGGAGCGTTGATCGTCGCCGAAGCGGGCGGCGTCGTCACCGACACCGACGGGCGACCGTTCGTCTCCCGCGGGGGACATGTCCTCGCGGCGAACGGGCGCATTCACGGCGCCATGGTCGAGGTAATTCGGACGTTTCGGACGAGGCGCGCCGGGAAAACTGCAGGATGACCTCTGGCATTCCTCGTGCTTTCGGGGAGTCCATGCGACGACTCACGACGACACTCGGCCTCATCCTGGGCGCCGCCCTGCTCGCGCCGGCGGCCGCCTCGGCTCAGAACGCGTTGAATCTCTCGATCGGCGGCTTCACACCGCGCGGCCTCGACGGCCGGCCCGCAGACGACGTGCTGTTCATCGACAGCGCGACGCTGGCGACGTTCAACCAGTCGAGCGGCATCGACGTCAGCGAATTCAACGGCCCGACGATCGGCGCGGAATGGCTGATCGGGTTCGGCGGCAACTTCGAGGGCAGCCTCGGCATCGGGTACTACCAGCGGACGGTTCCGTCCAGCTACGCCGACTTCACCGATCAGAGCGGCAACGAGATCCAGCAGGATCTCAAGCTGCGGATCGTGCCCTTCACCGCGACCGTTCGGTTCCTGCCGCTCGGCCACCGCAGCGGGATCGTGCCCTACATCGGCGGCGGCGTCGGCGTGTTCGCGTATCGCTACAGCGAGACCGGGCGGTTCGTCGACTTCAGCGACAACTCGATCTTCACCGCAAGCTTCTCGGGCAGCGGCAGCGCGACGGGACCGGTCATCCTCGGCGGCGTGCGATTTCCGGTCGGCAGCGCGCTGGTCGGCGGCGAGATCCGATACCAGAACGCGAAAGGCGATCTGCCGGCCGACCAATTCCTGCCGCCCGCCAACGGCGGCACGCCGCGAATCGATCTGACCGGCACGAGCTATCTCTTCACGATCGGATTCCGGTTCTGACACGAACCGCGAGGGACAGGGCGGAGTCCGCGTGGTCAGGCTGCCTCGTTTGACGCGGCAGCCGTGACGCGACGCGGCAACCCGAACGCGGCGCGCTACCGGCCCGAGCGTTCGGTCCGCCCTGGCTCCTCGGTCCTTTTGTACAACGCCAGTCCGGCGCCGTCGCACACGCGTGTATAGCCGTCGAGAAATGACGGACGCTCGCGCGCGATCCGCGCCAGCATGTCTCCGCCTTCGGCCTTCTCTTCGATCAGGATCCAGTCGGCGAACGGACGCGGCGTGTCCAGCGCGGCGAGCCAGATGTCGCCGTTGCCCTCGTGCAGGAAATCGCGGATCGCGAACCCCTGCTCGGAAGCCTCCTGCATGTAGTGGCCGAGGGAACCCATGCTCGCCATGATCTTCCCGGCGCGATCCGGGCGGCCGATGCACGCCGTGACACGCGCACGCTCCGCCAGGTTGGGCCGATCCCACTGCGCCTCGACGACCATCGGCGCGGATGCGTCCAGCGGACGCAGCTCGTACGCGGCGAGCGCAATCACCGCGACCGCGACGACGACTTGCGCCCGCCTGGCGACGCTCGCCACGGCGCCTGCGCCAATCGCTTCGATCGCGACCAGCGGCACCATGTAGCGGATCCGGAACGGGTGACCTTTGTAGAACGCCGACCACGCGACCGCCGCCATCGCCAGCAGCGCGAGGGGAAGCACGGCCGCCGCCTCCCGCCGGCGGATCGTCGCGCGGACCAGCAGCACCACCAGCCCGGCGCCGGCGACCCACGCGAGCGCCGATCCGCTCAGCATCTGCGTTCCCCAGCCGATTTCCTTCAGCGCCATGACCGGGTCGCCGAGCGCCTTGTTCTCGGGCACGAAGAAATCGCCGCTGACGAACCACTGTCCGACGACGACGCGGCTGAAGATCGAGAAGCCGAGGATGGCGAGCGCCGGGAACATCGCAAGTCGTACGGCTTCGCGGCATCCGTCGGCGAACGCTCCGCGCTGCCGCCAGCGCACGAACGGGATCGCCGCGATCGCCACCGCGGTGACCGGCCACGCTTCGTAGCGGGTGAGGCAGGCGAGCGCGAACATGCCCGACACGGCTCGTCCGTCCATCTCCGCCACCAGCATCGCGATCGCCAGCGTCGTCGTCGCGAGCAGCAGCGGCTCGGTCATCGGCGTCGCCTGCAGGTACAACACGTTCGGGTTCAGCGCGAACACGGCCGATGCCGCGATTGCGGCCGGAATCGAACCGGCCACGCGCTGCACGATCCACGCGAGGGCGGCGAGCGCGATCGCGAACGAGGCGATCGAGATCCCGACCGCCGACGCGCCGGTGCGGTAGAAGAAATCGATCTGGACCGGCAGCGCGTTCAGCAGATGCGGCAGCGGCAGCCAGACGGCGCCGACCTGCTGCCAGCCGGGCGTGATGCTGTCGAAAATCCGCCGCGCGACGACCAGATGGCCGCGCGCGTCGTAGTGGGTGAGCGTGAGGCCGAGGCGATGGTAGTGCCACGCGACGATGGCGCCCCAGACGGCGCCGATCGCGAACACCGCGAGCGCCGGCGCGTTTGCGACGGCGGCCATCGCGCTGCGGCCGCGCCTGTGTCGTTCGGCGATCTGGATTCTCTCGAGGTGCTCGCGCGTGCCAGCCGGCAAGGTGTCCTGCAAGAAGGATAGCGCGGCGGCGCCCGATCGCGTGGACCGGCGCCCGGCCCGGCGTGCGCGCGATGGTCCGCTGGAAAAGTCCTCCCGCAGGTTGAATTCGCATCAAGAGAGTCTTTCTTGAAGCGCGCGCACGTCGACGCCTAGAATCCCGGCCTCAACCATTGAGCGACGCGTCGTCGCGGCCGGAGCGAAGGAGGGAGCTGTGCGTAACCCTGCGCGATCGTGGTTCTGGAGCGTGTCCATCTTCATCGGTGCGGCGGCGGCATTCCTGGACGCAAGACCCGCTGCCGCGCAATACACCGTCCAGGTGCTGGTGGCACCGGACGGCATCTCGCCGGATGCGCGGACCGATCCGTACGCGATGAACAACAAGGGCCAGGTGTTCGGCCAGGTCTTCGTGACGGCGCAGGACCGCCGGCCGCTGCTGTGGACCGCCGGGCAGGCCGAGGTGTTGTCGGTGCCCGCGCCGTACGTCTGGGACGGAGGTAACGGCGGTCATCAATTCCTGAACGATCACGGCGCCGCCGTTGGCCAGGTGCTCAATCCCGACGGACTGCCGCGCCATCCGACGCTCGATCAGCCGCTCGTCGTCGAGTGGACCCGCAGCGGCACGCAGATGGTCGCGCAAATCGTGCCGCTGCCACCGGTCGTCTCGTGCGCGTCTGATTACGCGCTCGCGTTCGGGTTCAACAACAACGGGCACGTCCTGATCGAGAGCGGCGATGCTGAAGGCACGTGCCACAGGCTGTGGCTCTGGGACGGAACCGGCGGCACAGCGTCCGCGTTCACCGAAGTCGCGAACCTTGGGGACCCGTTGCCCGGCTGTCCGGCGAGTTACGCCATCAGGCCGGGAGCGTCGCACCTCAACGACGCCGATCATGTCGCGCTGGAATTCTCCCCCGGCACCGCGAACCCGCCGTGCAGCCCGACTTTCGAGTCCGGCATCCTCGCAAACGGGGTGTTCACGCCGCTGACAACGTCGACGGCGATCGGCGGCGCGTCACAGATCAACAACGCCGATCAGGTCGTCATGGGATTCGACAGCGGCTCCGGCACGCAGGTCCAGTTCTGGGACGGAAGCACGCTCGAGAATCTCGGCTTCGTCGGCGGCGTCTGGATGAACGACCTGGGCCACCTGCTGTTCACCAGCGGCACCGGAACCTCGGGCACGCTGCAGACGCGCAAGAACGGCGTGACGACGAACGTCACCGTGCCGGCAATTCCCGATTTCTTCGAGCCCGCCGGCGGGATCAGCTCGAATGGAATCAACACGACCGGACAGCTGCTGATCGGCGGCGCGTTCCACATGGGCGGTCCTTCCGGAAATCTCACGTCGCACCCGATCCTGCTCACGCCGCCGGCGCCGACGGCGACCCTGAAGGTGAACGGGCAGCATCCGACGCCGACGCCGGTCGTGGCGACCAACGGGCCGATGCTGCTGACGCTGGATATGTCGAACCCGTCCGATCTGTACACCGGACCGCTGGCGTGGTACTTCGGCGTGATCGTCAACAACCAGGTCGTATGGATCACCGCAACAGGTCCCAGCGCGACGCCGGCTCCGCTCGCGACGCTGCCGCCGTTCACGTTCACGAACGCCGTCCTGATCAACACCAGCCTGCCGCCGGCGACGACACTCACATCGTTTTTGCTGCTCGTCGACGTCAACAGCAACGCGCTGACCAGCTTCGACATCATCGCAGCCGCGCGGCCGTAACCGCGCGAGACGGGAAGCGGACTTCCGCGGGTCGTCCGTCGCCGGCGCCCATGTGCCGGCGACGAAAGACCCGTTGCCGTCGTCGACAACGCCGAGCGCGCGGCGCGGCGGCGCTCCGAAGTCGGCGGTGACCCTCGGGACCGGACCAGCTGCGTCCGGGCAATTCGATCAGCAGGGTATGATCGCCCGTTCACTATGGGCAGATTCGTCGGCAGATTGCGCGCGCTCGCGCTCGCCCTCGGCGCACCGGGCCTCTTCCTGATCGCGTTCCTCGACTCCTCCTTCCTGTCGCTGCCCGAGATCGCCGACATCCTCGTCGTCTACATGGTCACGCAGCACAAGTCGCGGCTGCTGCTGTACGTCGCGGCCACGCTGCTCGGATCGCTGGCCGGATGCCTCGTCATGTACTACATCGGGCTGAAGGGCGGCGACGCGCTCGTGCGCAAGCGCTTCGCCGGCGCCACCGTCGACCGGGCGCGCGCGGCGTTCCAGCGGCACGGGGTGATGGCGGTGCTGATCCCGTCGCTGCTGCCGCCGCCGGCGCCGTTCAAGATCTTCGTTCTCCTCGCCGGCGCCACCGGCATCCGCGTGGGCGAGTTCACGCTCGCCATCGTGATCGGCCGCGGCGTCCGGTACCTGCTGCTCGGGCTGCTCGCCATCAAATACGGCGACCGCACGATGACGTTCGTCGGCGAGCACGCGGTGGCCGTGTCGCTGGGCACGGTGGGCGTCCTCGCCGCCGGGTTCGTGGCCTATCTCGTCGTCGGCAAAGCGCGGGCGCGGAAGAACCGATAAAATGGCCGCGGTGGACCTCAGCGTCGTCATCCCGATCCGGAACGAAGAAGCCTCGCTGCCGGAGCTCGCCCGCGAGCTGATCGACACGCTCTCGCGCTGGGGCCGTCCCTTCGAGATCCTCGTCGTCGACGACGGGAGCACCGACGGCAGCTTCGACATCCTCGCGCGGCTGCAGGCCGCCGAGCCGCGCCTGCGCGTGATCCGGTTCCGCCGCAACTTCGGGCAGACGGCGGCGTTCGCGGCCGGCTTCGACCATGCGCGGGGCCGCTACATCGTGACGATGGACGGCGATCTGCAGAACGATCCGGCGGAGATTCCCGCGATGATCGAGGCGCTC
>Ga0070741_10003777_pt1 | contig 36631 bp, 35 predicted proteins | sample Coa_R1_4_FD_66440 | JGI IMG/M metagenome (GOLD analysis project Ga0070741, IMG submission 66440) | Surface soil microbial communities from Centralia Pennsylvania, which are recovering from an underground coalmine fire - Coalmine... | ecosystem: Environmental > Terrestrial > Soil > Unclassified ... | reverse complement strand
CCAGTTATCGGGGGCCGGGGGACAGGGATCAGGGGTCAGGGAAGAAAATTCTTAACTCCACAAAACGCACAAAGCCCGCGACATGTCGCGGGCTTTGTGCGTGGTTTAAAAATTTGGCTGCTGTTCAGGCGGTGTGAGCCGCCATCGCTCGAGTCGTCAGCAACTGTTCCGGATCAAAGCGGAGTTGGTGGTTTTTGTAGACAAGCTTGCCGCGCTCATCCAACTGCCGGATCCTGTTCAGCAGATTTTCTTCCGCGCAATTTAAAGAGACTGCCAGGCGGGATGTCAGATCGTCATTCAATTTCAATAGCAGATTTCCGCCTTCGCCGTATCTTCCATACAGGGTAGTGAACAACATCAACATGCGGCAGAACCGCTCTTCGGAATCATCACGTACGTAACTTGGCATACTTCGCCTCCTCGGAATAGACTTCGATTGCAATTTATTTTGAAAACTTAACCCCAACTCTCGACCAAAATTTCAACTTGTTTCTAATGGGCAGAACAGCAATTATCAGGTTTTATGGCATTTTTCCGTGTGAGTCGCAGCAACAGCCATTATCGAGCCGTATGTCGAAATCAACAGTGCAAACACCGCTTGACCAGGTGAGAGTTTGGGGGAACTCAAACAATTATTAAAGCCTATTAAACAAACGAATACAAGCGAAAAACAGGAGAAATTGGAAAGGTGACTAACCTGGTTAGTAGTCCCGCCTTCAGGCGAAAGGGTGTTTAAGATTCCGGCTAAAGACGGGACTACGAACTCTACGACAGGACTCTCACGCAAACGCAAGTCACATCATCATGCGGCGGGCCATCGTTAAATTCGGCTGCCGCAGAGATGATATGGTTGCAAACGTCCAGCGCGTTTCCTTCGGCCTGCTCCAGCAATGGCGGCAGAGATTGTGAGCCGAATTCGTTTCCCAATGCGTCCGCAGCCTCGCTGACTCCGTCAGTGTAGAGCACGATCTTATCGCCAGGCATTAACTGAACTTTGGCTTCTTCGTATGGCGCTTCGGATAGGATTCCAAGAACCATTCCGCCTTTGTCGAGCCACACCGGCGATGACGCACCGCGATGTATCAGCGGAAGAGTGTGCCCCGCATTAACATAGGTAAGCTCCAGCGTTTTGGTATCGATTACGCCCAGGAAAAAGGTAACGAAACTGGAAGCCGCCGTGTCAGCGGACAATAGTCGGTTCAATTCTTCGACCAGCGTTAATGGTCTATGCTGATGACGACAGAGCGCTCGCAGACTGGTCTGCACTGCGCACATCAACAACGAAGCCCCAACGCCTTTGCCGGAAACATCGCCGGTTGTAAACAGAATGCGACCATCACCCAGCTTGCTCCAGTCGAAAAGATCGCCGCCGACTGTGTGACAAGCCTGCATTATTCCTGCGATCTCTATTCCATCATCGCTGAATTGGCCGGAAGGCAGAAACCGCGTCTGCATCTCGCGGGCAGTTTCAATCTCGCGATCAAGGACTCGCTTGGCAATCAGATCCCGCGTTATTCGATCGCGCTCAAGCGCCAATGCGACGTGAGCCGCAAAAGCCTCGAGATAAAATTGGTCCTCCTGGGAAAAGCCCCCATCCTTGTTTATAGCCTGCAATACCGCAACTATCTCGCCGCCGCGCAATCTCGCGGCCACGCACATAACGGCGCGAGTTCGAAAGCCGGTTTTTAAATCGTATGACCGGTCAAATCGCGGATCGTCATACGCATCGGCCACCCGCAGGCTTTCCCCGGTTTCGGCGACCCATCCTGCTAAGCCTTGGCCTTTTTTAAGATGAATCTTCAGTCCTTCCGCACCCAGGGTGACCTCGGATTTTATTGACTGTTCGCTGTCCTGGGTTAGATAGAGGGTCGCTCGTTCGCAGCCCAATTGCCTCGGAACCAAATTCATTATTACGCCCAGCATTTCTCCATAGCTGAGCGCGGAATTCAGCGCGCCTACCGCTTCAGTCAATAATCTGAAACGAGACGTTTCATCAACTGATGGACTCGGCGATCTGACTGGTTCTTCTGCTGACATGCGAATTACCCGGGCGACAAATTAGAACCTGACGGGTTCCAGATCCACGCCTTCTTTACACAGAGCGCATTGCTCTTCATTCTTGTACCAGACGGTATCAAATTCTACCAGTGATTGAAGCGGAATACCGTCGATTTCCGAGGGCGCTGAGGTGAATCGAACAACCGAAGCGCAGCCGATAACCTGTCCGTCCATCGACTTGACCAGGTTGAAGGCATCCTTGATCGCATGACCTGTGCGGATAATGTCGTCGACCACGACACAATTGGCTCCTTTATTGATTTGGACGTACTGCCTGAAACGGCGCTGTCCATCCTCGCGCTCAGCCCAATAGATCATCTCCGCTCCCAGCGCAACTTGCGCGTTAAACGCGATTGGTATTCCGCCTGAACCCGGCGTAATTATTGTTATTCTGGGCAGGGAAGAACTGACTTCCTGAACGCCGCGCAGCAATCGACTGACGGCAACCCCGAGCTCGCGAGCTACCTGATAGTGGCGAAGCGCAAGCGGCATCTGGAAATAGTGAGGAGTATGCTCACCAGACGGATACACGAAATGACCGTGACGAAAAGCGCCGGTCTTTGTTAATACAGCCAGGACGTCTTCTGAAGAGGGAATCAATCGTGGCATTGAATCGTTTTTGGTCGACATATGCTCCCTGTTTGATTATTAGTTTTTTGGAGACGTTAACTTTACACTCGAAAAGGAGGCTGAAGCAAATCAAACTCATCTTTGCGTGAGGCGAAAGAACACATCTTCAAACGGTTCGTTTGCCAGGCCAGTCCGTAGTCTGATCTCGTCAGGGGTTCCCTCGGCGATTAATTTGCCAAACTGCATAATACCCACGCGGTCGCAGACGCGCTCGACGAAGCTCATAACGTGAGAAGAGACCAGTATCGCGCGGCCGCCTTCCCGCTCTGCTTCTATGCGTAATCGGAGCTTTCGCATCATCTCGACGTCCAGGCCATTCAGCGGTTCGTCAAGCACTAACACGGTTGGGTTCCCCAGCATTGCCGCCGCCAGGCCAAGTTTCTTTCGCATTCCCTGCGAATAACTGCCCGCCCATTTGCTCTTAACTTGTGCCAGCTCGAAATATTCGATTTCCTTATCGACTTGTGACTGGTCTGCTCCTTTCAGGCCAGCAACTAACATCAGAAACTCGCGGCCGGTCAGGCGTTCGTAAAGAACCAGTTCTTCAGGAAGATAGCCCAGAGCTTGTTTCGGGGCGGAGCCGCGAAGAGACAAATCCTCGCCGTTAAGCATGACGTGACCACGGTCGGGTTGCGTGATACCGACGATCATTCGCATCAGAGTTGATTTGCCGGCGCCATTGGCTCCGATCAAACCATAGATTTCTCCCGCGGTCACCGACAGTGAAAGGTTATCGACCGCCACGACGGGGCCATATTGCTTGGCGACACTTTCAACTGCGATCAATTCGGTAATCAAATGTTCTCCGTCAATAAATAAACCCGGGCTCGTTCACGCCCTCTTGAGGTCAGCGCCCCCATCACGTAAATAAATATAAGAATACCAGCCGGCCAAAAAAACGCCGCCATCAGTGGCATTGCGGTGCCAACTGTGAACATTACTATGCAGGCCAGAACGGGCTCGTCAGGCATTTCATAGGCTAAGGCGCCAATGAAACTGCTGCAAAGAAGCCATAACAGGAGAGACTCGAGAAACAACGGCAGCCAATAAAAAACCGGAACACTGCCACTGACGATCGCGATCAATGTCGCGATAAACGGAACAGGAAGACTGATCAGTCTTGCGTACCAAACTTTCGCTTCCCACATTTGAAGGCCGTTTGTTCCAACGGTCTTTTCAATCCACAGATTCTGCAGCTGGGCCGCAACCAGCGGAGCCACCAGGGTCGATAGTCCACTGGTTGCGAGTATAACCGCGATCTTTGTCGCCATCACCGAAGGCAGCCATGTGGTATCGAGTTTTCCCAGCGGTTTTGGTGGCGGTGGCAGTGCATGTGTAAAAAGAACGACCGCGAGTATCACGATCGATAAACACGCCAGCGCCAGGACAATGTAGACGGTTGATGTGAATGCTCGAAGAGTCAGTTGCAGATCTCGAGCCAGGAGATTTCCCACGGCGGGACCGAATTTGCTTCGAATGGAATGCCAATCGAAGACACTTATTTTCCGCGTTTGCCAGAGTCTTCGTGCGTATTCGATATCCCGCGACCGGTACTTTCGATGACGGAACTGAACATAGACAAATATCACGGCAGCCAGCGCGATTCCCGCGATTGGGAGGCCGAGGTTCCACCGCCGAGGCATCATCTCTGGATTTATGGCATCCAGCATCAGAAACGATGAAAGAACCAGCGACAGCAATATGAGAAAGATCGGGATTGCAGCCTTTGATAGCCTCTGCGTGTGATTCCAGCGAACCCATTCCAGAGCCGCGAGCAGCTCGGTTATACAGAGCAATAAACAAAGGGATGCGGCAGCAAGAATAGAAAATCCAATCGATACACCTGCTGGCATCAGCATGTATTTGGCAAAGACAAGCGCGAGACCGATCAGAAATACTCGAAGGAGACGATTTGCAAACGCTACACCCAGTTTCGCATTTAAATCCACGGGTAACCATTCGGCAACCGACTCCGGCGTGTTGACAAAATAGAGATCTGCTGTTGAACGCGAAAGACTGAGCCCAACAACACAAAGCAATAGTGCGAATGAGATTGCGGATTCGGCCCAAACCGAAGAGTGCCACGACGGTGCGTTATGAACAACCCTGGCAACAGTGGCGTAGGAGATTCCGATCACTATCAGGGGAAGAATCAGCCACGAGTAGACATTTTGCTTTGCCCATCGCAGGTTCTCGCGCAGTCTTGCCCCGGTCAATAGTTTCAGTTTGTCCATCGCTGGAAAAATAACACAGGAAAGCGCGCGCGTCATTCTTGCTATCGTCTTCTTGCTATTGTCTGGCGCGTATATATTATTCGAACAGGATCGGAGCAGACGTGGACACTGTGTCATTAATTGAAGGGGTAGACTATTATATCGAGGGAGGCTTTATGGTCTTCACCGAAGCCTATCATCTAAAGAGAGGATATTGCTGCGATTCCGATTGCCGTCATTGTCCCTGGCGCGAGGCGACACAAAACCCACGCCAAAAATCTGATGAAAACGGCGCTGTCAATTCAGAGGAATTGAAATGAACTTTTGCAAGCGGCGTATTTTCGTGGACAAGCTTTCGGACGACGAATTGGCGAAGCTTGAGCTCCAATTCAAGTCCCGACAAGTTCGGTCTTATACCGGCAGCATCTCAGAGCAATCCGCCCTGAAAGCATATTTCCAGGAATTTGAAATCGCCAGCGACGAAGAATTAGCAGCTCTAGTCTCCTGTGATACCGATAACCAGCTGTCATTTACTTTTCTTCTCAAGGAAGATTACGAAAAGCTGATAGCTCGAATTCAAGCTGTATAATTAACCCTGACTGTGAGACTTACTTTTATTTTCCCCTCCATTTATCAATGAGAGAATTACACTTTCGATCTCTTCGAAGCTCGCCGGCTTTGTTATGTAATACTGTGCTCCTGCATTGAGCGCGTCGGCCTTATCGCTTTCATATGCGGCCGCGGAATAGAAAACAATCGGTGTTTTTTGATCGAAGGCGCGAATCTGTCGACAGAGATCCAACCCTGATCTGTCTTTTAACCAGTTATCCAGCAGGTATAAATCAAATCGTTGAGCCGCAGCGGTCTCCAGCGCCTCATCGATTGTTTCCACAGTCACAATCTCAAAGCCTGATATGCTCAGAATTCTATAAAGTGCGAGACGAGTGTCGTCATCGTCGTCGACAAACAGTATCCGTTTTTTTGATTCCTGCATCCTTGCCCCACTCCAGTGCGGATTCTTGTGGATCGCATTCGGATTGATTCAATCAGAGATTGCCCCAATGATGTGAGCGGTCCGTTACTACTCAAAGCCTAAATGGATTGCATTTCTTGGGGGGACCAAGAGAGAACCTCAATTAAGTGCAGATAGCAATGTTTTCTTCTGGGTTACGGGAAGTATATAACAAAGCGTAAGTCCGGCCAATTTTTATTTGGATCGAGCCTTTCAGGCCTTACTCGGCGACGGAGCTGACCTCGCGTTCCGGCACATTCAGCACAGACCTGACAGAGGTAATTAACTGATCGAAATCGAAGGGTTTCGCCAAAAACGATTTTACGTTCAGTTCCTGGCAGAGATCTCTGACTATCGGTTTGATGTTTGCCGTAGCGGCGACGACAGGAACGTTCGATCCCGTCTCTCTTATCCGCTGCAGAACCTCGAGTCCTGTCATCTCCGGCAGCATCATATCCAGAACTATCACATCGGGTGACCAGGCTTTAAACTCCTCTAACCCTTTTTCGCCGGACCAGGCAAGCTTTACGTCAAAACCGCTGCGCTCAAGCACAATCAGATATATCGCCAGAGTATCGCGGTGATCTTCGATTACCAATACTTTCTTCTTATCCATATTAACTGCTCTAAGCTACCGGTCTCGACTTCATTTGCCCGTCTTTACGAGAGCTCCTATGCGTATTTTTTTGCCACAGCGCGTTTAAGAGCGGTTTTCAGCAAATCGACGTCGACTGGCTTTATCAATGCTCCATCAAAATTTAGCTTTCGAATCTTTTCCTGAGATGCTTCATCGGCGAACCCCGTCATCGCGACTATCGGTACTCGCCTTAAAGATGGGATCTGTTTCAATGCAGTGAACACTTCGAAACCGTCCATGCCAGGCATTCCGATATCCAGAAAAATCAGGTCAAACGGCTCGCGCTTCGCCAGGTCGATAGCCATTTCCCCACTGCTAGCGGTCGTGACTTTACACTCGCCGCTCAGCAGTACCTTCATCATTGCAAGGGTATCTGGTACGTCATCGACGACCAGGACCTGAAGCGAACTGGTATCAAATTCCATTCCTTTCTGAAGCTCCCCGTCGGTGGAAACGCCTGCATTCACCGAAGCGACGGGTAAACGCACCGTAAAACTCGATCCTGAATCCGGCCCCGGACTGTCTACCGAAACTGAGCCTCCGTGCCGCTCTGTCAGTAGCTTAACGATAGTCAAGCCTATGCCAAGTCCGCCAAATCGGCGTGCTGTTGTGCTGTCCGCCTGTCGGAACCGATCAAAAACAAAAGGAAGGAAGGACGGCTCGATACCGATGCCGGTATCCGAAACGGTGACAACCGCATCGTCTCCGTCACGGCGCGCGGTAATCGTTACTTTTCCATGCTCACGGTTGAATTTGATTGCATTCGTCAGCAAGTTGACGAAAATCTGATTCAGGCGCAGAGAATCAGCATACAGCTCGATGGTTGGGTCCAGATCGACCGCGACCGCAACATCTTTTTCGCTTGCCTGATCCTTTGTAACCTCCACTGAATAGCCGATAACCTGCTTAAGAAAAAACCGCTGAAAGTTCAGAGCGAGTTTTCCACTTCTGATTCGTGTCAGATCCAACAGATCGTTGATCAGCCGAATTTCTGCCTGGACGTTGCGGTCGATGGTATTAAGGCCCTCTATCAGCGATTTGTCGGTGACGACTTTTCGCATGAAATGCACCCAGCCGAGAACTGGTGTAAGAGGGGTGCGCAACTCGTGAGAAAGAATGGAAAGGAATTCATCCTTGTGGCGATTCATTTCCAGTAATTCCATTGCTTGTCTGACCAGCTGCTGGTTGGCCTCTTCGATTTCGCGTTGTCTTCGCCGCGATCGCGTGATATCGCGGAAGGCAGCAATACCGCCATATATAGCGCCTTCCGGGCTGATTAGAGGAGCGGCATTAACGCTGAGAAGTGTTTCACTGTCATCGTCGTGTCTTATGAGAATCTCGACATTGTGGAGAGTTTCACCCTTATGAATAGCCCGAACCATCGGAAGTTCGTCCTGCGGAACCTCCGCCGACCCGTCAGGATAAAGACATTTGAATGTCCACTCCGATCTGTCCGGGACCGGTCTGTCCGCAGCGAACTTCAGGACCTCTTTCGCTTTTTGGTTTGCGAATTTCACTTCCGATGTCGAATCCGACATCAACATCGCATCACTCATCTGATCCAGGATGGGCTGGAACTGTCTGAGCGAGCTCTCGAATTCGGCAAATGTGTTCGGAGTTCTGGAGCGTATGATCAGCAATGCTCCATCTTTTTCGGGGACTACACCGACAGTTGCCGCGTATTTTTGACCGTCTTGTACTGCGATCGTTGCGTTCAGGGTGGCGGCTCGTCCATCGTTGATCAGCGAGCGGAGTTCGCCGCTGAATCCATTTGTGCCAATGTCGGAGAACAGAACGCTCAGCGGACTGCTGATAATTCCATTGCAGCCTGTCAGTTGTTTCAGCTTGTCATTTACGGAAACGAAGCGAAGCTCGCCGTCGACCAGCGCGGCTGGTTCATCAATTATATCGCACGGACTCGAGAATAGTTTTAGCGATTGCACTTTTCGCCTCTTTTGCCGGGAACTGTATTTCTCAGCTTCAGACTAACCCACCCGATCTGTGCATGCCAAAAGTCTGATATAAGAAAGATTACGTTAGCATTGAGTACGACTGCTGGGGAGCTACTGAGACCGCCTGGTAACCTATCAAAAATTTACCGCAACAAAACGGCCGGGTCAACAAAATGTAGCCCAGGCCGCCCAGTTGGTGCAAAAGCGCAACTGATCACCTAAGGTTATTTTTATCAGGTGCTTCAACTACACGGGCCCGGCACCCACGCTGCAAAAAGTAACAAAGAGTTAACGAAGGTTTTGCCCTTCATTTACGTGGTTTGGCTAATCTTTAGCATATGAACGTACAGGAGGTACGGATATGGAAACACTAATTTGCGTTCATTGCGGATGCTACATAAACGGCAGAGTTGTTACGCTGGTTGATAGTCCGCGAGTCTACTGCTCAGAAGCCTGTCTTGACGACGACATCGAGCAGCCGGCCGCTGACTGAAACTTTTAAAACGAAATTGACTGAGAAACGGGCAGCATATTGCTGCCCATTATTGTTTACAGCTTTTCAGCTACTGATTTCATTTGAAGGAACAGCCCCAGATAATCTTTTCCACCGGCCTTGGAGTCTGTCCCCGACATATTGAAGCCGCCGAAAGGATGAACGTCGACCATTGCTCCAGTGCATTTGCGATTGAAATAAAGATTGCCTACGTGGAAATCCTGGCGAGCTTGTTCCAGATGCTCACGGTTTGTTGAGTAGACAGCGCCGGTTAGTCCGTAGATGGTGTTGTTGGCAATATCGATTGCGTCATCAAAATTCTTTGCTTTGATCATCGCCAGCACGGGTCCGAAAATCTCTTCCTGCGAAATTCTGGCCTTCGGATCAACGTCGGCAATCACGGTCGGTTTTATGAAATAACCTGCTCCTGCTTCAGTCGCCTTTTCGCCGCCCGCCAGCAGACGGCCTTCACGTTTGCCTATGTCGATGTAGCTCAGGATCGATTCGTAAGCCTGTTTGCTGACGACTGGACCTGTGTAATTCTGCGGATCAGTTACCGGTCCGACCTTTAGTTTTTTAGTCCGCTCGGCGACTTTCGACACGATCTCATCATAGACATCTTCGACGATAACGGCGCGCGAACAGGCAGAGCATTTCTGTCCGGAGAATCCATAAGCTGACGCGACAATACCGTCAACTGCTGCGTCAATGTCAGCCTCTTTATCCACGACAATGGTATCTTTGCCGCCCATTTCGGCAACAACTCGTTTAATCCAGATTTGACCTTCACTGGTCTGAGCAGCCAGCTCATTAATGCGCAAGCCCACTTCCTTTGATCCGGTGAATGAAATGAAGCGAGTCTTTGGATGCTGCACCAGATAATCTCCCAGGCGTCCGCCGCTTGCCGGAAGGAAGTTGACTACGCCCGTTGGCAGGGAGATGCTCTCAAGTAATTCGACAAACTTCGCGGCGATGATCGGGCTGTCGCTCGACGGCTTCAGTACTACTGTGTTTCCAGTGACGATTGCGGCGGTAGTCATCCCGACCATAATCGCAAGCGGGAAATTCCACGGTGGGATGACAATACCGACACCAAGCGGAATATAAAACGCTTCGTTTTGCTCACCACTATTTGGGGTCAATGGAACTGTCTGGGAATAGCGAAGAGCTTCGCGACCGTAGAATTCGCAGAAATCGATCGCTTCGGCGACATCGCCATCTGCTTCGGCCCAAGATTTGCCGACTTCGTAAACCATCCAGCTTGCAAACTCGAATTTCCTGCGACGCAACTCGGCAGCGGTTTTGAACAGATAGCGCGCACGTGCTTCTGGCGTAGTGTGCCGCCACGTTTTGAACGCTTCAGTAGCAGTCGAGATAGCCTTGTCCGCCAGATCCTGGGTCGCGCGGTTAACGATACCGATAACTTCTTCAGGATTCGAAGGATTGACCGATGTCAGACGGTCAGAGGTCGTAAACCGCTCGCCTCCAATAATTATGGGGTATTCGCGCCCGAGCTGGGATTCGACCAGAGACAGCGCCTCCCGCATCCTGGCGGCGTTTTGCTCGACCCCGAAATTGGTCAGCGGTTCATTCGCAAAAGTGGTAAGCATAATTTATATGAGTATCCTTTCCTGCGTTAAGCAACCGATGATTATAGCACAGGAGGAAAATTCGCCCTCTGGCGTTGCGCAGTCATTTGAAGTGTGATTTTTATGGCTAATGGGCTATCCTTTCAAGTAGATATTGACTCTGGAAGGTTTGAGGAACAGATAGTCCGCCAGATTCGTTATTAGAGTTATCAGTTTCTTGTTGGAGAAGCAGCCATGTTTTGTCCGAATTGCAGCGCCGAAGCGGCAGAGACGGAGCAAAAGTTCTGCAAGCTTTGTGGCACAAATCTTCAGATGATTGCCGAGACTTTGAAAAAAGGGCAGTCTCCTGCGATCGAAACCTATAAGCTCGACTTCGATAATCTGAAGAGCAGCGTTAACGATCTGGGTCGTGGCATTCGCGCTGCCATTCAAAAGGGTCAACGAGAGGGTCAGCTCGGCAAACTGAACTATAAAGAAATGAAGCTGAAGCGGGAGATGCTGGCCTGTTCGCGCACCCGCAACCTTCAACACGGGATAGTCGGAACTCTGTCATCAATCGGAATGGGAGTCTTCTTTTACTTTTTCGGTCACGGCGCGATCTATTCAGGAACAATCGAGAGTCTGGAACAAATGGCCCACATAACAGGTCTGGCGGTTCTGGCAAGATTAATATGGCTGGTTGCCTTGATCCCTTTCCTGGCGAGTGTCGGGCACTTGATTAATGGAATATTCCTTTCACCGAATGCCGATCCGGTCTTCAAATCAGCAGTCTCAGGCGGCACAACCAGAGAAATGAACGAACCACCTTCTGTCACAGAAGACACAACCGCCTTTCTTTACGACACGGGACAGAAGGGCGCATAGCTCCTGCCTTGCAAATCGTATCCGCGTCTGCTCAACAAACTGTTCTGAACTGGTGGGAGTTAGAAACCACAGTTCGCGAACGTGTTGCACCGGTTCTTGAGTCAAAGCAGCAAACCGCTGAATCTCGATGGCAAACTGAATTTGTTTCAAGTCCAGGTAGCGCCGCAGGGTTGATCATTACCTATGCAGCGATGGAAGCTGCAGGGATATGGGATTGCGTCAAGTCCCTGATCAACTCCTGGATTGTCGGCGTCTTCTTTGTTCCTTCAGACAATATGCACGATCTCTTGAACAGCAACGAGAACTTTGTGCGGCTGAACCAGTTCAATCTTCGTCATAGATGGGCTCATCACGATTACTGGCAGGACGGTTGGATGCAGACTAACGTCCGGAATGCGGTGATTCACATAGGAAAGAATCGCAAGATGGAAAACGGATTTCCAAAAGCTGAAGTTCATCTTGATGTTTATAACGGATTCTTTAACGGATTTGATCTATCACTATCGGTAAAGCATCTGGTCAACGAAGTTGTTCGAAAACGTCGCCATTCTCCGACATTCTTTTCAGACTTACTGCAAGCGCAGGGCGTATCTATACCAGTTTTTCTCAGGTCAACCTAGGAGTTAGTCAGGTCTTCGATCGTGTCGATGTCTTTAAATACCGCTGGAGAATCCAATTCGAGCTTTGCGATTCGGTCAGAATATTTTTGTATCAATGAGCGACCGCCGGTATCACCACTAATCTGCATTAATTCCGGAAACAACACCTTTGAAAAGATAACGGGATTGCCGCGAACTTTGTCCGCAATCGGAAGGCAGATCAAAGGTTTCTCGTTTCTGTAAAGAGCGATCAATTCATTAATCAGTTCCGGCGAAATATACGGCTGATCGCAGAGAATAAACATTGCGGCGTCAATTCCTTCGTTTAGAGATGAAAGTCCAGCTTTGATTGAAGTGCTCTGTCCTTCTTTAAAATCCTTATTTTCGGCGATCATCAGGCGAGGATCAGTAATCAGAGAAGTTAATGCTGCTTTAATACGATCGATTTCATGACCCAAAACAAGATGTACGTTGCGAAGATTGCTGGCGAGAGCGATCTCACAGATATGCTGAACTAATGGTCGAGGTTTTCCGTCGCTCCCGTTCCATTCCAGTAGTTGTTTTGTGCCGCCGAATCTGGTTGAAGCACCCCCGGCAAGAATTATCCCGTCAATGTTCACTTTGGTCACCGCGCGCCGATTTGGTATTATTCACGTCGTAATATTCTGCGAATCTAATCATAATCTTCGAGGTGAAACGTTGTCGACAAGAGAAACAGGCGAACCGGGACACATCAATTGTCCAATATGCAAAGCGTCCGTGATTATGGCTTACGATGAAAACAAGGCGGGGCGACCACTGGTCTATTATGACGTGGACAACGGTGTCGTCAACGCAATGGGCAAACCGCACGCTCATCAGCCAAAACCAAAAGAGTGAGTTATAGTCCGAAGAATAAAGACAGATGAACCGCGGATGATGCTGATACTGCGGATCAACGCTGATCAGATTCGCGAAAATCGGTTAAATCCGCGTTATCCGTGGCTAATTTTCGGCATTGATATGGACAGGCAGTTAATCACCTGAAGCTTTTGATAAATCTCCCAACAAGAATTGGATCAGGGAAACTGCGGTAATTGCGGCCGTCTCTGTCCGCAAAATTCGCGGTCCTATTGTGACTATTTCGAAACTAGCGTCTTTCGCTTGCTCAATTTCTTCACTCTGCCAGCCACCTTCAGGTCCAATTAAGATCGCAACGCTTCCTATAGCGGGATCCGCTTTCCGCTCGTGCAGGAGCGTTCCTCCTCGCTCGGCAAACAGAAACTTCAGACCTGCTTTTGTTTCCAGGGCTGCTGAAAAAGAGATGGGCGGTTGAATCTCGATCAATCTTGTGCGCCCGGATTGTTTTGTTGCCTCAAGCGCTATACGCCTCCAACGCTCCAGCTTGCGACTTGAAGACTCACGGTCAGGCTTTACATCAGAGTGCGCGGTCATAACGGGAACGATTCGATTAACGCCAAGCTCAGTTGCTTTCTGAACAACAAGATCGAATTTTTCGCCTTTCACAATCGCCTGGTAAAGCGTGATTTGAAGATCAGATTCAACTCGTTTCGATTCCTGCTTCAGAATCTTTAGTTCCGCCCCACTGCGCGATGAGTTTTCGATTTCGCAAACGAGCTCGTTGCCTTCGCCATCGAAGACTGAGACTTGATCCCCGGCCGTTAGTCTTAAAACATCTTTGAGATGGTGAGCTTCTTGGGCATCCAATCGAATATGCGTCGAGGTCCTGGCCGAAGGTGGAGCGTAGAATCGTCGCAGCATGGCTAGGCCTTCGTAATCCACTTGGTCATTAGATAACGATTGTGGTCTTTAAAACCGATGTTTCGATAAACGGCCTGGGCGTTGGTGTTCTCTCTTTCGACTTCCAGGTGCAGCGCATCTATGCCGAGCGATCCGCATATTGATTCCAGATGGCTGATTGTCTTTTTGCCAATGCCTTGTCTGCGATATGGTTCGCTGATATAAAGCTCGTCTATAAAGGCGTCGCGTCCGTGAAACTCAAGACTGTATCCGAATGTCAGGACAGTGTAACCAACCATCTCATCGCCAATCTCAATCACGAATACTCGACCCACAGAATCGTCAGTCAAGATCTTATCAAGTGCTTTCCGCGTGTTGGCTTCGTCAAAAAACGTATTGTCGTGCAGATACAACTCGCGCATGAACGCGATTAGCGTTTCGATGTCCGAATGGGCAGCAGGTTTAAATTCCGGTTCCATAACTAATTTTATCGTGACTCTTCAGCAAGGTTCATCAGAATCCGGCGCAGAATATTAGAGGCGACTGTAGTTCTGTATCGTGCAGTCGACCTAATATCGTCGATTGGAGATATATCGTCCTTTAAGAGTTTTGAGGCTTCACTGAGTGAAGCTTGATTTATTGTTTGGTCGAGCAGGAAACTCTCAGTTTTACTGGCTCTAATAACAGTCGGCGCGACACTGCCGATGCCTATCTTTATCGAATCAATTTTCCCGCTTTGGGTCGTCGAATTGATCGCGATGACTACTTTCGAAATTGCCTGCGCGCGACGAGTACCAACCTTGCGAAACGATTGGTGGTTTAAAAAGTTCTTTTTATTCAGGCGAACTGACAGCAAGAGCTCATCCGGTTTCAGCACCGTTTTGCGATATCCTGTATAGAACTCGTTAAAAGGAACGGTCCGTGTTCCGCGCGAGCTTCCAATTTCAAGTTCTGCATCAAACACCGCAAAGACCGGCAACGTATCTCCGGCCGGCGAAGCGTTCACGATATTGCCACCAATGGTGCCGCGATTTTGAATCTGTGCCGCGCCTACGGTTTTTGCTGCATCGACTAAAATCGGAGCGTATTGGCGAATGACTGGTGACTCAATAATATCGGTATAAGTACTCATCGCTCCCAGGACGATGAAATCACCGTCTTCTCGTACAAATCGGAGTTCGTTCAAACGCCAAATATCGAGATATGCAGGCGCAATAAACGACTTCGCGTTGAGATAAACCATCAGATCAGTTCCGCCAGCCAGAACTTTGCCTTTATCGCCATATTCCGCCAGCCACGAATACGCGTCATCAAGATGGGTTGCTGTATGGACTTTAATGTCGCTGATCATCTATTTTGAATAACAGCTCGCTCTATGGCATCGATAATTTTTGTATAGCCGGTGCACCGACAGAGATTGCCCGCAATGCCTTCGCGAATTGCTGATCTTGAACCACAGGCATCGCTGTCAAGAATCGTCTTCGCCGCTATTAACATTCCTGGCGTGCAAATACCGCATTGAGCGCCTCCGCATTCCAAAAAACATTGTTGCAACCAAGAAAGGCGGTCATTTTCCGCCAGCCCTTCGACCGTGAGAATTGTGCTCTGATCAGCCTGACAGACCGGCACTAAACATGAATTCACAACCTCGCCATCAATGATCACCGAGCATGCGCCACATTCGCCCTCTCCGCAGCCTTCTTTAGTGCCAGTGAGGCGCAGATCTTCTCTTAAAACATCGAGCAAGCGCTTCATTGGCGCGGCGTCCGTTTCGCGTTTTTGCCCGTTTACTGTTAGGCCAATTCTCAAACTTCATCTCCTGAATCGTGGCGTGGACTTTAGTCCGCGCAAGTTCTTAATCTATCGAGGTGAACGGAAATCGTAGTCGTATTTATCGGAACAAGATTAGCGGTCGTTTACTTTCCACATTGATAGGTTTACGACTTGCGCGGACTAAAGTCCACGCCACGATTTCTCCAATCTCTCTGGTGTGATCGGGAGCTCGTTAACCAGCACGCCAGTTGCATTCAGAATCGCGGCCGCAATCGCCGGCGCCGGACCGTCCATAGGCAGCTCGCCGACTCCTTTTGCACCAAAGGGTCCGAACGGATACTCATTCTCGACCAGGATCGTATGGATTTCAGGCGTATCGACACTGGTCGGAATTATGTAGTTCGTCAGACTGTTATTGAGCATGCGACCTTTATCTGAAACGACCTCTTCCAACAGCGCATAACCCACTGCCTGTAAGGTTCCTCCTTCAACCTGTCCTGCCGCTAACACTGGATTGATAGCTCGCCCGATATCCTGAGCCGTCGTTATATTAAGAACCGTGGTCTCGTATGTGTCGTGGTCTACTTCAACTTCAATTACATCCGCAGCCCACGAGAATACCGGATACGCGTCTCCCTTATATTCATCGTCATCCCACTTGATTCCCGGAGGACTTGAGTAACGGTGAAAGACTTCTAGTGCGCCTCTCACCTCCTGATATTCGCGAGCAGCTTCCTGAAAAGCGATAAGGCTCTTGCCCTCAGAATCGACAAACTGACCATCTTTAATTTCGATACTGGTATTGCCAAAACGCTCGGCAACAAACTCAGTTAAGGCCTCCTTTATCGTGCGAGCCACACGCTGCATAACCCCGCCGATAATCATGCAGGTTCTGGAGGCGACAGTAGGGCCGCTGTCGGGAACTTTTGAAGTATCTGGTTCTTCCATTTCGATCAGATCGATCGGAATGCCGATCTCTGAGGCAACAATTTGCACAAAGATCGTTCTGGTTCCCTGGCCGATTTCAGTCGAAGCCGTCAGCAACTTCACTCGACCATCTTTTGTGAGCGTAGCTCCAGCCTGCCCTTTCATTTTGTCTTCGCCGCTACCGGTAAATCCGGCACCATGCATAAAAAGGGAAACGCCGATACCTTTGATAGTCGGCGAATCCGGGTCCTCCTTCCGTTGTCGTTCGTACAGGTCGCGCTTTTCGTAAAAACGCGAGTGCTCAAGCGCCTGATCCAGCACTTGTTCCGCACTGACACTGTAATCGAGACGTTGTCCCGTTGCTGTTATATCACCTAACCGAAGCAGATTATTCCGTCGCAGATCGATTGGATCAATTCGGAGTTGTTTAGCGATACGCTCCATCTGAAGCTCGCAGGCAAAACAGGCCTGCGGAACACCAAACCCGCGGAATGCGCCGTTCGGCGGCGTGTTAGTCGCAATCGCCCGGGCCGCGATTCGAACGTTCGGAGATTTGTATGGCCCGAGCGCGTGAATTGCGGCGCGAGATAGCACGACTGAACTGAGAGTCGCATATGCGCCGCCGTCCATATCAATCTCTATTTCGACGGCGTTGATTTTGCCGTCCTGATCTAAACCCGTCTTGTGTTTGATAATCGCAGGGTGGCGTTTCGGAGTTGCCGCTAAATCTTCGGCCCTGTCGTAGATCATTTTGACAGGTCTACCAGCCTTTCGAGCCAAGACTGCGGCGTGGCCGGCAATCACACTCGGGTATTCCTCTTTGCCGCCAAAACCGCCGCCGGTAACGGTCTGAATCACGTTTACACGATCATCGGGCAATGCCATGTTTGCCTTTATCGCTTTATGAACATAGTACGGGCACTGCATCGAACCATAGACCGTCATGCCTCCATCTTCCCGAGGAACTGCGATAACACCCTGCGGTTCAATATAGAGCTGTTCCTGATGACGAACTATGTATTCGCCTTCGATAACGTGAGTTGACTCCCTGAAGCCTTCAACAACATCGCCTTGATCGATTACATACTTCTTAAAAACGTTATTCTCACCGTATATTCGCACGGAACTTTTCAGCGAATCCTGAATAGAAAAGACAGCGGGCAGTTCTTCGTAGTCGATTTTGATGTGACTGACTGCTGTTTCAGCAATCTCTTTTGTTTCGGCGGCCACAAGCAGTATCGGCTCGGCGTAATGCAGGGCAAAATCTTTCGCCAACAGAGGCTGGTCCTCTTCGATTAGTGCGACGATATTGCGTCCAGGAATATCCCGCCAATCGGCAATTGTCACAACTGACCAGTCGAATGCGGGATCAAATATTATGTTCTTGATCTGACCATGCGCTATCGTGCTGCGGACGGTTTTCCCGTGCAGCATCTCCGGGAAAGAAAGATCGTCGATATATTGTGCTCGTCCGGTTAGTTTGTTGTAACCTTCGCGACGAGTGATGCTTGTTCCAACAGTCACGTGATCTCCAGATTCTACGAAGAGCGCGCTCTTGATCGATACGCTGTTCAGGTAACATTCTATAATATCAAAGACCGACCAGTTACACCTACCATCTACTTTTGATCGTTTTCGAAAACATATGGAATTGACAAGCTCAATAATGGTAATTTGATGTGAACGCGATGATAACGGAAACAAACCAACCCGAAATAGCGAATGTTACGCCGACATTAGATCGATTCGATCCATACAGGATGGTTCGCCGTCATCGACGACTATTGTGGGCTGGCCTGAAGTACCTTCTTCCCGTGGCAATACTGCTGGCGCTCTCTGCCGCTTACGTGACATATTTTTCAGCGGACCTGCGATTCACCCTGGCAATGCAGCGAATCACCAACCCCGTATTCAAATCGTTGATGGTTGGAGTCTCGTGGTTCGGCAACAATAATAATGGATTGATTCTGACCGGGTTGTGGAGCGTGATTCTGTTATTGTTGGGGCTTAAGCTTGAAGCGGGAACGCTCGCGCTCGGCGCTTCTTTAGGTGAGTTTGTCAGCAGCCTGATAAAGATCATAATCGGACGTCCGCGACCGTCGACAAATCTGGTTAATGTCTATATTCATGCAAACGGCAACAGTTTTCCTTCCGGCCACGTTTTCCATTATGTGGCTGCATACGGATTCCTCTTTTATCTGATCTACATCCTCGCTCCTAGATCGTTCTTGCGAAATACACTTCTGATTATTCTGGGATTAATGATCGGACTGGTCGGATTCTCCAGAATATATCTGGGCGATCACTGGGCAAGCGATGTTACAGGTGGCTATCTGTTTGGCACGGTGTGGTTGCTGTTAATGATCGATTTTTATTGGAGAATGAAAGTGAGGAGTCTCAAGCGTAAAACGTCCAGCAGGACTTAGTGGGCATACTCCTTCATCAGCGGATCCCATTTTCCTTGAACTTTAAGTATCAGTTCGATTATTTCGCGAATGGCACCGTGTCCCGCGCGCGCTGAAGTCACGTAGTGGGCAAACTGTTTTGTCTCCGAGCCTGCCTCCGGAACTGTTGCTGCAAATCCGACGGCCCGCATCACAGGAATATCCGTGACATCATCGCCGACATAGGCGACTTCGGTCCTGTTTAGAGATTCACGTTCGAGAATGGCTTCAAAGGGCTCAATCTTGTGTTTGACGTTTTGGTAAAGATGGTGAATGCCAAGTCCTTCGATTCGATGCTCGACCGAGGACGACTTTCTGCCAGTAATAACCGCGGTTCGCAACCCGGCGCGTATTGCCATCGAAAGACCGTGCCCATCGCGGACATCGAATGATTTGGTCTCGTCGCCGTCCGGCAATATCGTGATCAGACCGTTCGTCAGAGTGCCGTCGCAATCCATGATGAGGATCTTCACATTCTGAATGCGTCGGTTCAGATCATCATTTATTACAAGCGTTGTCATTGATTGATGGCGAACTGCGAACACGCAGGACTATCATCTTGCGTGTTCGCTATACGACTGGATTTAAGCAGCGGGACGATACTGCCGTCGGACGCCGTTGCGATATTCGAGCAAAACTTTATAGACCTGGTTCGGAGTGATTCCGACCTTTTCGCCGATCGTCCTGTGCAACGCCTTTGCTGGAGGCTTGTCGCCCGCCAGGTATTCTTTGTAGGAACTGATTACTCCCTCGCGTTGCTCAGGTGTTGTTTCCGGGACGGCAGACAGGCTGTTTTCGCTTTCGTGTAGCTGGTCAATCCAGACCATCACCTGGAACGGCGAAAAGCCGAGTCGCTCTGCCAGAATTTCCGGTAGTTGATCCAACGGTAATTGACCGCGTTGCAATTCGTTCCAGTATGTTTTCTCGATGCTGAAAAGTTGATCGCGACTCAATTCGCGCAAGCTGCCTTCCTGGGATTTGAACCAATCGCGTCGGACGCGGCGAACAGTCGCGACCGGGATGTTCAGGTGTGTGGCAACAGCTTTGTGCCGACCCTCTTCGGGGCGTTCGGCATTGCGAATGAATTTAACGAACATGTCGATGACTTGTTGCATTTGTTCGGGAGTCAAAGTCGTAGTCGACGCCGGCGATTGCAGTCCCCGAACCTGGCTGACAACCTGCATTACCAGAGCGCGTTTTGCCCAGACTTTGTCCGAGATTTGAGCATTGATTATGCGTAGGGGATCGGTAGACCCCTGAAACGGCTGATACGCATCGATGATCTTCTGACGCAACTCGTCAGTCATGACGGCAGTCTTAGGCGGCTTTGGCGTCTTTTTTGGCGGAGCAGAATGCGAAGGCCTGCCTTTAGGGCGCGGACCACCACCACCGCCGGGACCGCGACCGGGTCCACCCGGACCTCTCGATTGAAATCGAGGTCTGTTGTCGTGATGACCGTGCGAATGCCCGCCCTGCGAACCCGAATGTTGTCCTTGCGGTCGTGATTGGAATCTTTGTTGACCACCAGCGGGAGCCGACGCCGTGCTTTGTTGCCCCCTCTTCTTCAGACACTTTGAACATATAGATTGTCTGCGATCAGGGGTGAAAAAGGTGGTATTACAAATGGCGCACGTGCGCCTGAACTTCATTCCACTCATAGCAGATTGCACTCCTTGTTAACCCACATATCTAAACACAGCGCGCGCAAATATACAAGAAATTTGCAAGACGCGTTTAACACACGCTGTTTGGGTTAACATCCTGGTTGTACGAACTGGTTGTACGAGCCCTAAACCAACCATTAACCTGAGAATTATCTAAACTACTTTGACCGAACAATTTCCTTTGGTCGACCGTTGTCGTCAATCGCAACATAGACAACCTCTGCCTCAGTTACTCTGACGCGTTCGCCGCACTTTGCCCATCGTTCAGCTTCTACCAGAACTTTCACGGTTATCGATGTCCGTCCGATTCTAAGAGTCGACGTGTAAAAACTGACCAAATCTCCGACAAAGACGGGTGCTTTAAAAACGACTTCGTGCATGGCAACGGTGGTGATTTTTGTGCAGGCTGTCTTTCGAGCTTCGATTGCGCCAGCCATATCTATGTGGCTGAGAATCACGCCACCGAAAATAGTTCCCGCGCCGTTGGTGTCGCGCGGCAGCATTCCGATACGAATTGCGGGTTCACCCAGATCGTCATTTGTCATAAATCAACGCGTGCGAATCACCTTACGAAGACGGAACAGTTCAATCAACCGGTTTGTGCTCATGAGCATGGTAAGAACTGCGCACCAGCGGTCCCGATTCAACATAGCGGAAACCGAGTTCCAGTCCGAATCCCTTGAATTCATCAAACTCTTCAGGCGTGTAGAATTTCTCAACAGGCAAATGGCTCATCGAAGGACGCAGATACTGGCCGATGGTCATAATCTCGCAGTTTGCCGCATGCAGGTCGCGCATCGTTTGTTTGATCTCGTCTTCTGTTTCGCCCAGACCTACCATAATCCCGGATTTCGTCAACATGCTCGCGTTGCGTTTTCTGTTGAACGCGCGATTGATCAACTCCAGAGATCGTTCGTATACCGCATCGGGTCGAACTCTGCGATAGAGCCGATATACGCTCTCCGTGTTGTGATTGAGAACATCCGGCTCGGCCTCAAGAACGGTCTCAAGAGCCGCTTCGTTGCCAAGAAAATCCGGAATCAGGACCTCCACTTTGCATTCGGGATTAAGCTCCCGGACAGACCTGATCGTAGCAGCAAAATGTGCTGCCCCGCCGTCTGGCAGCTCGTCGCGGTTTACTGAAGTAATTACCGCGTGTTTCAGATTCAGATGTTTGACGGCTTCGGCGACGTGTGTCGGTTCTTCCGGGTCTAACGGAAGCGGTTGACCTTTACCTACTGCGCAAAATCCGCAATGGCGAGTGCAAATATCCCCCATCAACATGAAGGTCGCTGTGCCATGCGTCCAGCATTCATAGATGTTAGGACACCGAGCTTCTTCGCAGACAGTGTGAAGATTTAGTCCGCCGATTAGCTGATTGATCTTGTTATAGCTTTCGCCTGTTTGAATTTTGATCTTGAGCCAGGACGGTTTGGGCGCAGGCTTAGCAGAACGGCTGGTGAATGGCTGAATCTGAAATAAGTTTTCCATCTTCTCTTAGCGTGAGCTTTCCAGCCTGCGCTACTTTAAAGTCTATCCTACACGGTCAATTCCGGATAGTTTTCCAGTTTCTGTTTTACGAATGCCATAAACTGGTCGCCGGTTGCTCCGTCGATTACGCGATGATCGAATGACAGGGCGAAGTAAACCATTGATCGGATCGCAATTGCATCATCGATGACGACAGGACGCTTTGTGACCGCACCTACACCAAGAATCGCGACCTGCGGCTGATTAATGATCGGAGTCCCGAACAAACTGCCGAACACTCCTGGATTCGTTATGGTGAAAGTGCCGCCTTGAATCTCGTCTGGCTTCAAACGCTTTGTGCGGGCTCTCTCCGCCAGATCGTTCACAGACCTGGCAAGCCCAAGCAGATTCTTCTCATCGGCGTTCTTGACGACAGGAACGATCAATCCCCAATCAAGCGCGACGGCGATGCCAAGATTGATGTCCTTCTTGTAGACAATGCTTTCGCCTTCCACAGAAGAATTGATAATCGGGAAAGCCTTTAATCCATCGATCACTGCTGACAAAATAAACGGCAGGAAGGTCAGCTTCGTGCCATTCACTTCAAAGAACCGATCCTTGATGCGATCACGCATCTTGGCGATTCTGGTCATGTCTATTTCAAATACCGACGTGACATGCGCAGAAGTGCGGCGGCTGAGCACCATATGTTCCGCCGTGCGTTTTCTGATGGGCGACATCGGTACGATTTCGACTCGTTCGCCGGGCAGATAAGCAGGAGGTCCTGCGGGGAGTTCAATCGCAGGTTGAGGTTGCGCTGCGGCCGGTCGTTCGGGAGCAGCGGTTCGGTTTTCAATGTAACTGAGAATATCGTTCTTGGTTACTCTGCCACTCAGACCAGTTCCTTCGATTCCGCTGATGTCAACGTTGTGTTCCCGCGCGATCTTTCTAACCAGCGGGGAAGAGCGCTGTCGGCGCAAATCTTCTTTTGTGGCCGGACCCGTTTGGGTCGGCTGGACGGCCTGCTGAGTCGGCGCAGGTTTTGAAGGTGCCGCTGTCGTCTGCGGAGGCGCTGCGGTTGGCGCAGGTTTGGCCGGCGGTTCCGCTTTCGGTGTCTCTGCCGGTTTTGTTTCTTCTTTCACTGGCGCGGCCGGACGAGCACCATCGCCATTAATAATTGCGACGACAGTATTGATCGGCACAGTCTGGCCTTCCTGGACCTTGATCTCACTCAGCACACCAGCAGCCGGCGACGGTATCTCGGCGTCAACCTTATCAGTCGAGATTTCAAACAACGGCTGATCGCGTTTGACCTGATCACCTGCTTTCACCAGCCATTTAACGATTGTGCCTTCGGCGATGCTTTCGCCCATCTGCGGCATGATTACGTCAACACTCATTTTGTTTTGTTCTCCAAATCAATTCATGCGCCGAATTTAATAGGCGGCCAATTTCCTTGCTGCCGTCACAATATCTTCAACCTGAGGAAGGAAAAACTCCTCAAGGGGCGGACTATACGGAACTGGAGTATCCGGCGCGGTGATGCGAATGATCGGCCCATCCAGATACTCGAACGCCTTCTCGCCCAGGATTGCGGCAATCTCACCTGCAATACCGCCGGTGCGGGTGTCTTCGTGTAGAATGATCACCTTATTTGTTTTCTGAGCGGACTCCAGGATCGCCGGTTCATCTAATGGCGATAGCGTTCGAAGATCGATCACCTCGATATCGATTCCTTCGTCAGCGAGCTTCATCGCCGCATCCATCGCCTTATAAACCATCGCCCCGTATGTGAACAGGGAAATATCGCGACCTTCACGTTTAACAGCAGCCTTGCCGATTGGCACGATGTAGTCATCGGCCGGCAATTCTTCTTTGATTCGACGGTAGAGGAACTTGTGCTCAAAGAAAAGAACCGGATCTGGATCGCGGATGGCGGCTTTGATAAGACCTTTAGCATCGTACGCGCTCGACGGCTCCACTACTTTTAACCCTGCGGTGTGCACAAAATACATCTCGGGATTCTGAGAGTGAAATGGACCGCCGCGAACTCCGCCGCCACAGGGTCCGCGTAAAACCATCGGCACGCCCTGACCCCAGCGGTAGCGCATCTTTGCCGCCACGTTTGTTAGTTGATCGAACCCGCACGAGATGAAATCAATGAACTGCATTTCGGCGATGGGCCGCATGCCCATAATGGCCGCGCCGACCGAAGCGCCTACAATTGCAGCTTCGGAGATCGGCGTATCGATCACGCGCTTCGCACCGAATTTGTCGATCAGACCTTCAGTGACCTTGAACGCGCCGCCATAGATTCCGACGTCTTCGCCGATGACGAAGACTCGTTCGTCTTTTTCCATCTCTTCAAAGATTCCCTGACGAATCGCTTCAAGGTAAGTTACCTCTGCCATCAATCCTCCGTTTTTGTGGCGCATTCGTCCCGATTGCGCTCTCCACTCAACGTACAAGCTGAAATCAAGCTGGCTGCATCAATAACGCGCCCAATCGCGATGAATGCGCCATAATTCAATCCCCAAACGCTGCTGAGTGCTTTTTTTCCTGAATAGTCTTTTCAACCTGGCCGTTGTCATCAGCATACACGCCGCCCAGCGCCGTCGACGGTTCAGGCAGCCCGCTCTGCTCTGCGTGATCAACGGCTTCGTCAAGCATCGCGGCAATCTTATCGTTCACCTGCTGCAAGTCATCCTGAGTCGAGACTTCACTGGACGTCAGATAGGTCTCGAACCGGCTGATCGGATCTTTAGCTGCCCATTCCGCGATCAATTCTTTTGGAACGTACTTGAAGTCGTCGTGTTCGGCGTGACCTTTCATGCGCATGGTCTTGGCTTCAATCAGGAATGGGCCGCCGCCAGAGCGACAAATCTCCGCCGCGCGTTTCGTTAATTCGTAAACGGCCACGACGTCGTTGCCGTCTACAATCTCAGCTGGAATGCCGTATCCCACGCCGCGATCTGCAATATCTTTATTCGCCATCTGTTTCGAGGTGGGTGTTGAATAGGCGAAGTTATTGTATTCAGCGATAACGATTAACGGCAGCTTTTGAACCGCCGCGAAGTTCAGTCCTTCGTGGAAAGCTCCAGTACTGATCCCGCCGTCACCGATATATGCGAGCGTGACGATATTCTTGCCTTGCAAACGACCCGCAAGCGCGACTCCCGCCATCACCGGGATCATGTCGCCAAGCATACTGACAGGACCGATGTATCCTTTACTGAGATCGCCGAAATGGATGTTCAGGTCGCGTCCGCCCGTGGGACCAGCTGCCTTCGCCATATACTGACAGAGAACATCTTTGGGTTCAGCTCCGCGCACAATGATCGCTCCGAGATCGCGAATCAACGGGGAGAGAATGTCGTCAGGACCTAAGGCGTATGCGCTGCCGACTGCGGTAGCTTCTTGTCCCAGGCTTCGGTAAAGACCACCGACAACCTTATTTTGCCGGTAAAGGTTCGTGAGTCGCTCCTCGAGCATCCGAGTCAGCTTCATGTAATAGTAAAGGTCCATGAGCTGCTCTTTCGAGAGCGATGGCTTGGCAGTCTTGTCGTTATTCTTATCTTTTTTCTTACTTGCCATTTTAAACTGTGGCGCAGACATTCAGTCTGCGCTTCTCAGGTATCCTTCTAGATTAATTACCGTTCTTCGGTTGAATCTCGCATTTATAACTAGCGCAGACTGAATGTCTGCGCCACGGTTAAATATCTGTCGCCCAATGATTGACGTCGCGCGCCGCCTGCATCACGCCTTCGGACAGCGTCGGATGGGCGTGCATCGTTCGCGCCAATTCTTCGGCCGTCGATTCCATCTGCATAGCGACGCAGGCTTCCGCCAGCATTTCCGTCACGCGAGGCCCAATCAGATGCACTCCTAATATTTCGTCGTATTTCTTTTCGCTGACGATTTTAATAGTGCCCTCACTTTGACCAAGGATGGAAGCCTTTGAGCTGGCAGTGAATGGGAACTTACCAATCTTTACGTCGTGACCCGCTTCCTTCGCCGCCTTTTCCGAGAGTCCAACGCTGGCAACTTCGGGCTCGCAATAAGTGCAATTCGGAACAAGTCGGTAATTAACAGGTCGAGTCTCAACACCCGCCATATGCTCAATCGCCACGATACCCTCGCTTGAAGCAACGTGTGCCAGCCACGGCGTTGGCACAACATCTCCGATTGCATAAACATTGGGTTCTGCCGTCCGCATATATTCGTCAATCGGGATGTAGCCTCGATCGAGTTTAATCGCCGTTTTTTCCAGATTAAGACCTTCCAGCACCGGTCGGCGACCGACGGCAGACAACAGCAATTCTGCCGAGAGCGTTTGTTTCTTTCCATCCGCATCGCTAACCGTAACCTCTACCATATCGCCGTTGACCTTGACGGCTTCGCATTTGGTGCCGACCATCGACGCGATGCCCTGTTTGCGGAAAGACCGCGCCAGCAGTTGCGAAATCTCTTCATCTTCGATAGGCAGCAGTCTGGGCAGAACCTCGATTATTGTTACTTCAGAACCGAAACGTTTAAATATCGAAGCGAACTCTACGCCAACAGCGCCCGCGCCCAACACGATCAGCGATTTTGGAATTGTCTGCAATTCCAGGATGTCGTCGCTGTCGATAATCTTTTTGTGATCTAACTGAATAAATGGAAGTGTCTTCGGCGTCGATCCAGTAGCGATCAAGACATTTTTCGTTTTGATGACCTGCGATTTACCGTCTTCGGATTTGACGGTGACCTGTCCCTTGCCCGTGATCGAACCCAGTCCGTGAAAAACGGATACCGAGTTCTTTTTCATCAGGAACTCTACGCCTTTGGCGCTTTTGGAAACGATCTTATTCTTTCGCTGTTGTACTGCGGCATAGTCCAGCGCGATATCAGAGACGGAAATACCGAATTCTTTGCCTGTCTTGACGTGTTCATAAATCGCTGCGTTTTCCAGCAACGCTTTTGTCGGAATACAGCCGCGCAATAGGCAGGTGCCACCCAGTCTCGGGTCTTTTTCCACAATTGCCGTCTTCAGCTTTAACTGACCTGCCCGCGCCGCGGCGGTGTAACCGCCTGGTCCCGCACCGATTATCACTACATCAAAAGTTTCATTTGCTGCGCTCAAACTGCCTCCTGGGTTAGCTCTAGTTTAGCCTTTAATTTCCGGGCAGAGCCTAGCACAACTGGCCAAGTCTGCCCATTTGCAAACCCTGTATTCTAGTCATATGTTGATGGTCTGTAAACAGCAACACGGCATCAATCCGCAGGGGCTTCCAAGAGATTGCGCCTGTACTGTATGATTGTAGTTAGATGAAGGAGTTTTGAGATTGACCAAGACCTCTACACTCGAGCGCAGAACAGGAAAGTCAGGGCTACACAACGAATATGTGTTCGGTCCGGTGATGTCGCGTCGTTTAGGCGTGTCACTGGGCATAAATGTTCTGCCAAAATTTCGCAAGATTTGCAATTTTGAGTGCCCTTATTGTGAGCTTGGCTTCACCGACACCTCCGTTAAGGAAAAACTTCCTGCAGTCACCGATGTCATTAAGGAATTGCGCGAGCACCTGCAGCATTACAAGAGCGAGGGTTACGCAATCGATGCTATTACATTTGCCGGCAATGGCGAGCCTACGCTTCACCCGAAGTTCGAGCAGTTGGTTGACGAGACAATCAAATTGCGCGACGAGCTAGCGCCCGAAGCCAGCATCGCTGTTCTTACCAACGCGACAAAAATTGATGACGAAAGCATTTATCGCGCCTTGTTGAAAGTCGATGAACGCCAGGTAAAACTGGACGCGGGCACGGAAGAGGTGTTTCAACTGGTCGATCTGCCTGCCGCGGGGATAACGCTGGATAGCATTGTCAAAGGCATCTCTAAATTCCACGGTGATATGACTATACAGACGATGTTCGTTCGAGGCAGTTATGACAGCAGAGCGGTTGACAACACCACTCCCAAAGAAGTTGATGCCTGGCTCAAGCTGCTGGACAAATTGCGCCCGAACAAGATTCAGATATATAGCCTTGATCGAGCACCTGCTGCTCCGACACTGAAAAAAGTCCCTCGCGAAGACCTTGAAGCGATTGCCACCCGTGTTCGCGAACTGGGATTAAATGTTCAAGTCTTCTGATCCCTTGCAATTTTCATAAGTAGAAACAGTCAGAACGAAGTTAACAAAGCTCTGAATCAAATAACAGAGGCATAACTGTTGCTGCCATTCACCTAAAAGGCAACTTAGAAGGAGGCTGACAATGGTTAAGGAAATCCAAAAGCAGGGTCGCAGGGATTTCGCCGAAGAAGAAATCGATGAAACGTTGGATGAATCGTACGAAGGCAGAGAAGCGGGTCATCAAGGTCCGCCTGAATCCTTCCAACTGGATCCGAATACGCAGACGGGTCACAGCGGCAGCAGGCAGGAAAAGAACCGAACCAGGAGAAATCCGAAAAATGGTTAATCGTCAGACTTTACTGGCGATCTAACTTGGCAATCTCTCCCCGAATCTTTCTTTCCCAACCTGCTGACATCATTCTCGTTACTCCGACAAAGACTGCCTGCTAAAAAAATAGCACTTTTCTGTTGACAGCGGACTTGCGGCTATGCTAATTTTTTAGCATTCAATTGGAACTTATATTGAATTCATTCGTTTCTGGTATTTGAAGGCGTTCATAAGGAGCGACAATTGGCAAAAAATCCTTACGTTAATCTCAGCCGCCGCGAGCGGCAAATCATGGACATTATTTATCAGAGAGGTCAGGCTACGGCGGCGGAAGTCATGGAAAATATGCCTGAGGCACCGGGTTACTCCGCTGTGCGCGCGATGCTGCGCCTGTTGGAAGAGAAAGGCTATTTGCGGCACGAGCAGGACGGTCCGCGGTATTTATTCAAGCCAACGATCTCCCGCGAAAAAGTGAAACAATCGGCTATGAAGCAGATGCTGGAAACTTTCTTTAACGATTCGACCGAGCAGGCGGTGGCCGCACTGCTGGACATCTCGCGGCCAAAGCTTTCCGAAGATGAGTTAGACCGATTATCTCTGTTAATTGAGCAGGCGCGAAAGGAAGGAAGATAACCATGATCATGTCGTTAACAACACTTCTGAGTTCGGCATCCATTTACGATCAGTCTCCAGTATGGTTGAGCTTCTTTGCCGATGCGGCAATCAAGGGGATTATTTTGCTGGCAACGGCCGGATTGCTGGTCGCTATCTTCCGCCGTTCAGCCGCCGCAGTGCGCCATTTGATATGGAGTTTGGCCCTTGCCAGCTTTTTAATCCTGCCGGTTGTTTCGTTCGTCGCGCCGAAATGGAACGTTGGATTGTTTCCCGCAATAAATGACACGCCCGACAGTTCGGGAAGCGCGATCGCCAAAAAACAAACGATGCCCGTTCCGTTGATTCAAGATTCACCTGCAACACAAGATTCCGGCAACACGCAGACATTACCGGCGGCCGGCTCTGACATGAATCATGGATCAGCGGCTGGTACATCAACTTTCGGCGCAATTGCAAACTGGCCTCTGCGAATACTGGCGATCTGGTTTGCCGGAGCGTTGATTGTTCTGGCAAGACTACTGCTCGGAACAATCAATATACGACGAATCGTCAAATCGGCCGCGCCGATGACCGAAAGCAAATGGATAGCTCAGGCGCAGGCGCTCTGCTGGCGATTAAAGATTTCAAATCCGATCCCTCTGTACAAAACAGATAAGTTGCAAATGCCGTTGACATCAGGAGCTTTCAAGTCCGTGGTCCTGGTTCCATCGGATATTGAGGATTGGCCTAGCGACCGGCAGCAGGTCGTTTTGCTTCATGAATTGGCTCACGTAAAAAGAAAGGATTGCTTGACGCAACTGCTGGCACAGATTGTCTGCGCTGTTTACTGGTTCAATCCTCTTGTGTGGTTTGCTGCAAGGCAATTACGGATCGAACGTGAGCGAGCTTGCGACGATTATGTGCTGGACGTCGGCACATTGGCATCCGATTACGCGACTCACCTGTTGGAGATTGCGCGGACAATGGGCGCGGCAAAATGCCCATCTTTGGCCGCAGTCGCAATAGCAAAGCGCTCGCAACTGGAAGGTCGACTGCTTGCCATACTTGATCCAAACCTGAACCGCAAAGGGCTGAACTCCCGATCGACGGCTCTATTGGTAGCTGTATTGGCTGTAATGATAATGCCGCTCGCTGCAATTCAGCCGTTCGCCCGAGCCGCAACCAAGGATCAGCAAACCGTTATCTCGACACGGCAGAGCAGTGTTGCTGAGCAGAGAGCTTCGCAGATCGAGTCATCAACTTCTGTTGAAGCCAAGGTCAATTCCAATACCCAAGTCGCCAGCAACACTGTTGTTAATACCCAGATTGAATCCACGACGCAGGTTGCACCAACACCTCAACCGAGTGACAACGGCACGCAACAAGACGCGGCTCCGCGACCGATGCCCATGCCCATGCCGATGCCGACACCAATGCCGATGCCCATGCCGTCTCCTTCTCCAACCGGCGGCGAATTCCGGCACGGTGACCATGACAGAGACCAATCTGCGCAAAGTGAGTCAGACGGCAAAGTCATAGACGCTCTGGTTGCAGCGCTTAAAGACCCCAACAAAGAAGTAAGACACCAGGCGCTCTGGGCTCTTGGACAGCGCGGCGATAAGCGAGCTGTCGAAGGCATTATCGGCGCGCTTTCCGATGAAGATTCTTCGGTTCGCCAACAGGCAGCATGGGCGCTGGGCCAGATCGATGATCGACGAGCTGTCGCGCCTTTGATGTCCGCTCTCAAAGACAGTAATGAATCTGTCCGACAGCAAGCAGCATGGGCGCTTGGTCAACTGGACGACAAATCAGCAGTTGACGCGTTGGTTGGAGCACTATCCGACCAAAGCGCCGGAATCCGAAGTCAGGCTGCATGGGCTCTTGGCCAATTAGATGACGCAAGAGCTGTCCCTGGGCTGATAAATGCTCTCACAAAAGACCAAAGCGAAGGCGTTCGCAGTCAGGCAATCTGGGCTCTTGGTCAGATTGAGGACAAACGATCAGTAGATGGTTTGATAACCGCGTTGAAAGATAGTTCACCTAAAATTCGTTCGATGGCCGCGTGGTCGTTAGGCCAAATCGGGGATTCCCGCGCAGCGGACGCACTGATAGCCGCGCTTAAAGACACAGACGCGCACGTTCGGCAACAGGCGGCCTGGGCGCTGGCTCAGCTTAATTCCCATTAGGTCTATGCGGTCGGCTGGCTCTTGTTGATCGGCCGACCGTCTTCTACTCCCTATTGAAATTCAACAAATAGCTTTGGAAATGGATTTGTCTGAGTATTCGTTTGCGCTGCAGTGCTAATTTTTTAGCACTATCGGAGGTAAGGAAAATGGAAAGCATTAAACCTACGTTGAAGACGTTATTGATCTCGTTCGTTGTCGCGATTCTGATTAGCACAGGGATGCTGGTATTCGCCAGGCGTGTTCATCCGCAGAGTTTTCCGCAATCGACTGCCTCAAGCGTTTCTGGCGACACTCAATCCCTGATTGCCGATCTTTCCTCGCAGGATGCGGTAAAGCGCGCGTCTGCAGCATATTTATTGGGGAAAGGGCGTAGCAAATCCGCCGTCGCGATACCTGCGCTGATCGCGATTTTGGGTGATGGAACTGAAGTGGATCCTCGCCTCTACCGCAAGCAGCAATATTGGTGCGGCGATCCCATGGACCGCAAAGAGTGTTATTCGTCGCCGGGCAGCGAAGCGGCTGCGGCATTAAGTCAAATCGGCACTGAGTCTGTCGAACCGTTGATCAAGGCGCTCAACGACAGCCAATCGATAGCGCGTGAAAATGCGGCGTGGGCGCTTGGCGCTATTCGCGATGATCGGGCGGTCAAACCGTTAATCGCCGCGTTAAGGGATGAGGCTTCCGGAGTTCGCTGCAACGCGGCATGGGCGCTGGGCGCTTTTGGCAGGCGAGCGAACGAAGACACGGTCGAACCATTGATTCAAACGCTCGGCGATCACGAGCCGAAAGTTCGCCAGCAGGCCGCATGGGCATTGGGTGCCATACGCGATCGTCGAGCCGTATCTCCATTGAGCGTTGCGCTGAAAGATGAAGATTCTGGTGTGCGTCAACAGGCAGCGTGGGCGTCAGGCGCGATTGGCGACAGCGGTTCCGTAACTGGACTAGTTGAGACATTGAAGGACAATGAAGCCGGAGTGCGAAAACAGGCGGTTTGGGCGTTGGGCGCGATCCGCGATTCTTCTGCTGTTGACGGATTAATCAATGCACTGAAGGATCAGGATAGCGGCGTACGCCAGCAGGCGGCGTGGGCGCTTGGGGCTATACGATCACACAAGGCCGTTCCGGCTTTGAGTCAGGCATTTAAGGATCAGGATCCTGATGTCAGGGCGCAGGCTGTGTGGGCTTCGGGCGCAATCCGTGATCGAGACAGCGTCGACAGCCTGATCGAAGTTTTGAAAGATCAGGACCCCCACGTTCGCGCGCAAGCCGCCTGGGCGCTGGGCGCAATTGGTGACGGTCGCGCTGAGGATGCCCTGAGTGCTGCGTTACGTGACAAGGAAGAAGATGTTCGTAAACAAGCAGCGTGGGCTTTAGGCGTGGTGACAAGAAGAAACTAAAAGAGTGGTGGTCAGTTATCGGAGGTCAGTTAAGAGCTCTTCTTACCGACCCCTGATCACTGACCTCAATGCGTTAAGGCGTACATTATGTAATTGACGCCAAACTTATAAGCCTCATTCGTTTGGTCAATCGGTTGTTGAGGATCATTCGACCACTGCCACCAGTCGCTGACGTCATTGTCATAATTGACAATCATCATCAGCCTTCCGGTTTTGTCTTCTAATCCCCAAAATGTAGGCTGGGTATAACCATAGGGTGGCTGCACATCCAAAGTTTTTATCGAGAAAAAGCAATTGAAGATCGGATGACTAATATCGAGCTTCTTTAACTCAAATTCAGGAAAAGCTCTTCTGAGTGCATCCGCGAACGGCGCCATTTCGCGTGGGCCTCTGAAATCGTCGACCAGCAAAAATCCGCCCCGAAGACAGTATTCGCGCATACCCTGAATCTCTTTGTCAGAAAGATTCCACATATAGCCGACTTCGCAGAGATAGGCCAGCGGATATTTGAAAAGATCAGGGTCGTCGAAACCGTAGATGACTTCATTGGTATCGAGAGTCACGTCGGTTTTCGACAGTTCGGCCATAATCTTCATCAAATGACGTCCCGCGTCCGGGTAATCGTGCGACCACGGCGGACCGTGATCACCAAATGGTCGTCCATACCAGCGCGGACCTACATCGAAATGAATTCGAGCAAACGTAAACCGCCCGGACAAATCAGGCTGATTCTTCGGCAGATCGTATACGGGAGGGATCTCCTCATCCAATTGCTTCGGAGGCGAGCGGCGAAATTGCCCTGTCGCCAGAGTTGTAAACAATAAGACTATAATGAAGGCGTAAACAACCAGCGGCTTTCGATACCTGAGAATTCCAGCAAGCTTAGCGTTCATTGCCATAGAGCACCCTCATTTGTTCCCGGTCAGTTTTAACAGGAGTTCCTGCGCTTTCTCGTAACCAGGCGCGGTCTCAAGAGCTTGAAGGACCGCTCGTTTTGCCTCGGTCGGTTTGCCGTCGGCCAGAAGCGCTCGCGCGTAGTTGTACTGTGCTTCCGACAGATTAGCAGGTTTCAGCCCGAGCGCCAGATGGAATTCATCTACCGCGCCTGTAGCGTTTCCATTGTTTAAATAATAATTTGCAATTTCAGCGTGCGGAGCAGCATCCAGAGGCCAGATGTAAAAACTCAACTTCAGCGCCTCTAAACCGCGCGTTTTGTCGCCGAGCGCGAATCGCAGTTGCGTCAGATGATTTACGGCCTTGATATTGTTTTCATCGATCTTGACCAGTGCTTCCAGTTGGTCAGCAGCCGCGGCCTTATCGCCGGCCGCTTCGTACATTTCCGCAAGCTGTTCATAAGCATTGCCAGGCCCGACGTAATACGGAAACAGAGTTATCGAGTGTTTGAAAGTGTCAATCGCTTTCTGTTTATCGCCGGACTGCCGATAAATTGTCGCCATCTGAAGGTTCAGCGCAAAATCGTCCTGATGTTGTTTAAACAACGCTTCGATAGTTTCCTTTGGCAACTCACCGCGATTGCCGTTTTGCCAACTGAAACTTAGAGCGCGAAGGTAGGAATCTACTTTGCTGTGGATATATTCGTTAAAACTCTTATCAAAATCCTCCTGAGAGAGTTTCAATACTTGTTTCAAAATTTCTGGTGTCTTCTGTTTTCGTTTATATCCATCCAGAATTTGCAGAATTGCGTCAAAGCCGTATTTATCGGTTATGAACTCGCATATCTGCGACGCCTGGAAGTACGAGAGCGAAACCTGATCGGGAGATTTTGGCCGCAGAAAACCATCGTCAATATCGGCTATTTTCAGCCATCGTCCGTCGGAAAAAGCTTTTAAATTGTGTTCTGACCAATCATCGCCCCATCCTGGCCGTGCCCGTCGTTCTTCGTAGACCGACAATCCTTCGGACAGCCAGCGTGGAATTCGGTAATCGGTTGTTTGTAGGGTAATAACGTGCGTGAATTCGTGCCACAGCGTTGTGCCCCAGTTAAACTCTCCGGAAGGACGCGCCTTCGGAGAATCGATGGCAACGACCTGTCCAAAACAAACCCCAAGCGCACCCAATCCGGGCAGACCCAGCGTTGCCACCGCAAAATCATCATGGTTTTGAAACACGTAAACCGTGATCGGTCCCTGCGGAGTGAAATGATATTTGGTCGTCAGTTTCTGGTAGACTTCGTCCAGAAGATTCGAGGCATAGTAAGAGACCGGTTCGCTCTCATCCGCGGCGGCTTTAATTATGAACTGGTTGTGCTTGATCTCTTTATAACCGCGAACGACATCCAGCATATCCAGCATGTTCTTTGCCCAGATATTGAACGGATCGCCTTTGAACGCAATTTCAATTTCACTGCGGCCTTCAGTTTCGTGACCGGTTCTTAACAAGCCGATGCCGAGATCCAAATGGGCCTGCCAAAGTTTAGGATCGAGCGCCAACGCCCGCTTCGAATAGTCAACGCCTTCGTTGTATTTGCGGTTGTTGGTCGCAAAATGAGAGAGCGTATTGAAGAGCTGACCGTATCTTGGATTTATCGCCAGCGTCTTTTTTATCTCGGTCTCGCTGTCAGATTGTTTATCCCGAAGATAATAAAGCGCGGCCAATACAGAATGCCCGTCGAGCGAATTCGGGTTTATCTTCAGCGCCTGGTCAATGTCTTTAGCAGCCAGATCAAAATCGCCTGAATCCAGATCGTAGGATGCCTTGAAGGTTAGAGCTTCAACGTAATTTGGATTTATCTCGAGAGCTTTGGCCAGGGCTTTTTCCATCTCATCGCCGCCATTGATGCGTTTGTTCGCGGCGATGCCAAGGTATGCTCGGGCGCTGTTCGGATTTACTTTTAATGCATCCGCATAAAAAACAGCCGCGTCGCCATACTGGTAGGCAGAAGTCCATAGCTCGCCATCACCAAGCTGCGCGTCGATGTCGCCTGCATTCACTCCAATCGCTTTCAGGTAGACATCGTTAGCGTCGTGAGGCTTTTCCAGATGGACCAGAGCCTTGGCGACAGGCGTAAGCTCAGCGGGCGAAGCGGATCCGTTGTTGACGTAATAACTGATTATTGACTGGTAAATCGCTTCGGCCTGATCTTTTTGTCCGACAATCTCAAGCAACTCGCCGCGACGCAGGTCCGCCTGGAGTTTGTTTGCGCCCTGCGTTTTTCCTGCTGCTTCGAACTCAGCAATTGCGTCTTGATAGCGGCCGGTTTCAGCATAGACTTCGCCGAGATAAAAATGGATGCGAGGATTAGCGCCTTTGCTCAGGAAATTCTTTGCGGCTGATTCCAGTTCCGAATATTTCCCGGTTTCCAGGTATGCTTTTAGCAATCCAGTTTGCGCGTGCAAATCGGTCGGGTTTGTCTGAAGCGCCTGATTGAATCCTGAAATAGCAGACTGATAATTGCCTTTAATTAAGTCCTGTTCGGGAGTTTGCGCCAGGGTTTGGCCAACGAACAAAATCATTAATATCGCGCAAGACAACAAAGATGTGGCGCATTCGTCCCGATTGCGCCCGCTACGGAACCTGATAGATGTAATAAAATCTCGAATCATATTCACCGGCGCAATCGAGACGAATGCGCCACATAAGACCTATTTCTGCTTTGCCTTGATGCTTTGATTGACCTTGGCCAGGTCGATCAACAGGTTTTCTAATTGTGCGTCGTAATCTTCTGATTTCATCGAGGCCTTGCGAGTCTTCAACTGCTCGACCTCTCTTTCCAATCTGTCTTTTTCTTTGAGCAATGCCGCCAGTTCAGGATCAGCGCCAGCCTGCAATAAATTCAGAGAGTCAAAATATGTCGTCTTTGCCAGGGCGCCATCGCCGCTATCAGCAGTCGGATGTCCAACCCCATCGCCATTGTCGTCAATCAGCGCGTGCTCGGTCGCCAGGATGCCTTTCTCCTCATAATATTTGGCAGTCATTTTGGTCGCGAAGTTAAAA